>Ga0210377_10002164_pt1 | contig 17424 bp, 13 predicted proteins | sample PLM4_65_b1redo_FD_155480 | JGI IMG/M metagenome (GOLD analysis project Ga0210377, IMG submission 155480) | Groundwater sediment microbial communities from an aquifer in East River, Colorado, USA - PLM4_65_b1 redo | ecosystem: Environmental > Terrestrial > Soil > Riparian zone | place: USA: East... | reverse complement strand
CCTTGCCGGCCATCGCCTCGCCGGCGCGGATGCCGTCGGCGGTCAGGCGGATCTCCTCGGGCGTGGTGTCCATGTCGCGCCCGATGCGGGCGGTCTCGTCGTGCGCCGCCTGGAGCTTGTCGCGCAGATCCTTGCGGTGCTTGGCGTCCTTGGTCGCCTTGAGGCGCTTCTCCCAGTGGCGGATGTCGCGCTCGATTTCACGCAGGCGCACCGCCGTGTCCTTCACCTTCTTGGCGAGCTCCTTCACCTTGCCGGTGACGAGGCCCATGTCGAGGATGACGCGGCCGATCAGCACGCGACTGCGCGCGCCGTGGAAGCGGACCTCGCGCCAGCGCTTCGAGCCCTCGGTGAGACGCCCGAGGTGCTTTTCCTGCTCGTCGAGCTTGCGGGTGAGACGCGCGACCTTGTTCATCGAGTCGAGGACCTGGCGGCGCTTGCGATCGCCGCTCGACTCCTCCTCGTCATCGTCGAAGGTGATCAGGCTCTCGACGTCGATCTGCTTCGCGCGGATGCGCTGGGCGTAGTCGAGCATCTGGCTGACGACGTATTTGCTGCGCGCCAGCGCCTTGACCACGTTCTTCTCGCCGCGCTCGATGCGCCGGGCGATTTCGACCTCGCCTTCGCGGGTGAGGAGCGGCACCGTGCCCATCTCGCGCAGGTACATGCGCACCGGGTCGTTGGTCTTCTCGAGCGCCCCGGGCGCGAGATCGATTTTCTGCTCTCCGGGCTCGTCTTCCTTCTCGGTGGTCTTCTCCTCGACCTTCTGCTTGTACTTCTCCTCCGAGTCGACCATCTCGATGCCGAGCGAGTCGAACAGGAGGAACATGTCGTCGAGGTCTTCCGGTGAGTGCATCTCCTCCGGCAGAACGTCGTTGACCTCATCGTAGAGCAGGTAGCCCCGCTCCCGACCGAGGTTGATCAGGTGCCGGACTTCCTCGTATTTTTCTTCGATGCCCAAGGGGGCCTCCTTAGTCAGGCCGAAACGCCGTGCAGCGCCTCGATCTGTTTTTTCAACGCCAGCTTGCGGCGTAGCAGGTCGTCCATCTCCGCCGGGCTGCAGCTCTCCAGCGATCTCTGGATGTCGGTCATCTGCCGCGTGATCCGCGCCGCACGCAGCGTGTTCAGACATCCCCGCCCCGCATCCTCCGTCATCGGGGGATGGGGTATGGCCGCGATCCAGGTCAGGACGTCTTTGGCGTCATCGCCAATTTCGGACCCGACCCGCGGATACGTCACCTCGTCACCTCTCTCGGCGAGCCGCCGCACGGCCTGCACGATATCCCTCACCCGGGCCGACGACAGGTCGGCCTCGTTGACCTCCGGCAGGAGCGCCTGGCGCACCCCGCCGTCGTCCATCAGGGCCCGCACCAGGCCCGCTTCCGCCTCGCTCTCCGGCCTCCGGGCCGACGAGAGCGCCGCGGTCGCCCGGCTCCCCACGTCCTTGCGCCGTTCTCGGACGGCCTCCTTCAACTCCTGCAGCACCAGCCGGTCCTCGATGCCGAAGACCGACGCCAGCATCTCGACGTGCCCGGCGCGCCGCACCGGGTTGTCCAGCCGCGCCAGGAAGGGCAGAACCTCGTTGAGCGCCTGCACCTTCCCTTGCGACCGACTCACATCCACCCGGCCCGCCACCTCGCGGGCGAGGTATTCGATGTACGGAAGCGCCTCCTTCAGGCGTTCCCGGTACCGCTCGACCCCTTCCTCGCGAACATAGAGGTCGGGGTCCTTCCCCGTCGGCAGCGCCACGACCCGCACCTCGAAACCGTTCTCGAGAAGCGTCTCGAGCGACCGCCTAGTCGCCTGCCGGCCCGCGGCGTCCGGGTCGAAGTTCACCACCACCTGCTCGGTGAACCTCTTCAAGAGCCGCACGTGGCCGGTCGTGAACCCGGTGCCGAGCGTCGCCACCGCCTGCGTCACACCCGCCGTCTGCAGGGCGATGGCATCCATGTACCCCTCGACCAGGACCGCGAACCCTTCGCGCCTGATCGCCTCGCGCGCCAGCGGCAGGGCGTACAGGTTCTCGCCCTTGTTGAACGCCGCCGTATCGGGCGAGTTCAGATATTTCGGCTCGCCCTGCCCTATCACCCGGCCGCCGAACCCAATCACCTCGTCGGTCAGGTTGACGATCGGGTAGATGACCCGATCCCGGAAGCGGTCGTACGTCCTTCCGGTTTCCTCTTTGCGGGCCAGCAGGCCCGCTGCCACCGCCAGCGCCTCGCGCTTGTCGCGTGCGGCGCCGGCGGATCGCAGCAACGAATCTTTGAAGCCCGTCCAGCCTTCCGGCGCGTAGCCGACGAGAAAACGCTCGGCGACGTCGCGATTCAGGCCGCGCGCGGCCAGATACTTTCGTGCCCGCTCGCCGGCGGGCTGCATCAACTGTTCGCGGAAGAAAGTCACCGCCTCGCGATTGAGGTCGACGACCTTCTGCCGCTCGCTGCTCTCCCCACCCGACCGCGGCGCGGGAAGCGTGACTCCGTAACGCGTCGCCAAGGATCTGAGTGCCTCGGGGAAGTCGAGTTTCTCGTACAGCATGAGAAACTTGAAGACATCCCCACCCGTGCCGCACCCGAAGCAGTAGTACAACTGCTTGTCCGAATCCACGTAGAACGAAGGAGTCTTCTCCTGGTGGAACGGACAGAGCCCTCGCCAGCGTGCCCCGCTCTTCTTGAGCGCGACGTATCCCGCGACGACCTCATGGAGGTCGGCCGCCGCCCTCACTGCCTCGACGGCGTCGAAACGGTCCGCCGAAGACACGCTCCGCCCCCTAGTCGTTGAACTTTCTTTCCTGGGCCAGGCGCTTCAGAGCCTTCTTCCGGGCTGCCAAGGCTTTGATCTTTCTCTTCTGGCTCGGCTTCAGAAAGTGCTGCCGCTTTTTGAGCTCGGAGAGCACTCCCGACTTCTCGCACTTTCTCTTGAAGCGCCGGAGTGCGTTCTCGAGCGACTCGTCCTCGCGAACTCGGACGAGTGGCATGTCACATCCCTCCCTTCGAACCGTCTTACGGACATCGGCCCTCCAGCCTCACGCGGACCCACTGCGACCCGTCCGTGCGACGCCGGAAGGCACCAGGTAGAATCTCTTGAAAATGCCGTCGAACCGTGGATAAAACGTGATTCGACAATGAATTACCAAATATCCCGAGACCAACGCGGTCGTAATATACGGGCCGCTCGGGCCGATGTCAAGGAACCGGGGGCGAAAAGGTAAGAACGGGGTAACGACTGACCAGAATGGGGACAGTATTCCTAGCAGGTATCAGGCCATATCAGATGAATTCCGTATGCTACTTATTGATTCCTGAGTTTATGACCGCTGCGGCATATCCTGCACCGAAGCCGTTGTCGATATTCACAACCAGGAGCCCGGTCGAACAGGAGTTAAGCATGCCCATCAGGGCCGCCACCCCCTTGAGGCCCGTCCCATATCCAATGCTGGTCGGCACCCCTATCACGGGCACGTCCACCAGCCCCGCGACCACGCTCGGGAGGGCCCCCTCCATCCCCGCGACCGCGACGATAACCCTGGCCTTGCGGAGCTTGTCCTTCTGGTCGAGCAGGCGGTGCAGGCCGGCGATCCCGACGTCGTAGGCCCGTTCGACCTGGTGGCCCATCACCTCGGCGGTCAGGGCGGCCTCCTCGGCCACCGGCACATCCGAGGTGCCGGCGGCCAGGATCAGGATGCCGGGTCGGCGACGGCTCGTGTCGGGGGCGCCCAGGGTGATCGCCCGGGCGTCGACATGGTACCGGGCCGCCCGGTGGCGGGCGCGGACCTTCTTGTAGACATCCGGCCCGACCCGGGTCACCAGGACGGTGTGCCCCCGGCGGGCCAGCCGCGCCATGATCGCCTGGATTTGCGGCACCGTCTTTCCCTCGCCATAGATGACCTCGGGATAGCCGCGACGCAGGTGGCGGTGGTTGTCGACCTTGGCGAATCCGAGGTCCTCGTACGGCAGGTCCTTCAGGCGGCGCAGGGCGGCATCGATGGAGATCTTGCCCTTGCTCAGGCGCTCGAGGAGGGTGCGGATATGGCGGGCGTGCATAGGGTTTCACGGCGGCGGGGGCCGCGGCGTCGGCGGTGATTATATGCCAGCGACGCACTCGATCCCGCTCCGCGCCAGCCGCTTCGCTTGACAGCGCCCGGAGCGCTTTCATACCATCGCGACGGCCATCATAGAAACGCTCGAATCACGGGACGATCCGATGACATCCTCACCCGACAAGCGCCTGCACCCGCGCGTCGCCCAGCGCCTGACCGTGCGCGCGGCCGACGGTTCCGACGTCGCCCTCGAGACCATCAACCTGAGCGCCGGCGGCCTGTTCTGCACCTCGCCCTCCTGGGTCGCGCCGATGACCCGCCTGGCCCTGTCGCTCGAGCTGCCTGCGCCGACTGGCCGCGGCGCAGGCGAGGCGGTGGTGCGCGGCGAGGCGGTTGTGGTACGCACCGAGCCCGCCGCCCCTACGGCGGCGCATGCCGGCGGGTATCGCATCGCGCTGTTCTTCTCGCGCATGGACGAGGACCACCGCCAGGCCCTGCAGACCTATCTGAAGAGCCGGACGGCTTGAAGCGGTTCGTCGTCGGCATCACCGGCGCGAGCGGTTCGCTCTGCGCCCGCTCGGTGCTGCGTGAGATGGCGCGCCATCCCGATGTCGGCGAGATCCACGTCGTGCTCAGCGGCTACTCGATCCGCACGATCAACGCCGAGCTCGGCAGCAGTGCGCGCGACGAGGCCGCCGGGCTGGAGGCGCTGCTCGGCGTGGGCGGCGCCGCGGCGACGGCAGGGCCCGGGCGCGCGGCGGCGGGAGGCAGGAGGGCGACAGCGACGCGGGCGACGGCGGAGAAGATCGTCCTGCACCGCGCCGACGCCATGGAAGCTCCGATCAGCAGCGGGTCGTACCAGACCGACGGCATGGTCGTGGTGCCGTGCAGCGGCGGCACCCTCGCGGCGATTGCCAACGGAACCTCGGCGAACCTCCTGCAGCGGGCGGGCGAAGTGACGCTGAAGGAGCGCCGGCCGCTCATTCTGGCCCTGCGCGAGACGCCGCTGTCGCTGGTGCACATCGAGAACATGCGCCGCGCCGCGCTGGCGGGTGCCGTCCTCTACCCGCTGATGCCGGCGTTCTACACCGGCCCGCGCAACATCGACGATATCATTGAGCAGTTCACCGCGCGGATCTTCGACCTGCTGCACCTGCCGCACCGGCTCGGCACGCGCTGGGGCGTGACGCGCTGAGGCCCGCCGTGCCGTCCGACGTTCCTGCCACCGCGCGCCGCCCCCTCGGATCTCTCGGCGCCACGCTGTCGATGATCAAGTTCCAGCACACCGTCTTCGCGCTGCCGTTCGCGCTCACCGGGGCGATTCTGGCGGCGGGCGGCCTGCCTCCGTGGCGGACGATCGGCTGGATCCTCGGGGCGATGGTCGGGGCGCGCAGCGCGGCGATGGTCTGGAACCGCATCGCCGATCTCGAGTTCGACCGGCGCAACCCGCGGACGGCGGCGCGGCCGCTGGTCACCGGCGAGCTCAGCCTGCCGTTCGCCTGGCTCTTCCTCGCGGCAAGTCTCGCCCTGTTCTACGTCAGCGCGGCGATGCTCAATCACCTCTCCCTGCTACTGGCGACACCGGCGGCGGTCATCATTCTTGGGTACTCGTACGCCAAGCGCTTCACCTGGGCCACCCACCTGGCGCTCGGCGTTTCTCTGGCCATCGCGCCGATCGGCGCCTGGGTGGCGGTGACCGGCGGCCTCGGGGCGGCGCCTCTCGTGCTGGGTGCGGCCGTGGCCGCCTGGGTGGCCGGATTCGATGTCCTTTATTCCTGCCAGGACGTCGATTTCGATCGGCGCGCGGGGCTGCACTCCGTCCCCGCCCGCTTCGGCGTTCCGGCGGCGCTGGCGATCGCGCGCGCCCTGCACGTTCTCACCGTGTTTCTGCTGCTGGCGATGCCGCTCGTCACGCCACTGGGCGGGCCGTGGCTCGCCGGCGTTGCGATGGTCGCCTCCCTGCTCGCCTGGGAGCATCGCCTGGTGCGCGCCGATGATCTCAGCCGCATCAACCAGGTCTTTTTCACCGTCAACGGGGTCGTGGGTTTCGTCGTCCTGGCCGCAGCAATTGTCGAGACCGCGCTGCGTCGCTGATCAGCGACATGGCCCTGGTCTAACGCCCGACGGGACGCGGCAGGCCGGTCAGCAGAAGGTAGAGATCACGGACGTTGGTCGCCGTCGGGCCGGTGACGACGTCGTCACCCAGGCGGTGGAAGAAGCGCCAGGTCTCGGCGCGCGCCAGGGTGCGGGCGGCGTCCAGCCGCAGGGCGGCGGCGCGGTCGAGTGTCGTCGCATCGACGAAGGCGCCGGCGGCGGGCGACTGGCCGTCGACACCATCGCTGCCGGCGGCGAGGAAGGCCCAGCCGCGCATCGACAGGTTGCGCATCCGCAGCGCCAGGCGCAGGGCGAACTCCTGCGCCCTGCCGCCCAGCCCGAGGGCCGCGGGTGCGGTGCGCGTCTCACCCCCGAGCACCAGCAGCCGCAGCCCGGTCGGGGCGCCTTCGATGGCGCGGGCCACCAGCTCCACCGCTTCGTCGACCGACCCGGTGAGCTCGTTCGGCATCGCCTCGGCCGCCAGGCCACGTGTCAGCCCGGCGCGCACGGCGGCGTTCCTCAGATCCGCGTTCGACAGCAGCAGATGCGACCGCGCCCGGCGGAAGGCGGGGTCGTGCGGCTTGGTCGTCTCGGGCAGGCGCCCGCGCCGCAGCGCATCGAGAATGCGGTCCGGAAGCGCCGGCGCCAGTCCATGGCGATCGATCACCGCCACCATGTCGTCCAGCGTCGTGCGGTCGGGGGTGGTCGGCCCCGAGGCAACCTCCTCGAAGCGGTCGCTATCGACGTCGCACAGCACCATCGTCGTCAGCGACCGCGCCCGATGCGCGGCCAGCGCCAGGCGCCCGCCCTTGACGGCCGACAGGTGCTTGCGCACCGTGTTGATCGATCCGATCGGCGCGCCCGAGGCCACCAGCACCCGGTGCAGCGTGGTCTTCTGCGCCGCGGTCAGGAACGGCGCCAGCGGCATCGCCATCAGCGACGATCCGCCGCCCGAGACGAGCGCGACGACATCGTCCGCGGGGCGGGCACCCGCCATGAAGCGCAGCGCGGCGCGGCCGGCGCGGAACGAGCCGCTTCCGGGCGCCGGGTGCTCGGCCGACAGTCGTGTGATGCGCAGGCTGCGCAGCGGCGGGGCGGCAGGGGCGGCGCCTTTCGCGCCCGCTGTCGTGGCCGCGGCGGCGGCGCCGCGGCGCGGCGGGGGTGGTTCAGCGACGGCAGGTGCGATCACCAGCGACCGCACGGGACGGCGCGCACCCGCGGCGCGCAGGCGATCGACGAACGCGTCGTGCATCGGGGTTGCCGCCTTGCCGCATGCCAGGATCAGAACACGCCCCGCCGAGACCAGCCGCAGCGGGCGCCCCGCCAGCACCACGGCGGCCCGGTCGCCGCCGGTCGCGCGACCGAGGGCGCGGCCGGCATCGCAGGTGCGGATGGCCTCGAGCGCGATGGTGCGCAATCGGTCCGCGGTCTCTCTTCTCTCGCTATCGTCCATGCAACCCTTGTCCATCAACGGTTCTGTGGCATCCGGTGAAAACCCTATCCGGCAGGCCTTCTCGGGGAGCAATCGCCGGGATGCCGCGCCCGGCGCGTATTGACAGCCCATCGGACCCTGGGTTATAAGGCCAGCAGCCTGTAGCGAGCCGTTGAGCTCGTTTCCCAACACCCATCTGAGGAGGTGGATCGATGAACAAGGCGGATCTGATCGACAAGATCGCCAAGGACGCGCGCATCAGCAAGACCGCGTCGGCGAAGGCCCTTGACTCGCTGGTCGATAGTGTCACCAAGTCGCTCAAGAAGGGCGATCGCGTCGCGCTCGTCGGCTTCGGGACTTTCACCGTGTCGAAGCGCAAGGCGCGCGTGGGCCGCAACCCGCAGACCGGCGAGCAGATCGAGATCAAGGCTCGCAAGGTGGCGCGGTTCCGTCCGGGCAAGGAACTGGCGGCGGCGATTCGCTGACCGCGCGGCCGCGATCCCGGCACGGATGGGATCGACGGCAACGGGAATGACACGGGGGCGGCGTCCATGGGCGCCGCCCCCGTCGTATTTTCGGCGGTCGCGATCACGACCCGTCCCCCGGCGGCCCCAGCACGACGAGAATCGCCCCCGCTTCCACCGGCTCGCCCGGCTGCACCGTCACCGAGGTGACCCTTCCGGCGCGCGGCGCCGTGATCTCGTTCTCCATCTTCATGGCCTCGACGACCACGAGCCCCTGGCCGGCCTGCACCTCGCGTCCTTCCACGACCAGCACCGCGACCACCTTGCCCGGCATGACGGCGCGGATCTCGGCCGGGCCGCCCGTCGCCGCCGCGTCCACCCCGCCGGCGGGACGCAGCGGGTCGGCGAGATGCACGGCGTAGATCCGGCCGCCGACCGACACATCCCAGGTCTGCGGAAGGCCGGCGAGGCCCGGACGGGATGTTCTCCAGGCCGACGCCTCCGCGGCGCGGCCGTCGACGTCGATGGTGCGGAAGGGCCCCGTGCCGTGTGCTTGCGCGGCGACGCCGCGGCCGGCGATGCCGACCGCATGGCCACCCGCCTCCGTGCGCGACACCTCGAGGACGATCTCCCTTTCGCCTATGCGCGCGATCACCTTCACGCCGGCCTCGCGTTCATCATGCCCATCGCCCTCGAGAACCGCGCCCCTGCATCTGCACTCTTCGTCCCGCCATGACCCAGGGACTGGCCGTGTCGCCCGGCGCCGGCCCTTCGGCCCCGCGTGGGGCGCCGCGGCGCGCCTCTTCATAGGCCGCGACCGCGGCGGCGACGGCGGCGATCTCGGCGGCGTCGCCGCCCGCCGCGAGCCGCGGCGCGAGCACCGGCATCATGCGATCGACCCAGGCGATGTCGAAGCGGCCGGCGCGGAAATCGCCCCCCTCGAGGACTTCGATGTGGAACGGGATCGTCGTGCGGATGCCGGCGATCTGAAACTCGCGCAGGGCGCGCAGCATGCGGCGCACCGCCTCGTCGCGATCGGCGCCCCAGGCGACCAGCTTGGCGATCAGGGCGTCGTAGTGCAGCGACACCTCGTCGCCCGGCTGCAGGGCGGTGTCGACGCGGATGCCGGGCCCGGCGGGGAGCCGCACCGCCGCGATCCGCCCGGGGTGCGGGCGGAAGCCGTTGGCGGGGTCTTCCGCGAGGATGCGGCACTCAATCGCCCAGCCGCGCGGCTTGACCTCTTCCTGGCGGAACGGCAGCGGCGCGCCGGCGGCGACCTCGATCTGCGCCCGGACGAGGTCGAGACCGGTCACCATCTCGGTCACCGGATGTTCCACCTGAAGCCGCGCGTTGACCTCCATGAAGTAGGGCTGGCCCGCGCCGTCCAGCAGGAACTCGACGGTGCCGGCGTTGCGGTAGCCGGAAGCATGCGCCACCTGCACCGCCAGCGCCCCCATGCGGGCGCGCAGGGCGGGGTCGACCGCCATCGAGGGGGATTCCTCGATCAGCTTCTGGTGGCGGCGCTGCAGCGAGCACTCACGCTCGCCGAGCCACACCGCATGGCCGTGCGCGTCGGCGATCATCTGGATCTCGACGTGCCGCACCCCTTCGAGGAACTTCTCGGCGTAGACGCCGTCGTCGCCGAACGAGGCCTTCGCCTCGGAGCGCGCACCGCGCAGGGCCGCGGCCAGCTCGCCCTCGGCGCGCACCACGCGCATCCCCTTGCCGCCGCCGCCGGCGGCCGCCTTGAGCAGGATCGGGTAGCCGGCCTGGCGCGCGAAGGCGGCGATCGTCCCGCCGTCGGCCGCCCGGTCGTTCAGGCCGGGGATGATCGGCACGCCGCTTTTCGCCATCAGCCGGCGCGCCTCGACCTTGTCGCCGACGGCGCGCATCGCCGCGGGGGGCGGGCCGATGAAGACCAGGCCGGCCTGCGCCACCGCCTCGGCGAAATCGGCGTTCTCGGCGAGGAACCCGTAGCCCGGATGGATGGCGTCGGCGCCGCTGCGCAGCGCGGCCTCGATGAGGGCCGCCGCATTGAGGTACGAGGCGCTCGCCTGGGCCTCCCCTATGGGGACGGCGGCATCGGCGAGACGGACGGGGAGCGAGCCGCGGTCGGCCTCGGAGTAGACCATTACCGGCGACAGCCCGAGGTCGCGGCAGGCGCGCACGACACGCAGGGCGATCTCCCCGCGATTGGCGATCAGGATGCGGCGCATCTCGTATCCGTCGGGTACCCGGCGCGCTAGCGCTAGAGCGGGATGTTGCCGTGCTTGCGCGGCGGGTTGGTGTCCTTCTTGTTGCGCAGGATCCGCAGCGCCCGCACCAGGCGGGAGCGTGTCGTGCGCGGCTCGATCACGGCGTCGACGAAGCCGCGCTCGGCCGCCACGTAGGGGTTGGCGAACTTGTCCCGGAACTCGTCGACCTTCGCCCGGCGCAGGGCCTCCGGGTCGCCGGCGGCGGCGATCTCGCGCCGGTACAGGATGTTGACCGCGCCTTCGGGGCCCATCACGGCGATTTCAGCGGTCGGCCAAGCGAAGTTGAAGTCGGTGCGGATGTGCTTCGACCCCATGACGCAGTAGGCGCCGCCGTACGACTTGCGCGTGATGACGGTGATCTTCGGGACGGTCGCCTCTGCGAAGGCGTACAGCAGCTTGGCGCCATGCTTGATGATGCCGCGGTGCTCCTGGTCGATCCCCGGCAGGAACCCGGGGACGTCCTCGAAGATCAGCAGCGGGATGTTGAAGGCGTCGCAGAAGCGCACGAAGCGGGCGGCCTTGAGCGAGGCGTCGATGTCGAGCGTTCCCGCCAGGAAGGCCGGCTGGTTGGCGACGATGCCGACGCTGGCCCCGGCGAGACGGCCCAGGCCGACGACGATGTTGCGGGCGTAGGCCTCGTGCACCTCGAAGAAGGAGCCCTCGTCGAGGACCGGCCGGATCACCGCCTTGATGTCGTACGGCTTGTTCGGCTCGGGTGGCACGACCGCGTCGAGCGCCGCGTCCTCGCGTTCGGGGTCGTCGCCGGTGTCGCGGTGCGGCGGGTCTTCCATGTTGTTCGACGGCAGGTACGACAGCAGCGTGCGGATGAGGCCGAGGGCGGCGCGATCGTCGGCGACGGTGAAATGGGCTACCCCGCTGACCGTGGCATGCGCCGTGGCGCCGCCCAGCTCTTCCTTCGTGACCTCCTCGTGCGTCACCGCCTTGATGACCTCGGGGCCGGTGATGAACATGTAGGAGGTCTTCTCGACCATGATGTTGAAGTCGGTGATGGCCGGCGAGTAGACCGCGCCGCCGGCGCACGGGCCCAGGATGGCCGAGATCTGCGGCACCACTCCGGATGCCAGCGTGTTGCGCAGGAAGATGTCGGCGTAGCCGGCGAGCGACACGACACCTTCCTGGATCCGCGCCCCGCCCGAGTCGTTCAGACCGATGATCGGCGCCCCGACTTTCATCGCCAGGTCCATGATCTTGCAGATTTTCTGGGCGTAGGTTTCGCTCAGCGACCCGCCGAAGACCGTGAAGTCCTGCGCGAACACGAAGACCGGGCGGCCGTCGATGGTGCCGTGGCCGGTGATGACGCCGTCGCCCGGGATGCGTTGCGTCTCCATGCCGAAGTCGTCGCAGCGGTGGACGACGAATTTGTCCATCTCCTCGAACGAGCCGGGGTCGAGCAGGAGGGTGACGCGCTCGCGCGCCGGCAGTTTGCCTTCGGCACGTTGCTTCTTCAGGCGCGCCTCGCCGCCACCGGCTTCGGCCAGGCGGTCGCGCCGGCGCAGTTCTCCGAGCGTGTCGCTGGTCACGTTGTTCTTCCGGGGGAGGTCATCGTCGCCTCGCCGCGGGCGCTCAGGAGGCGTCCTTGCCGTTGCCGCCGCCGGGTCCGCCTTCCGGCCCGGCGGGTGGATCGCCGGCCGCGCCAGGGGCGCCGGCATCGCCGGGGCCTGGTCCGCCGCCCGCGCCTGGTCCGCCGCCGGCCGCGGGATCGGTTCCGTCGGTCTCCTCGTCGCCCTCGGCGACTCGGGCCACGGCCACGACGGTATCGCCCTCGTCGAGGTGGATCAGACGGACACCCTGGGTCGGCCTCCCGAGCAGCGAGATAGCCCGCACCGCGGTGCGGATGATCTTGCCGAAGGCGGTGATCACCATCACCTGGTTGTGATCCTCGACCTGCATCACCTGCACGACCGGGCCGGTCCTGTCGGTGACCTTCAGGTTGATGATGCCGGTGCCGCCGCGACCCTGCAGCCGGTACTCGGGCACCTCGGTGCGCTTGGCATAACCGCGCTCCGTGACGGTCAGCATCGTGCCGGCGTCGGGCTTCAGGCAGTCCATCTCGACCACCGCGTCGCCCTCCTCGAGCCGCATGCCGATGACACCGTGGGCGCCGCGACCCATCGGTCGCACATCGTCCTCGGGGAACCGGATCGCCTGGCCCTTCGACGAGGCCATGAACAGCTCCTGCTTGCCGTCGGTGATGTTCACCGACAGCAGCTCGTCTCCCTCGTCAATGCCGACCGCGATGATGCCGCCGGCCCGCGGGTTGCCGTAGGCGGCGAGCGGCGTCTTCTTGACCGTGCCCTTGCGCGTGCAGAAGACGAGGGAGCGATCCTCGGCGAAGTCGGTGGTCGTGACGATGGCCGCCACCTTCTCCTCGGGCGTCAGGTTCACGAAATTGACTATGTTCTTGCCCTTGCCGGCGGCGCCGATCTGCGGGATCTCGTGCACCTTGAGCCAGTGGACGCGGCCGCGGGTGGTGAAGATGAGGATCGCTGCGTGCGTCGAGGCGACGAACAGGTGCTCGACGAAGTCCTCCTCGCGCGTCGTCATGCCGATGCGGCCCTTGCCGCCGCGGCGCTGGCTGCGGTAGGTCGAAAGGGGGTTGCGCTTCATGTAACCGGCGTGGGAGACGGTGATGACCATCTCCTCCTCGGCGATCATGTCCTCGATCGAGATCTCGCCGGCCGCGGGGACGATCTCGGTGCGCCGCGCGTCACCGTAGCTCTGGCGGATCTCGCGCAACTCCTCGACCATGATGCCGTAGACGAGCCGTTCGTTGGCGAGGATCTCGAGCAGGCGCGCGATCAGCTTGAGGGTCTCGGTGTACTCGTCGACGATCTTCTGGCGCTCGAGCCCGGTGAGGCGCTGCAGGCGCATCTCGAGGATGGCGGTCGCCTGCGCGTCCGACAGGTGGAAGCGCAGCCGCATCGTCTGGCGTGCCTCGTCCGGCGTGCGCGCGGCGCGGATCAGCGCCACCATCTCGTCGAGGTTGTCGAGGGCGATCTTCAGCCCCTCGAGGATGTGGGCGCGCTCCTCGGCGCGGCCGAGCTCGAACTGGGTGCGGCGGATGATGACCTCGCGCCGGTGCTCGATGAAGTGACCGAGCATCTGCTTGAGGTTCAGGACCTGGGGCCGGTTCTGGACGATCGCCAGGAAGATCGCCCCGAACGACTCCTGCATCTGGGTGTGCTTGTAAAGCAGGTTCAACACAACTCGAGGAACGGCATCGCGGCGCAGGTCGAGCACCACGCGGATTCCGTCGCGGTCGGATTCGTCGCGGATGTCGGTGATGCCGTCGACCCGCTTGTCGTTGACGAGGGCGGCGATCTGCTCGATCAGCCGCGTCTTGTTGACCTGGTACGGGATCTCGCTGATGACGATCTTGTCCTTGCCGCGCTTGCCCGCCTCCTCGACGACGGCGCGGGCGCGCATGATGATGGTGCCGCGGCCGGTGGCGTAGGCCTGCCGGAGCCCCTCGACACCGCAGATGTAGCCGGCGGTCGGGAAGTCGGGACCCTTGACGTGCTCCATCAGCTCGGTGATGGTGATGTCGGGGTTCTCGATCTGGGCCATGAGCGCGTCGCACACCTCGTTGAGGTTGTGCGGCGGGATGTTGGTCGCCATGCCGACCGCGATGCCGGACGACCCGTTGACCAGCAGGTTCGGCAGGCGGCTCGGCAGGACGAGCGGCTCGCGCAGCTGGCCGTCGTAGTTCGGCCCGAAATCGACGGTATTCTTCTCGATGTCGGCGAGCATTTCCTGCGCCACCTTCGCCATGCGCACCTCGGTGTAGCGCATGGCGGCCGCCGCGTCGCCGTCGATCGACCCGAAGTTTCCCTGTCCGTCGACGAGCGGGTAGCGCATTGAGAAGTCCTGCGCCAGGCGGACGACGGTGTCGTAGATCGCCGAGTCGCCGTGCGGGTGGTATTTGCCCATCACGTCGCCGACGATGCGCGCCGCCTTCTTGTACGGTTTTTCGTGGGTGTTGCCCGACTCGTGCATGGCGAACAGCACGCGGCGGTGGACCGGCTTGAAGCCGTCGCGGACATCGGGCAGGGCGCGGCCGACGATCACGCTCATGGCGTAGTCGAGATACGACCGCCGCATCTCGTCTTCGATCGTGATCGGGGTCAGGGCGCCGATGTCGTGTCGGGTCTCGTCCATCGTCAGATATCGAGGTTACGGACGTTGAGGGCGTTCTGTTCGATGAAGCGGCGGCGCGGCTCGACCGTGTCCCCCATGAGCACGGTGAAGATCTCATCCGCGCCGACGGCGTCCGCCACGCTCACCTGCAGGAGGCGCCGCGTCTCGGGGTTCATGGTGGTCTCCCAGAGCTGCCCCGGGTTCATCTCGCCGAGTCCCTTGTAGCGCTGGATGCTCACGCCCTTCTTGCCCTCCTCCATCAGGTGCTGGAGGAGCTCGAGACGGCCGGCGACGCTGGTCTCGTGGCCGTTCTCGGCGACGATGAACGGCGGTGTCCTGAGATCGTGGAGGTCGGCATCGATCGTGTGCAGGGTGCGGTACTCGATCGACGAGACCAGGTCCCACGAGACCACCGCGGGGGTGCGGCCGCGCTGCAGGGCGGCGACCTCGAAGGTGTAGCGACCATGCTCCTCGTCGCGCTCGAGCTCGAGGGTCGTCATCCCGGCCGACTCGACCGCCTCGCGCACGGCACCGAGCGACTCGGCCGACTCGAACTGCGCCTGCTCGTGGAGACCAGCCTTGAGGAGGGTCTCTATCAGGAGCATCTCGAAGCCGCGCTTTCTGAGGTGATCGAGGAGCAGCTGGTAGCGGTTCAGCTTGTCGAGCGCGTGGCGCAGGTCGATGCCCTCGAGCTTCGTGCCGAGGGCCGGGATCTTCACGGCGCGCTCCTGCGACGCCTGTTCCATCAGGAAGCGGGCCAGCTCGTCGTCGTTCGCGAGGTAGGCCTCGGTCTTGCCCTTCTTGACCTTGTAGAGGGGCGGCTGGGCGATGTACAGGTGGCTGCGCTCGACGATCTGCGGCATCTGTCTGTAGAAGAAGGTCAGCAGCAGCGTGCGGATGTGCGATCCGTCGACGTCCGCGTCGGTCATGATGATGATGCGGTGGTAACGCAGGCGCGCATGGTCGTAATCGCCCTCGCCGATGCCGGTGCCGAGCGCCGTGATCAGGGTGCGGATCTCCTGGCTCGACAGCATCTTGTCGAAGCGCGCCTTCTCGACGTTGAGGATCTTGCCGCGAAGAGGCAAAATCGCCTGGTTGCGCCGGTCGCGCCCCTGCTTGGCCGAACCGCCGGCCGAGTCGCCTTCGACGATGAAGATCTCCGACTTCGCAGGGTCGTTCTCCTGGCAGTCGGCGAGCTTGCCCGGCAGCGATCCCGAGTCGAGCGCCCCTTTGCGGCGGGTCAGCTCCTTGGCCTTGCGGGCGGCCTCGCGCGCGCGCATCGCATCAAGCCCCTTGTCGAGGATCTTGCGCGCGACCCCGGGGTTCTCCTCGAAGTAGGCGCCCAGCTTCTCGTTGAGCATCGTCTCGACGATGCCCTTGACCTCGCTGTTGCCGAGCTTGGTCTTGGTCTGGCCCTCGAACTGCGGCCGCGGCAGCTTGACGCTGATGACCGCCGTGAGACCCTCGCGCACGTCGTCGCCCGACAGCGAAACCTCTTCCTTGGTCACCGCCCGTGCGGCGTAGCTGTTGATCGTGCGCGTGAGCGCCGAACGGAAGCCCGACAGGTGCGTGCCGCCCTCGAGGGTGTTGATGCTGTTGGCGAATGAGAAAACGATCTCGTTGTAGCCGTCGTTGTACTGGATCGCGGCCTCGGCGACGACCCCGTCGCGCTCGCTGCGGATGAAGATGGGCTTCGGGTGGATTGTGTTGCGGTTCTTGTTGAGGTGCTCGACGAACGAGCCGATGCCACCCTTGTAGCTGAACTCGTGTCGGCGGTTCTCGGCGCGCTCATCCTCGATGACGATGGTCACGCCCTCATTCAGGAACGCCAGCTCGCGCAGCCGCTGCGACAGGGTGTCGAACGAGAAGACGGTCTCCTCGAAGACGGTCGGGTCGGGTCGGAAGTGCACCTTGGTGCCGCGCCGCTTCGTCGTGCCGGTCTGGTGAAAGGCGCCGACCGTCTTGCCGCGCTCGAAGCGCATCGCATAGACCAGCCCGTCGCGCCAGATCTCGAGCTCGAGGAATTCGGAGAGCGCGTTGACGACCGACACGCCGACGCCGTGCAAACCACCCGACACCTTGTAGCTGTCGTTGTCGAACTTGCCGCCCGCGTGCAGAACGGTGAGAACCACCTCGGCGGCCGGCTTGTTCTCCGTGGGGTGCATGTCGACCGGGATACCGCGGCCATCGTCGACCACGGTGACCGAGTTGTCGATGTGGATGGCCACCTCGATGCGCGTGCAGAAGCCGGCCTGGGCCTCGTCGATGCTGTTGTCGACCACCTCGTAGACGAGATGGTGCAGCCCGCCGGCGGATGTGTTGCCGATGTACATCGCCGGCCGCTTGCGGACCGCCTCGAGCCCTTCGAGGACTTTTATATTGGAGGCGTCGTAGTTGTTGCTGGGGGCGGGATTCGAGCTGGCGGCCTGGATTTCTGCTTCAGAACCCATCCGGCTGTCTCCCTGCGCGGCTCTGCCGCGCTCCGCTTCGTCGACGATCGATGCTGCTTTAGGCGGCTCCACGCGGGTCCTGGCTTGGTGACCCGGCGCTCGCCTTTGCGGGGACGGACCTGGCGGAAATGACTGTCTTTCCGCCATTCGAACAGAGCAGATTCTAGCACAGCGGCGGTGCGCCGTTCAACGGACGAAGGGCGCCTGGTCCATGCCGGGGCAGCGGTATAAAGATGATATCCGACAGAGGCTGGCTTATTTTACTGTAAAAGCAAACAGGTCAATCAGATACGCATTGGCATGACGACGTAGCGGTAATCACGGCCGGCCTCGAGCCCGACCGGCCGCAGCAGTCCCTGGGTGGTCTCATCCTTGAGCGCCAGAATCACCTGCCCGGTGCCGTACGCCTGGAAGAAATCGAGCAGGTATTTCGAGTTGAAACCTATCTCCGTGTCGGGCCCGGAATAGTCGATATCGACCGTCTCGGCCGCATCGCCGACCTCGGGATTATTCGACGTCACTTCGAGCGTCCCCTTGG
>Ga0210377_10002163_pt1 | contig 17437 bp, 15 predicted proteins | sample PLM4_65_b1redo_FD_155480 | JGI IMG/M metagenome (GOLD analysis project Ga0210377, IMG submission 155480) | Groundwater sediment microbial communities from an aquifer in East River, Colorado, USA - PLM4_65_b1 redo | ecosystem: Environmental > Terrestrial > Soil > Riparian zone | place: USA: East... | reverse complement strand
GAGGCGTTCGACCGTTCGGTTGTTCCGGCGTTCGGGAACCACCGCACCACCGAACCGCCAAACACCCGAACGCTTTTTGTCCGAGGCACTGGTCCCCGCTTTCCTGCGAGGCCGCCAATGTTCGAGGCACGGATTCACGTCACGCTGAAGAAGAGTGTCCTGGACCCGCAAGGCGACACCGTCCGGAGCGCCCTGGCGACCCTGGGCTTTCGGGACGTGGCCGATTGCCGGATCGGGAAGTTCATGGTGCTGCGGCTGGCCGAACGGGACGCCGCCAAGGCCCAGGCCCAGGTGGACGAGATGTGCCGGAAGCTCCTGGCCAATCCGGTCATCGAGGATTATGTCTTCCAGATCACCGAGGTGGCGGAATGAAGTGGGGCGTCCTCGTCTTCCCGGGGACCTGGAGCCACCAGGATTTTGCCCACGTCTTCCGGGATGTCCTCAGGGTGGATTGGGGCTACATCTGGCACAAAGACACCTCCGTGGCGGGATTCGACTGCCTGTTCCTGCCGGGGGGGTTCGCCCATGGGGACTACCTGCGCTGCGGGGCCATCGCCCGCTTCTCGCCTATCATGGACGCCGTGGTCCGATTTGCCAGGGATGGCGGGCCGGTCATGGGGAGCTGTAACGGCTTTCAGATCCTCTGCGAGGCAGGGCTGTTGCCCGGGGCGCTGCTCCGCAACGCGTCGCTCCAGTACCGGTGCCGCTGGGTCCACATCCGCGCGGAGCATTGCGACACGCCCTTCACGCGGACCCTGAGGGCGGGCCAGATCCTGAAAATCCCGATCTCGCATGGGGAGGGACGGTACTTCGCGCCGCCCGAGACGCTGGCCAGGCTCCAGGGCAACGGCCAGATCGTCTTTCGGTACAGCACGCCGGACGGGCGAATCACCGACGAGGCGAACCCGAACGGATCCCTGGAGAACATCGCGGGGATCTGCAACGAGAGACGGAACGTCCTCGGCCTCATGCCGCACCCGGAGCGGGCCAGCGAGGTTTTGCTGGGCTCCGAGGATGGCCGGCTCCTGTTCCAGGGACTGCTGGACGCTGTTCTCCAGCGGTGAGTCAGAGGCTGGACCTCAAAAGCGTTCGGGCGTTCGACCATTCGTCTGTTCCGGTTCAGAAAGAACCGCCGAACTGCCGAACGCCTTTAAATCTGGCCCTCTCACCCTTGCGTGACTGGTGAGCTATCGTGCGCGAACTGACTGCCGTCACCCCCGAACTCATCGCCCAGCACGGCATCACGCCCGAGGAATACGCACGGATCCAGGCAATTCTGGGGCGCGACCCGAACTTCACCGAATTGGGAATCTTCTCGGTGATGTGGTCGGAGCACTGCAGTTACAAGAGTTCCCGGGTGCATCTCTCGCAGTTCCCGACCCAGGGGGAATGTATCCTCCAGGGTCCGGGTGAGAACGCCGGCGTGGTGGACATCGGAGACGGGCTGGCCATCGTTTTCAAGATGGAGAGCCACAATCACCCCTCGTTCATCGAGCCCCACCAGGGTGCGGCCACCGGGGTGGGCGGCATCATCCGGGATATCTTCACCATGGGCGCACGGCCCATCGCCCTCCTCGATCCCCTGCGGTTCGGCAGCCTGAGCAACAGCAAGACGCGCTTCCTTCTGGGCGGCGTAGTGGGGGGGATCGCGGCCTACGGGAACGCGGTGGGGGTTCCGACGGTGGGGGGCGAGCTCTGCGTCTCCGAGACGTACGCGGGAAATCCCCTGGTAAATGTCTTCTGTCTCGGCATCGCCCCCAAGGATCGGGTCTTCCTGGCCCGTGCCAGCGGTGAGGGGAACCCGGTCATCTACGCGGGGGCCAAGACGGGTCGGGACGGGATTCACGGCGCCACCATGGCCTCGGAGACCTTCGACGAGGGCTCGGAGGAACGCCGGCCCACCGTCCAGGTGGGTGACCCGTTCAAGGAGAAGCTGCTCATCGAGGCCTGCCTGGAGTTGATGGCCGGGGACGCCGTCGTCGGCATCCAGGACATGGGGGCCGCGGGACTCACCTGCTCCACGTGCGAGATGGCCAGCCGTGGCGGGACGGGGATCGAGATCGATCTGGCCAAGGTCCCGCGCCGCGAGACGGGCATGATCCCGTACGAGGTGATGCTGTCCGAGTCGCAGGAGCGGATGCTCTTGGTCGTGCGACAGGGGTGCGAACAGCAGGTCCTGGACATCTTCCACAAGTGGGACCTGGACGCGGTGATCATCGGGCAGGTGACCGCCGACGGCCTGATGCGGGTCAGGGATGGTGATCGGGTCGTGGCGGAGATCCCGGCCAATGTCCTGGCAGAGCAGGGGCCGGTCTATCGACGGCCCATGCAGCGGCCCGCCTACCTCACCGAGACGGAGCGGGCGGACCTCCCGGGGCTCCCCCTGCCGGAGAAGCTGGACCAGGTCCTCCTCGAGCTGCTAGGTTCGCCCAACATCGCGTCCAAGCAGCCGGTCTGGCAGCAGTATGATCACATGCTGTTCTGCAACACGGTGGCAGAGCCCGGGTCGGACGCGGCCGTCCTGCGGGTCCAGGGCACGCGGAAGGGCCTGGCCCTGGCGGCCGACGGCAACGGACGCTACACCTACCTGGGTCCCTACGAGGGGGGGAAGCTGGCGGTGGCCGAGGCGGCCAGAAACGTGGTGTGCGCCGGCGCCCGACCGCTGGCCATCACCAATTGCCTGAACTTCGGCAACCCCGAACGGCCCGAGATCATGTGGCAGTTCGCCGAGGCGGTCCGGGGAATGGCCGAAGCATGCCGGGCGCTGGGAACGCCGGTGACCGGTGGCAACGTCAGCTTCTACAACGAGACCCTGGGCACTGCGATCTTCCCCACCCCCATTGTGGGGATGGTGGGCCTCTTGGACGACATCTCTCACGCCACGACCCAGTGGTTCAAAGCCGAGGGAGATGTCGTGTTCCTTCTGGGCGAAACGCGCGACGAGCTGGGCGGAAGCGAGTATCTCAAGGTCGTGCACGGCCTCACGGTCGGGCGACCGCCATCGCTGGACCTGGGTGGCGAACAGTCGCTGCAGCAGACGTGCCTCGAGGCGATCCGGGCCGGCATCGTGTCTTCGGCCCATGACTGCGCCGACGGGGGCCTGGCGGTGGCCCTGGCCGAGTGCTGTATGACGGGGCCCTGCCTGCGGCTGGGGGCCAGACTGGAACTCCCGGGCGACCTGCGACCGGATGCGCTCCTCTTCGGGGAGTCGGCCTCGCGAATCGTCGTGAGCGTGCGACCGGAACACGCGGAGGGCCTGCGAGCCATCGCACGGGGCCGGGGCGTGCCTTGCGTGGAGTTGGGCGAGGTGGGCGGGGATCACCTGACGCTTCGGGGGCAACGGATCAGCATCCACCTGTCGGTGGAGGCGATCCACTGGGCCTGGAGCACGGGCCTTTCCCGCTCCCTGACGTGAGCTGGCGATGGCATTCCAGGGAAGAGAGGTGTCCATGAAGACGATCAACATCGGGATCTTGGGGATGGGAACGGTCGGGTCGGGCGTGGTGAAACTCCTCCAGGATCACTCCGCCCTCCTGGACCGGCGCGTCGGGGCTCGGCTGCGCATCCGCAAGATCGCCGAGACGGGCACGCCACGGATCGCCGTGGACCCCAAGCTGCTCACCACCGACGCCATGGAGGTCATCAACGATCCCCAGGTGGATATCGTGGTGGAGTTGATCGGCGGGACCACGGTGGCCCGGACCCTCTGCCTGGAGGCGGTGACCAAGGGGAAGCATCTGGTCACGGCCAACAAGGCGCTGCTGGCCGAGCACGGCCTGGAGATCTATCAGGCGGCGGCGGAGAAGCGCGTGGATCTGGGCTTCGAGGCCAGCGTGTGCGGGGCGATCCCCATCATCCGGTCGGTGCGCGAGGGGCTGGTGGCGAACCACATCCAGTCCATCATGGGCATCGTCAACGGGACGACGAACTACATCCTGACCAAGATGACCGAGAGCGGGCAACCCTTTACCGAGGTCTTGGCCGAGGCGCAGGCCAAGGGGTACGCCGAGGCGGACCCGACCCTGGACGTGGGTGGGCTGGACGCGGCCCACAAGCTGCAGATCCTGGCCTCGCTGGCCTACAACGGGTACATCCGCTTCTCCGACATCTACATCGAGGGCATCCAGAAGGTCGAAGCCACGGACATCGCCTTCGCGCGGGAGCTGGGCTACCGCATCAAGCTCCTGGCCATCGCCAAGGAGGACGGAGGGGAGCTGGAAGTCCGGGTACATCCCACCATGATCCCTGAGACCCACCTCTTGGCCTCGGTCGGCGGCGTGTACAACGCCGTACACATTCGGGGCGATTCGGCGGGGTCCCTGATGTTCTCGGGGCGAGGGGCCGGGCAGATGCCCACGGCGTCCTCGGTGGTGGCGGACATCGTGGAGATCGCCCACAACATCATCTTCCACCGTCCCTCGCGCGCGTCGCTGCTCCCCACCGGGGCAATGGGTGAGGGCCTTGCCCTGAAGCCCATGGAGCGCATCCGGAGCCGGTACTATTTGCGGGTCATGGCGCTGGACAAGCCGGGCGTCCTGTCCGTGGTCTCGGGTGTCCTGGGGGACCATCACATCAGCATCGCCTCATTGATTCAACAGGGCCGGGCCGAGCAGGCCGCCGTCCCGGTGGTCATGCTGAGCCACGAGGCGATGGAGGGCGACATGCAGAAGGCCCTGAAGCGCATCAACCATCTCGAGGTGGTCGCCCAGGACACGATCTGCATCCGGGTCGAAGGCGCCGAGGAATAGGCCATGTCCTGGCACGGTCTCATCCATCGCTATCGTCAGTTCCTGCCGGTCAGCGAAGCGACGCCGGTCGTCACCCTGGATGAGGGAAACACGCCCCTCATCCGGGCGGAGCGGCTGCGCCGGCACCTTGGTGTGCCGTGCGAGGTCTACCTGAAGTACGAGGGCGCGAATCCGACCGGGTCGTTCAAGGACCGCGGGATGACTCTGGCCATGAGCAAGGCGGTGGAGCAGGGGGCGCAGGCGGTCATCTGCGCCTCGACCGGCAACACCTCGGCCTCGGCGGCGGCGTATGCCGCCCGGGCGGGCCTCAAGGCCTTTGTCCTGATTCCCGAGGGCAAGATCGCGCTGGGCAAGCTGTCCCAGGCCATGTTTCACGGCGCCCGTGTCCTTCAGATCCGCGGCAACTTCGACGACGCACTGAAGATCGTGCGGAGGATTTCGGAGACGCATCCCATCGTGCTGGTGAACTCGCTGAACCCCGACCGCCTGGAAGGGCAGAAGACCGGGGCCTTTGAGATCTGCGACCAACTGGGGGAGGCGCCGACCGACCATTTCATTCCCGTGGGGAACGCCGGCAACATCACGGCCTACTGGCGCGGATACCGGGAGTACCACCGGGCGGGGAGGGTGAGCCACCTCCCTCGGATGATCGGGTGGCAGGCGGAGGGGGCAGCCCCCATCGTCCGGGGCCGGGTGGTGGAGCGGCCCGAGACGATCGCGTCTGCCATCCGGATCGGCAACCCGGCAAGCTGGCAGGGGGCGCTGGAGGCGGCCCAGCAATCCCAGGGCGCGATCGACATGGTGTCCGATGAGGAGATCCTGGACGCCTACGCGCTGCTGGCCCAGGTGGAAGGGGTGTTCTGCGAGCCGGCCTCCGCGGCGTCTGTGGCCGGACTGGCCAAGTGGACAAAGGCCAAGGGGTTCAGCCCCAGCGACCGGGTGGTGTGTGTTCTGACCGGACATGGGCTGAAGGATCCCGACACGGCCGTGAAGCGCTCGCCGAAACCGGCCAGCGTCGAGGCGGAAATGGACGTAGTCCTTGAGGCGATGGGGATCACAGGCTGAAACGAGTTCGGTGGTTCGACCGTTCGGCAGTTCGGCGGTTCCCGGGTTGGAGCTGCCGCCTGCCTGCTGCTCGCTGCGTCCTGTCTTTCAGAGTGGCTTTTCCGTTGACAATTCAGCGCTTACTTTGCTAGTTTGACGTTCGCGTGCGGGAATAGCTCAGTTGGTAGAGCACAACCTTGCCAAGGTTGGGGTCGCGGGTTCGAATCCCGTTTCCCGCTCCAGAAACGAAGACCGGGGTTGTGAGGCAAAGTCCTTGCAACCCCGGTTTTTTTCTACCTCGCACGAACTCGTATCCTTCTTCTGACCAAGAACCGCTCACGCCGAGGAATCCCTCAGAATCCCCCCGAATACCCCTGCTCAGTGGCAGCGAAATGGCAACACTTGTGACCTTGTGAAAAGTGGCCAGGGCTGGATCGAGCCGGGACCGTGGGACCCCTGCCTCCCCCTCGTGGTGAATGGTCCTGGGGAGACCTGCGAAATCTTCACCAAAACCCTCGCCTCCCGTGGCTTCACGGTGGTGACCGCCACCAGGGGAGAGGATGCTGTGGGGGGACGTGAACCGAATGAACGCATACCAGAGTAGCCACTGCTCCGAGATCGCCCACGGATGCCGGCCTGGGACGCCACAGGAGGGAAGGAATCGGGTGTCCTGAGCTGATCGCGGAGTGGTGCCAGGGAACTCAAGTCGGGACCTCGGCGACAGGGACGATGGAGTCCTCGTGGCGAAGGGGTGTCCTGTCGTCCATGTTCACTGGCGAGTGAAGGCGACAAGGCGAGGTCAGGCGCTTGGACCCGACCGGATCTGGGCGGCGCTGGACAGCAGATCCTTCGGAGGCCTTGTCCCAGACGAGCGGTAAGGGAGGGGTGGACGAGGGCAGACGGGCAGAATGCCGGGGACCGGAACCGGACGGAGAAACCCCAAGGCCGACTTCCAGAAATCGCATTTCCGCCACAAGATTTTTGCCAATAACCTCAACCTCCGGCGACCGTCGCGCCAGGGCCCCTCACCCGCAACGGAGTCTGAGGCCTCGTCAAGGGCCTCATCGCGGCCGTGGGACTGGATCCCCAGTACACCACCCACACGGATTCCATACCTACGCGCTTCACCTCTACCGGGCCAGCGGTGCCGAACTTGAAATCGTCCAGGAGCAGCTCGGCCACGCCAGCATCAAGACCACGACGATCTACGCCAAGGTCACCAAGGAGGACAAGGCCCGGGCTGCCGACGCTCTGGCGAAGGCCTACCGGGACTCGCAACAGAATAGTGCCTATCGGGGCCCCCGGATAGGCACTACTATCCAGGGTCCCGGACTATCACGGGTGATGCGATAATGATCGCATTCACGGCCCGCTTCGGAGTTGCACGCCCGGCATAGTATGGTGTCTCCTCCCGAGAACCCCGTTCAAAAGGAGGAGACATGGTCCATCACTTCTTTCACGATCCCTGCACCATTCGGCGTCTGCATGAGGGGCCGCTGGGAGAGCACATCGTTGCCTTGGCGGCCCAGCTCCAGGACCAAGGCTACGCCCGTGAGTCTGCGCAGCTGCAGCTGCGGGTAGTCGCCGAGCTCAGCCGCTGGCTCCAGCGGCAGGGCCGGGCCGCCACGGATCTCACCTCGTCTGGCGTGCAGGCGTATCTCCGGTATCGCCGGCGGCAGGGCCTCGGGTTCCATGGCGCGGCGGCCACGTGCCAGAAGTGTCTGCGCCTGCTCCGCGACCGTGGCCTCGTGGCGCCGGAGCGGCCGCGCCCCCTCTCGGCGCGCGAGCGGGTGGAGCAGGCCTTCGCGCGGTACTTGGCGCAGGAACGGGGGCTGGCCTCTGCAACCCTGGTGAAGTACGTGCCCGTCGCGCGCCAGTTCCTCCGGGAGCCCTTCCGCGGGGGGCGGCTCCGGCTCGCCGTCCTCCGGGCGGGGGACGTCACCGGTTTCGTCCAACGCCACGCGCACGACCACAGCCCGGCACACATCAAGGTGATGCTGACTGCGTTGCGGGCCTTCCTGCGGTACCTGTGCCATTGCGGGGCGACGGCAACCGACCTGGCGCCCTGCGTGCCCTCTGTGCCGACCTGGACGTACGCCGCGCTGCCCAGGTCTCTCCGGCCCGGCCAAGTGGAGCAGGTCCTGGCCGCGTGCGATCGGCAGACCGCCGGGGGCCGGCGGGACTACGCCATCTTGCTCCTGCTGGCCCGGCTGGGCCTGCGGGCCGGCGAGGTCGTCGCCTTGCGCTTGGAGGACATCGATTGGGCGGCGGGGCGCCTGCTGGTCCGCAGCAAAGGGGGGCGGTGGAGCCAGTTCCCGCTCCCGGCGGACGTGGGCGCGGCCCTGGCCGCCTACCTGCGGCAGGACCGGCCCCGCTGCGCCAGCCGCCAGGTGTTCCTCCGGCAGTACGCGCCCCGGGTCGGGTTTGCCAACTGGCTCGCCATCTCGGCGCTGGTCGCCCGGGCCCCGGCGCGGGCGGGGATCGCGGCCCCCCACACCGGGGCGCATGTCTTCCGGCACTCCTTGGCCACCACGATGCTCCGGGAGGGCGCGTCGCTGGCGGAGATCGGGGAGCTCTTGCGCCACCGGAGCCCCCAGACGACCATGCTCTATGCCAAGGTCGATCTGGGCGCGTTGCGTGGGCTGGCCTGCCCCTGGCCGGGAGGTGCGCGATGACGCGCTGGCGCCCCGCAGTCGAGGACTACCTCCAGCTGCGTCAGAGCCTGGGCTTCCAGCTCCACGAGGCACGGCGGGCCCTCCAGGCCTTCGCGGCCTTCCTGGACCCGCGCCGGGCGGCTCACCTCACCATCGCGCTGGCCCTGGAGTGGGCCCAAGCCAATCCGGCGGTCCGCCCCGCCGAGTGGGCCCGGCGGCTTACTTTCATCCGGGGGTTTGCCCGGCACTGGAGTGCGCAGGACCCGCACACCGAGGTCCCGCCCTGGGGATTGCTCCCCTATCGCCCGCGGGGGGCGCGGCCGTACTTGTACACGGACGCCGAGGTGCGCCGCCTGCTGGCGGCCGCGCAGCAGCTCCCTTCGGCCCACGGCCTCCGCGGGCCCACTTACCACGCGCTCCTCGGGCTGTTGATGGTGACCGGTCTGCGGATCGGGGAGGCGCTCCGGCTCCACGTCGCCGATGTCGATCTCGTGGCCGGCGTGCTCACTATCCGTGGTGCGAAGTTCGGCAAGACGCGCCTGGTGCCGATTCACCCCTCGACGCAGCGCGTGCTCGCCCGGTATGCGGCCCGGCGGGACCGGGTTCTCGCCGGGCGGCCCGCCGTCGCCTTCTTCGTCTCGGGCCGCGGCCACCGGCTGGATAGAAGCCAGGTCCATCGCACCTTCTGCGCGGTGTCCTGGCAGGTCGGCCTCCGGGGCGCGACGGCCAGCCACGGCCCCCGGCTGCATGATTTTCGCCACCGGTTCGCCGTTCAGACGCTCCTCCAGTGGTACCGGGCGGGGGACGATGTCGAGCGGCGGCTGCCCCTGCTGTCGACCTACCTCGGCCACGTGCACGTGGCGGACACCTACTGGTATCTGACGGCCTGCCCGGAACTGCTGGGGGCGGCCGTGCAGCGCCTCGAAGCGCGCTGGGAGGGATCGCGATGACGCCTGAGGCCCCGCTCGCCCCCTTGCTGGAGCGCTTCTTCACCCAGCGCCTACTCCAGCAGCGCCAGGCGAGCCCGCACACGATCCGCTCGTACCGCGACACGTTCCGCCTGCTGCTCCGCTTCGCCCACCAGCGGCTGCACACGCCGCCGGCCCGCCTCGCGTTCACGGCCCTCGATGCCCCGCTGATCACGGCGTTCCTGGACGAGCTGGAGCGGCGGCGGAAGATCACGGCCCGCAGCCGCAATCTCCGGCTGACCGCGGTCCGTTCCTTCTTCCAGTACGCCGCCTACGAGGCCCCAGCCCAGGCTGCCCAGATCCAGCGCGTCCTGGCGATCCCGGGAAAGCGCTTCACCCGACGGCTGGTCACCTATCTCACGCGGGCTGAGGTCGACGCCCTCCTGGCCGCCCCAGACCAAAGCACCTGGTTTGGGCGCCGCGACCACGCCCTGTTGCTGCTGACCGTGCAGACCGGCCTCCGCGTGTCCGAGGTGACCGGCCTCCAGCGCGGGGATGTGGTGTTGGGGGTGGGCGCCCACGTGCGCTGCGTGGGCAAGGGGCGGAAGGAGCGCTGCACCCCGCTCACCAAAACGACCGCGGCCGTCTTGCGGGCCTGGCTGCGGGAACCCCCGCGACGCAATACGGCCACGCTCTTCCCCAGCGCCCAGGGCGGTCGGCTCAGCTGCGACAGCGTGGCCGACTTGCTCGCCAAGCACGTGGCCCACGCCGCGCAGGGCTGTCCGTCGCTCCGCGACCGGCGCATCACGCCGCATGGTTTGCGGCACACCGCGGCGATGGAATTGCTCCAGGCGGGCGTCGATCGCGCGGTCATCGCGCTCTGGCTGGGGCATGAATCGGTCGAAACAACGCAGATGTACCTCGACGCCAATCTCGCGCTGAAGGAGGCGATCCTCGCCAAGACTCTCCCGCTCGACACCCGACCAGGCCGCTATCGGGCGGAGGACACGTTGCTGGCGTTTCTGAACCAACGGTGATCCGAGAAACCTATGCCGGGTGGACGTGGGGATCGCGGCAGCGGACCGCCTTCATTCGCAAGCGCCTGGGCCGCTCCTCCTCACGCCACCCGGTGATAGTCCGTGACCCTGGATAGTAGTGCATCTGGTGCGAGTTGGCCCCGGCACCGCCGGCTAATTCTCCCCAATCCATCCAAGAGTGTTGCTGGTTCCTGACTCGATTCGCTTCGATGCCTTGCCGGTCCGGAACAGCTAATCGCCTCGGCATGCCTCGCGCAACTGGAAGGCAAGGGCTCCAGGTGATTGGCTGCTCTGCCTCGAACGAAACCTTCAGAGACGTCATTTCGCCCCTCCGCTGCCCCCGAACATGTCCGGAAAGAAATAATAGGCACCCCCCCTTGACAGACGCGAAGGTTCGGCATAGATTTCTTAACGAATCCTCCCCGCATCAATCGGTGTCCCGGTTGGGACGCTGACTTCTCGCGGCCCATCCGGCGATCGCGCACGATAGTCCCTGTTTCTCCCTTACCTGCGGTCTAGCGCCACAAGGAGGCCCGCATGGCTTCCTTAGCGCTGAACGCGGGACTCGCCCTGACTCTGTCGCTCGGTCTGCTCGCTTCGGTCCCCCTTGATGCATTGGCTCGCGGCGGCTCTGCCGACGGTCGTTCCTCCTACCCATCAGGCGGCAGCCACCGCAGCTCAATCAAGTGCGAGAGCTGTCCACGGGACAGCCACGGGCGGATCAGGCGCGATCCGTGTGCGGTCGAGCAGTTCAAGCGCACCCACCCGAAACCCCCTGGCTGCAAGAACTGCCGAGTGGACCACATCGTTCCACTGAGTAAGGGGGGAAAGGATGTCTCGGGCAACATGTAATGGCTTCCACGGGAGCAGCATCGGGACAAGACCCGGCGGGACCTCGGGCGGTAGGTCAGGCGGTAAACGGGTACCTCACCCCGTTCTGTCTTAGTCTCCACCTCAGGGATGGTGGGATCCCCCCGCCTTGAGGCGAGTTACTCTGGGCGATAGGGGCGCCACAAGTTCCCGATGGATGAGACGGATACAGTCAACGTAGAGTCGCCCCTGAGGGTCGTTTAGTCAACACACGCCTTGGCCCCAATGCGAAGGAGGTCTATCAACGAGACGGAACATGCAACTTATGGTTGTGATTGCGGCGATCGGGCTACAGACATGTGCTCAATGGTCAAAACAGCCCTCGCCTACGTGGACTCAGGCGCAGGTGAGTCCCAAGCTCGTTTGCGGAAATGGCGAGCAGCCTTGTACTGGCCCATACGGCCAAGCTTGCTATCTGCCTGCCGCGGGTCAAGCATGCACCCAAGGAATCATTTGCCAGTTTGGTCGGGTGGCTTGTATTGGCCAGTATGGCCATTCGTGTCATGACCCTGCGGCAGGTCAAAGTTGCACTCAGGGGCTCATTTGCGCATTCGGCATGCAAGCTTGCATCAGGTACGGGCATGCACGGTGTTATGACCCAGCAGCCGGTCAGTCGTGTGATTGATGGATACGTAACAAGGCACTCCAGTTGGCCGCCCCGCCTTCGCTTCGCGACGGGAGGTCTGCGGCTGAGCCGCCGCCTCGTTAAGGCCGCTTGTTTGAATAACGAGGATAATAGCAGGTATAATTCTTATGTAATATAATTGCTTTCAGTAAGGGGTGAAGTCCATGCACTATGATATTGAAGCAGATTGGCTTCTTCTGTCCACCTGCAATTTTCGATGCTCCTATTGCTTTTCTCCCACTAGCGCCTCGGGCGCAAAGATCAAAACTTATGGTACTCCCGCTCACTGGAAAGACGTTTTTGGGGCTACAGGCAAAACCTGGTTGCTTCATATAACCGGAGGTGAACCTAGTATTTATCCAGATTTTGTCGAACTGTGCGACCAGTTGAGCCAAGACCATTATTTGTCCATTAATTCAAATCTAACACATCCCAGCATAAAAGCCTTTGCCCGGAGAATTAACCCTGAGAGGATCCACTTCATCAATGCTGCTATTCACTATGAAATGAGAAAAAAAAGAGGCGCATTCAAGGCATTTATCGAACACGTACAAGAACTGCAAGATGCAAAGTTTAATGTTTTGTTGTCTTTAGTTATGACTCATTATGTTGTGCGCAACTTTCCCCAAATTTACCAAGAGCTTGAGGCCTATGGATTGCACGCCATCCCGAAAGTGATACGTGGAATTAACGAAGGGAAAAGTTTTCCCGAATCGTATTCTGCCGATGAAAAACGTCTCATCCATGATTACATATTGCAGGCAGAGAAGGAATACAAGACGGTTTTAAAGAACATGGGGGAACAACCTTCAATCAATATGTTCTCGGACCATCATTTTCTGGACGGTATTGAAGACTATCGTGGCAGAATGTGTAGTGCGGGGTTTAAGTTCGTAGTAATTGCTCCGAATGGAACAGTCTTTCGCTGTGGCCCCCCCGATGTGTATGGCAATATACTTTTTAGAAATGTCCGATTGCTGGACGCCCCTAAGATATGTGATACCTCGAGTTGCCCGTACTTCTGCGAAAAATATTCCGTGCAAGAAAGCAAATTCCAAGCCCCCCCTTCATTGCGCGGCCCGAAAGTTAGGCCAACGCCCAGCAAATACATGTACCTCAAGGGGCTAACGCGCAAATCGTATTACTTTCTGCGAACAGACGGTCTTGGGGCAATTATTAAAAAAGCGGTTTCTAAGCTTAAACGCATCGCCGCTAAGTTAACTCACCCGGGTGGCTGGCCGCAGGGTGCCCCGAGCAGGTGGGCCGTGCGGTGGGCGGGAGGTCCGGCACGGAGCCCCGCCAGAGGGCGGGGCAACCCGGAGCAAGCCCGCCCCACTCCAGCCCGTGAGGGCTGGGGTGACGTCGCGGCCTCGCCGCCCGAGGGGTACCCTGTGGGCATAACACATGGATGAACCACCAATGAAATCAAAGGGTTAGAAAATTAACTTAGCGGCGATGAAACTTAAACGGACATAAGCGGATGATTTCAGCATGCATTTGGTCTTTGAAGGGCCAACAGCCTGTTTACGAAGACTTCAGTGTCATACTTCCAGGCTGATGCCCGGGGCCGGATATGATCCTCACGTGGACGCCAACGACATGGTCATTATTGTCCTGGAGGGGGAGATTGAGACGCTGGGTGAACGGGTGGCTCCCCATGGTGTGGTCATCTATCCCACAGGTGAACCGCATCTGCTCGCGTGGTCTCGTACGGGATTCGGAACACACGTGAGTCGCGAGATCCCGGCCGACGCAACGACCCCAGGCGTCGTCGCCCGCTACATGAGCCGGCCCCCCATCACTCCGGAGCGGATGCTCCGGGACGCGAGCAAGGCACAGATTATCTGCCGGTCAGACGCGGTCCACCCCCGGCACCAGGCGAACTTCCGCGTCCCCGAGCCTCTGGACTTCCTCGCCGAGGTGAGCGCCCACATCCCCGATGCGCACGAGAAGACCACCCTCTTCTACGGCTGCTACTCCAATCGCACGCGTGGCTATCGGAAGCAGCACGGGCTCTTCGGGGACGCCTCGCCGCCGGACCCAGCCGCCGATGAAGGCACTCAGGCACCCCGGGAGCTACGCCGATCCTAGGCGCGCCTGATCCGCCAGGTCTATGAGGTGGATCCGCTGCTCTGTCCCCGCTGCGGCAGTACGATGCGAGTCATCGCCGTCATCGAGCGCCAGACGGTGGTCCGGCAGATCCTCGAGCACCTGGGCCTCCGCACCCGAGCGCCGAGCCTCCGGACGCCCCCCGACCCTCCCGATGGCCTGGCGGGTGACCACCCCCGTGAGTGGTCCTACGAACCGTTCGTGGCCGACCTCTCTGTCCCCGATCCTGCGACCGCATAACCGGAGGGCGGACGACCTGGTCTGTCCCAGGCGGGGTCCCCGTCCCCCGGGCTTCACGAGATTCCGCTTGCATTCCGCTTGACAGCCCCACCCGCCGTTGGTAGCGTCCCCGTTGCAGTGCGCTCTTCCCGTTTGCTCGGGGTGCTTCCGCTCGCGCGGCCGTCCCCGTCGCCCGAACTGAGGTCCCGCGCGGCGGACCCCATTTCCAGTTTCCTATCGGGTAGAGGTGCACAGCATAACATCCGACTGAACCCGCCGGTCGGTCCCGTCACGAGCCTTGCGACGGCGGCAAGGTCCGCGCCGGTCGCGGCCGCGGGTTAGCCGGGAGTTGGTGAGACGAGGAGGTTGCACCGATGATGAGGGCGTTGCTTCTGTTGGTGTGCGCTCTGATTGTGTCGGGCTCACCCGTCTTTGGCCAGAACCCCACCCAAGTATTTTCTCACAAGGAGACCGGAATCAATTTCCCTGCGAAGCTAGGTCATCTGGAACTTGAGGGGGTGAAAAAGTACGATAATAAAGCGCTTGGTGTCAGTGTCCGCTACGCTGGCCCGCACTTGCTCAAGGCCGATGTGTACGTCTATCACATGGGCCTCAGGGGTATCCCAAACGGCATCGAAAGCACGATAATCACAAACCACTTCTCGCAGGTCGTGGAAGAAGTAAAGAACATGGAGGAGACGGGGCGGTATGTTTCTGTAGTGAGTGTGTCGAGAGGAGTGACCTCCGTTGGTGCACATCCAAACCTGTGGCCCACATTGTACGAGTGCTTCACATATCAACAGAAAGTTGGAACCTCGGAACCCCGGAAGTCCTATCTGCTCTTGACCGGGTACAAGGGCCATTTTGTGAAGATTCGATTCACGTATCTTCTGCGTCAGGAAGCCGAAGGAGAGGCGTTGCGCACGGAGTTCCTGAAAGACTTCGGAGCCTACCTCAGGTGATTGTGTGCCAATAACGCCTTGTAGGCTACGTCGCGTCCCGCGCCAAGGCTGAAGGCGAACGTCAATCCTTCAGACAAGCGAAAGCCTCTCTTTCCAGTACCCAGATCCGCCCCTCTTGGGTAGCTGAGCAGGACTCGAACCTTCGGCCTGGGGTTCACCGCAGCAACGTGTCCTCCGGCTCCCCCCGAGTAATCCAGCATCTCCAGAATCGAGAGCCCCGGTGAGTAACGGTCAGGGTCGGCTCCGTTAAGTGCTGGGCCGGAAGTGACTCGGGAGCACAGCAGACGTTACATCGGCTCCCAACCAGGGGATCAGCACCCCCCTCTCGCAGGTGATCCTCAGCGCTTCTTCCCCTGTTGATCCGAATCGGAACTCGCAACGGAATTCCAGAAGTGTTGCCGGTTCCCCCCGGCGGTCCCCCGGAAGTGCTGGAAAGGTGGGACGAACTGTTGCGAGTTTCTGGGGCGATCTCAAGCCACTCAGGTGGCGTGGACGGCGAGGGTCTCGACCCGGGCATTCGGGGCGATGAGGAGGACGTTGGCCTGGATGTCCTGGAGGTGGTGGCGGAGGTGGGTTCACCGATGCCGGGCGGGGCGTAGACGGCGAAGATCACCTTTCGGGTGTCCGGTGTGATGCGGGTTCGAGAGTCGGGACCGCAGAGGACGCTCGAGAGGACCCCTTGGCCGTCGGCCCTCATCATGTCGCCGGCTTTCACCGCCTGTTCCCGCCCGTTGAGCAGGACATAGTGCTCATCGCCCTTTGCCACGCCGAGCCTGATCGGCGGCCGGATGGACAGGAGATCGTGCCCGGCCGTCAGGAGCAGATTCCTGAGTTCGGCAATGAACATGGCTTCGACGAGCGCGGCAACGCGAGGGATGGACTTGCCCTTGAAGACGACCGACTCAAGTTGGAGTTGGACGTGATAGGTCTTGCCGTAGCGCTTGAAGTAGCTGTTGTAGGCCTGAATGGCAGGGAGGGTCACCAGCGCGCCACGATCACCGCCGGCAAAGCGCGACCGGAACTCGTTCTCTAACTCCGCCCTCAGCCTGTCAAGCGCAGGATGGCTGGCTGGGTTGGCACGTCATGCATCACCAGGATGCCGGCTGCCGCGCCGGGATAGGTAGCCTTCCATTCGTCCGACACGATGAACATCCTTCGCCGGTACCTCCTTCATATCGGGAGTGCCGAGGTGCCCGCCTGCTCCGGATCCCGAGGAGCCGGGATTCCTGGCCCTCATTGGAGCACGAGAGCCTAAGACCTGGCTTCCAGGCCGCTGCGCCCGGTCGGGCAGACGCGAAGGCAGCGGCCCATGCACGCCGACGCGGCCTGGCTCTTCCGGCAGACTGACCAATCGGTCCGCGACACAGGGGCGAGCCAGACGCGGTCCGAACTGGCCTCCGGCAGCAGACTGAACGCGCCCGCGGGACACTCGTCCACACAGATGTGGCAGTCCACACCGAGGCATGTCTTGGCCTGCATGAGGGGAGAGGGGGTAAGCGGGGCAGCGGTAATCACCGAGTTGAAGCGGATGCGAGGACCATACCGCGCCGTCACGACCACATTGTTGAGCCCGAATTCGCCCAGCCCCGCCCGCACGGCCGCATGGCGCTGTGAGAACATCCCGGGCAGTTGGGCCATCTTGTCTGACAGGGCACCATAGGTGGCGGGAAAGAACAGGGAGGCGTACCCCAGATCCTCTAGGTGGTTGGCGAGCCCGAGGGCGATGTGGTTCAGCCGGTCGTTGATGACGTCGTAGCCGGAGCGCCTGTAGAAGAGCGAATGAAGGGCCTCCAGGCGCATCTCTTCCGGGATGAGTGGAGAGCCCTGGAGAAGCTCTGGCCACTCCAGGACCCGGTCCAGGATGCGGATCCCGAATGTGAAGACCGACTGTGCGCCGGGTAGCACTTCCCGCGGGTGGTGACCCCTCGGAGCGCCATCGTATCGCTCTACCGGCGCGATCCCTGCCAGGCTTGCTCCTGCCGCTCTCGCCATGTCCATCAGTTCGCATGTGAGATCCATTACGCCCTCCTTCAATCGGAAATGGGGCCAACGCTGACTAGGATGAGTGTCCGGGAGTCCATGCCAACCCATACAAGGCATCTTTCAAATGCCGTCGAACTGCTTCAGGAACCAGCCCGGGTACTCGACAGGAAGGGGGCTGGCTTCGTCGAGGCGTGCAAGCTCCTCGCTGGTAAGTGCAATCCGGACAGCTCCCAAGTTGTCCTCGAGCTGGCTCATCCGCTTGGCGCCGATGATCACTG
>Ga0210377_10002162_pt1 | contig 17441 bp, 14 predicted proteins | sample PLM4_65_b1redo_FD_155480 | JGI IMG/M metagenome (GOLD analysis project Ga0210377, IMG submission 155480) | Groundwater sediment microbial communities from an aquifer in East River, Colorado, USA - PLM4_65_b1 redo | ecosystem: Environmental > Terrestrial > Soil > Riparian zone | place: USA: East... | reverse complement strand
ACAGTAGTAGGGGCGGGTTTTAAACCCGCCCCTACCTCTAATTCCCGTACAAAAATTCCGGCAACCAGAGCGTCATGCCCGGCCAGATGTACATGCAGGCGAGGCATATGCAGACAATGACCATGTAGGGCATCATGCCGGCGAAGATTTGATTGAGCGTGACATGTTTCGGCGCTACGCCCTTCAGGTAGAACGCCGACATCGCCACCGGCGGCGACAAGAAGGCCGCTTGCAGGTTCACCGCCACCATGGTGCCGAATAGGATTGGATCGATTTGAAAGTGACTCAAGAGCGGGATGAAGATCGGGCAGAAGATGACGATGATCTCGGTCCACTCGAGCGGCCAGCCGAGCAAGAAAATAATCATCTGCGCGACGAACTGAAAACCGAGCGGCGAGAGATTCAAGCTCAGCACCCAGCGCTCGATCAGCGATTGGCCGCCGTGCAAAGCGAACACGGCGGAGAAGAGCGCCGAGCCGATGAACAGCCAGCACACCATCGCGGTCGTTTTCGCCGTGAGGAACGTCGCTTCCTTCATGTTCTGTCGAAGCTCCGGTGAGGTTCTGAGATTCCAGAGCCCCGGCACGACCGTGCCCAAGAACGTGCCGCCGAGTGAGCCCGACACGATCAGCGACGCGAAATCCTCGCCCTGCCACCATCCGAGGCTGACGCCGATGATGGCTCCCGCTAAACTCCACCATAAGACTAGGCGTGGGTACTTCGCCATGACAGCGAGATACATCGCGCCGAGGGCGCCGATCGCCGCGGACTCGGTTGCGGTGCAGATGCCGAACAGGATCACCGCGAGCACCACGAACGTGAGGACGCCGAGGGGCACCACCGATGCCGACAGCTCCTTCAAGATCTCGAGCTGCTCGCCGTCCATGCGCCAGTAGTAGATGGCAAGCAGGAGCGCGGAGAACACGGCCAACCCCCAGAACCACTGGTAGAAGTGCGCGGGGACCTTGCTCGCTCCAGCAACGCTCGACTCGGTCAGCGAGCCCATCTCCTCAGGTGGCGCGTCCGCAGCCCGCGCGGGCTCGTTGCTTTTCACCTCGGTCTCCGCCTCCCCGAGCTCCTGCACTTGCTCTGGCTCAGGGGTAGAGGGTGCCGCCATCTGCGGCTTGGCTGGGGCGGGCGCCGTGCCGGAAGACGCCGCCAATGGCGCAGCAACGCCGGGCGGCGTCGAGACGACCGCCGCTGTCGGCGCGTTGTAGATGACGACGTACCACCAGGTCGCACCAAACGTGCCGACCGTGAGCGCCAGCGGCACCATAAGCGCGAGCACGTTCTTGAGGATGAGGCCGGTGCCCGCCGGACGGCCCTCCGGCGTCGTCGCGCCGCTGAGCAGTCCGGGTCGAAGCATAGCGACGATGAGGCCGCCGACCACCCGCTTGGCCCGGCCCCGCTCGAGTCGCTGGAGATAGTCCGGCACCGCGACGCGGTACTTGTCGGGCGGCAACTTGGGCGCGATCTTCGGATTGATGATCGCCCAGCCGAGGATGTAGACGAGATAGAGGAAGGTGAGGAAGAAGCCCGGCAGCATGGCTGCTGCGTAGAGCTTCACGATGGACTGCCCGGCGACTGCGGCATAGACGATAATCATCACGGAGGGCGGGATCAAGATGCCCAGCGTGCCGCCGGCGGTGATTACGCCCGAGGCGAGCCGCACGTCGTAGCCGGCATTCAGCATCGGGCGCAGCGAGATAACGCCCATGAGGACGACGACGGCGCCGACGATGCCCGAGGCGATGCCCCAGAACGCGGACACCATGAGCGTGGTGACGGCGAGCGAGGCGGGCACGCGCCGGAACGCGAGCTGGACGCTGTGAAACATCCGGTCGACGAGCGCCGCCCGCTCCATGATGTAGCCCATGAAAACGAACAGCGGGACGGAGAGCAGGGTGTCGTTGGTCATTACCCCGTAGGTCCGCTGCACGATTAGGTCGAAAATTCGATTATCGTACCAGAGGTGACCCGGCGCCCAGAACGCGACGTAGCCGAAGATCATCCCCAGGCCCATGAGCGTGAAGGCGGTCGGGAAACCCATCATGATCGCGACCACGATGAGCCCCAGCATGGTGAGGCCAAGTGATGGATCGCTCATGGCTTGTTCTGCTCGTCTTCTTTGATTGCTCTCTCGTGCACCACGCCTTCTTCCATTACGCTGCGATGGCGCGCGGCTTCGTCGATGGCGTGCGCCGTCTCTATCGCGGCCCGGCGCGACTCTTCATCCACGTACTCGCTGTGGGAGAGCTGCGTGTCGATCACGTCTATCTCCTCGACGTCTTCGAGCCGCAAAGGCCAGGCGCCGGTGCGCAGGCACTCGATGCAGCGGACGATCTCGGCCAGCCCCTGGAGCATCACCAGCGCGCCCGCGATCGGGATCACCGATTTGAAGTGGTAGATGGGCGGTCCCTCCGCCGTGATGGTCGAATGCTCCCCGATGCGCCAGGAGTCGGCGGCGTAGCCGTATCCCGCGTAGATGAGCCCCAGAATGCCCGGGATGAAAAACAGGAAGTAGAGCGCGAGATCGAGCGCCGCCTGCGCGCGCGGGCGCAGGTAAATATAGACGAAGTCGGCGCGCACATGCGCGCTAAGCGCCAGCGTGTAGGCGCCGCACATCATGAAGAGCGTGCCGTAGAGCATGTTGTTGAAGTCGAAGATCCAGGCCGTCGGCGCGTTCAGGATGTAGCGCTTGAAGACCTCGACGGAAACCACGAAGGTCAGGGCCACGATCAGCCACGCGAAGGCCTTGCCAGACCAGTAGCTGACCTGGTCGATGACGTGGAGCAGACGCTGGGCGTTCATCGGTACGCAAAAGAGGCCAGCCATCCGCCATCTGGCGGATGGCTGGCGGGATCGCCGGGATGCGTCACGGAGCAGTTAGCTCTTCTTGGGCTCCGGCTTAGCCGCTGGCTTGACCGCCGGGGCCGCGGGCTTGGCGGCCCGCTTGGCGAAGTAGTGGTTATAGGCCATGCGCGAGCTTACCTGGGTGTCGAGGAACCACTTGACCGCGCGCTCGGCAAACTTGCGCTGCGACTCAGCGATCTCCTTGAAAAACGGGTTCTGCGCCGAATACTTCGCCAGGACCCCGTCGAAGATGTCGAGCTGCCTTTGCAGCACCGAGTCCGGCGTCTTGTAGAACCTCACCTTGTCTTTGGTCTGCAGCTCGATATAGTCTTGGGAGTAGCGGTGGATCGCCTTCCACGACATGTCGGCCGAAGCCGCCTCCACGGCGTACTCGATGAGCGCCTTCATCTTCGCCGGCAGGCCGTCGTACTTGGTCTTGTTGAACAGGATCTCGAACTGCTCGGCGTTCTGATGGTAGCTCTGCAGCATGCACACTTTCGACACGTCGGCGAAGCCGAGGATGCGGTCGGAACTTGCGTTGTTGAACTCGGCGGCGTCGAGGAGCCCGCGGTCCATCGCCGGCACGATCTCGCCGCCGGGGAGTGCGTTCACCGCCGCGCCGAGCCCCGTGAATAAGTCAATCGAGATGCCCACAGTGCGGAACTTGAGGCCTTTGAAGTCGTCGGGCTTGGTGATCGGCTTCTTGAACCAACCGAGCGGCTGCGTCGGCATCGGCCCGTAAGGGAAGGAGACGACGTTGGCGCCGATGGAAGCGTAGATCCTGTTGAGCAGCTCCTTGCCGCCGCCGTACTTGTGCCACGCGAGCAGCATGTTGGCATCCATGCCGAAGGCGGGACTCGATCCCCACATCGCCAGGGCGTTTTGCTTGCCGTAGTGGTAGACGAGCACGCCGTGACCGCCGTCGAGCGTGCCCTTCGACACCGCGTCGAGCAGGCCGAAGGCCGGCACCACCGCCCCCGCTGGCAGCACGTCGATCTTCAGGTCGCCGCCGGTCATGTCGTTGACCTTATGGGCGAAGTCGAGCGCGTACTCGTGGAAGATGTCCTTCAGCGGCCAGGTGCTCTGCCAGCGCATCGTGATCGGCCCCGTTTGCCCCTTGGCGATCATCGGGAAGCCGAGCGCCGCCGCGCCGCCCGCAGCAACCGCAGCCTTGAGGATGTTCCGGCGTGAGATCTTCTGGGTACCTTGTTCCTGGACTTTCTTTTGATCACTCATGGTCTTCTCCCCTTTCTTTGTATTATCGAACCCAGCGTCACCTGCTTATATATCTTTACAAAAATCGCGTCAAGAAACAATTTTTTCACCCCAGGCCCATAAAACAGCCGCTTTTTTCCCATTGATCACGGCTAAAATCCCTAAAATTCATGGTTGACAGGGTCTCTCTCCCTCGGATACGCTTTTTCCGCAGGACGGCAAAATGAACCGAAAGGCCTTCGTTCAAGAGCTCAAGGAGATTGTCGGTGACCGCTACGTCCTCACCGAGAAGGAGGATGTCATCGTCTACGAGCAGGACGGCTCCATTCTGCAAGTGATGCCGGAGATCGTCGTCCTGCCCGCCAGCGTCGGGCAGGTCTCGGCCGTGGTTCGGGCGGCGCGGCGGGAAAACCTCCCGATTGTCCCACGGGGATCGGGGACCGGACTGGCCGGGGGCGCGGTGCCGGCCGAGGGGGGCATTGTTCTCTCCCTCGCCCGCATGAACCGCATCCTCGAGATCGACCTCAGCAACCGGGTTGCCATTGTCGAGCCCGGCGTCATCAACCTCGACGTAACCAAAGCGGTAGCGAAGCACGGCTTGTTCTATGCCCCAGACCCTAGCAGCCAGGCCGCCTGCTCCATCGGCGGCAACGTGGCCAATAACTCAGGCGGCCCGCACACCCTCGCCTACGGTGTCACCACCAACCATGTGCTCGCCGTCGAGGTGGTACGGGATGACGGGCAGGCGGTCTGGCTCGGCAGCCTGGTCCCTGACTCGCCGGGCTACGACCTCTGCGGCCTCTTCGTCGGCTCCGAGGGGACCATGGGGATCGTCACCAAAGCGGCGGTGCGCCTCATGAGAACGCGGGAGACGGTGCGGACTCTGTTGGCGATCTTTGACCAAACGGACCGGGCGACGCAAACCGTCGTCGATATCACTGCCGCGGGAATCATTCCCGCGGCTCTCGAAATGATGGATCAACTGACAATTGAGGCGGTGGAAAGAGGCGCTCCGTGTGGCTACCCGAGGGACGCAGCCGCAGTGTTGCTTGTCGAGATAGAGGGCGTGCGCGAGCACACTGAAAAGGCAATGGCGGTTGTCCAGTCTATCTGCACAAGGAACGGCGTGCGTGAGGTCAGACTGGCCAAAGATGAAGCCGATCGCCAGCTCTTATGGAAGGGACGCAAGGGCGCCTTCGGCGCTCTGGGTCTCCTCGCCCCCAATTACTATGTCCAGGATGGCGTTGTGCCGCGAGGGCGGCTGCCGGAGATCATGGAGCGGGTTGCGGAGATTGCTCATCGCTACAACTTGCTCATCGCGAACGTCTTCCATGCCGGAGATGGAAACCTCCATCCCAACATCCTCTTTGACATGCGAACGCCCGGAGAACTGGAGCGCGTGATTGAGGCGGGCACGGAGATCCTAAAGGCGTGTGTGGAGATGGGAGGGAGTATCACTGGCGAGCACGGCATTGGACTGGAGAAGAAGGCCTACATCGGGCTGTTGTTTAACAATGAAGACCTGGACGCAATGAAGCGCGTCCGGCGCGCCTTCGATCCGGAGAGCCGGTTCAATCCAGCGAAACTGTTCCCGACGCCGGACTTGTGGGGAGATTCGCAGGGAGCCGGCGAAGATTCCTGCTGGGCTATGGATCTAGAGAAGGCGTTAGGCATTAGGCAACAGGCACGAGGCGGCTTTCGAGTGGGACGGAAGGAACGATGGGGGCGAGGACGACGGCTACGGACGTAGGAGTAGAGAGGTTACGGCAGGCCCTGACCGTCGGAGCGAGCACCCCCTGGGGCTGGTGAGGGTGGCCCTCGAGGTACCGGTTCATCGGCCGTGGCCGGAGAACTCGCCCTCTGAGCGGCCGACTGTCGGCAGGACAACGATGATCGATATTCCCGAACTCGACCAGTGCGTCCACTGCGGTCTCTGTCTCAACCAATGTCCGACCTACCGAGTGCTTCACATCGAGTCCGAATCGCCCCGTGGCCGGATCCACCTGGTGCGGGCGGCAGCGGAAGGCCGCATCGAGCCGAATGAGCGGTTTGGGGATCATATCTATCTCTGCCTCATGTGCCGCGCCTGCGAGACCGCCTGCCCATCCGGCGTCCAGTACGGCCGGATCGCCGAGGCCGCCCGCGAGATTCTGGGACCTCCGGGTTCCCCCCTGGCGCGCGCCATCCAAAAGTTCGCCTTCACTCAACTCCTGCCCTCACCGCAAAGGCTGAGGATGGCCGCCCGCCTGCTGAGATTCTACCAAAAGAGCGGAGTCCAGCGCCTAGTCCGCGCGCTCCTCCCGGCGCGGCTCAAAGAGATGGAAGCGATGCTGCCGCCGATTCCGGATCACTTTTTCAAGCCGTCAGCGGATCTGCTGCCGGCAATCGGCGACCGGCGCGCGCGCGTCGCGATGCTGGGAGGATGCGTCATGAGTCTCCTCTTCGCCGATATCAACGAGGCGACCGCGCGGGTACTCAGACGAAACGGGTGCGATGTCCTAATACCCAAAGCCCAGGGATGCTGCGGAGCGCTCAACATCCACAACGGAGAGACCAGGATGGCGAAGATTATGGCGCGCCGAAACATCGACGCCTTCCTCGATGCCGGTGTCGACGCCGTCATCGTGAACGCCGCCGGCTGCGGCGCAGCGATGAAAGAGTATGGCCATCTGCTGCGCGACGACTCCGCCTATCGTGACAAGGCGCAGCGTTTCGGTCAGATGGTAAAAGATGCCAGCGAGTTTCTGGCGGGAATCGGTCTGCTCAACCCTCTCCACCGAATCGAGATGACTGTCACCTACCAGGACCCCTGCCACCTAGCCCATGGCCAGAAGGTGCGAGCGCAACCCCGCGCGCTGCTGGCGGCGATTCCCGGACTGCGGCTGATCGAGATGGATAGTTCTGATCGTTGCTGCGGCAGCGCCGGGATTTACAATCTCACACAACCTGAAATGTCGCAGGAACTGTTAAAAGAAAAAATGATCTCCATTGCGGCGACCTCCGCTGAGGCGGCTATCGCTCCCAACCCCGGCTGCATGCTCCAGCTTCGCTACGGGGCGCGGCGCTATGGTCCGGAAATGTCGGTCTTCCATCTGATGGAACTCCTTGATCGTGCCTATGGCGCCGGCGAGGAGGCACAGCGAAGATGAAAGTTGCGATCGACCAACTCACCGCCAAGCTGGAATCGGTGCTGGGAACCGGAGCTGTCGAGAGCAACAGTCGCACTCTCGCCTCCTACACCGTAGATGGCAAATTTCCCAGCATCCTTTGTACTCCCGGTGACCCGGAGCAAGTCAGCGCGGCGCTGCGCATCTGTGCCGAGGCCGATGCCTCCGTGGTCCCTTGGGGCGGAGGAACGGCAATAGGCCTGGGCAATATCCCGCGCCGGGCGAATGTCGTTATCGAAATGAAGCGCTTGAACGGGCTGATCGAGCACGACGATGCCAACCTCACCGCCAGCGCCCAGGCGGGCATGAGGGTTGCCGCACTGCAGAATATCCTCGGACAGCGCAACCAGTTCCTAGCTATCGATCCTCCCTACCCCGGCCGAGCCACGATCGGCGGGCTAGCGGCGGCCAATAGCAACGGCCCCCGGCGCCTGCTCTACGGCGGCGTGCGCGATCTGGTGATCGGGATGAAAATGGTGCTGGCCAACGGCCAGCAGATCAAGGCCGGCGGCAAAGTGGTGAAAAACGTCGCCGGCTATGACATGTGCAAGCTTTTTGTCGGCTCATTAGGAACGCTGGGCGTTATTACCGAGGTCACGTTCAAGCTGGCGCCGATTCCTGAAAGCGCGGCCACGCTGGTCGCCTATGGTCCTCTGTCTCAGGGCCTCAGGCTCGTCGAGGAACTTTCCCAGTCTCCGTTGTTGCCGGTTGCGGTCGCTATCCTCAGCACCGATGTTTCGAAGGCAACCAATATCGCTCTAGAGATGCCATCTGTCGCAGTGTGGGCGGAGGGATTCGAGGAGACGGTCGCGCGCCATTTGCGCGAACTTCAGGGGCTGGCCGGGCGAATCGGCTTAAGGGCAGAGATCCTCCGTGATGATTCGCACGAACTCCTATGGGACCAGGTCCGGGATTTCGCGGCCAATGGAGACAATGTCCTCTATCGGATTACCGTCCCGCCAGCGTGCGTGACGGAGGTGGCGGCTAAGATCGAGCACTGGAGCGCATCCGAGCGCCCAGTGCGCTTTATCGCCCACGCCGGCAGCGGGGTAGTGTGGGTATCGTTGGACGCCGATCCATCGGCTGCCGCCTGGTTTCCCAGGCTTACGGCCCTGGCGCAGCAGCGGAGGGGCCATGTGGTAATGGCGGCAGCGCCGACAGAGCTAAAACGGGGCGTGGATGTATGGGGCCCATCTCCCCCAAGCCTGGCCATCATGCGCGAGATCAAACAGCAATTCGACCCACAGGGGATTCTTAGCCCGGGCCGATTCATCGCGCGCTTGTGAGGTCATGGTCTGGCATACAAGGAGTCGATAAACCCCGAGGCCTGTATTTTCTGGACCAGCGAATTGTCGAAAAAGTCCTCGGGCTTGATCTGTTTTACCCTGGCGCTTTTGGCCGCATCAAGAACCGCCTTGACTTCGGCAGCGGTCATCAGGGGTACCCTGGGAAAAACCTCTTTGTAATCTTCGTAAACCGATTCAAGAATTTCCCGACTATCCGTTTTCAGGTACTTAGCCAAAGCCCTCATAGTAGTTTCTCTGTCTTTGCGGACAATTGAAATCGCCTCGATATAGGCGCGCAAAAACCGAGTTAATGCCTCGCTGTTTTCCCGCACCACCTTGCGGGGAGCAAGCACCCCTGTGAAGAGAAAGGGGATATTCAGGTTAGTGATATCGACGATAGGCTTTAGGCCGCTTGCTCTGGCTTGCAGTGTTGTGGGCGCCGACATGACCCCGGCGGCCGCATTGCCCGACTTTAATGCGGTTAAAAGCGCCGACATATTGCCGGCATAAAGGATCTTGACATCCTTGTCGGGCACGAGCCCTGCCCGGCTAAGTACGATACGGGCGGCATAGTCGGTGGACGACGCGGGTTGGGTAACGGCAACCACTTTCCCTTTCAGATCAGCGACGGAGGCGATCCCGGCCTGGCCATAGAGCTGGAGAACGAATGTCGGGATGCCGCTGGCCACATAGACCAGGTCGGCCCCTTCGAGATTGGCATCGATCCCCTGACTGCCCACGAGACCCACATCTTCGTTCCCCCCAACCATGGCCTGCACCGCCAAGGTGGCGGCAAGGTACTTGAGTTCAAGGGTGAGGCCGTGTTTCGTGAAAAGGGCTGCCTCCTGCCCTACCCAAATCGGGCCCATGGCGCCGCTCAGTGCATTGTAGACTGCGCGCAGCCCCACGGTCTGAGCGGCCGCAAACCGAAAGTCAAACAACGTAGTGCTGCCAACCAGCAAAACAAGCCATCCAAGAGAGATCCGCCTGATTCTTTGCCAAGTGTTCACATCGCGCTCCTTAATTTTTCCGCACGTTTAGTCCGCTTCGCCATAGCGGCCAAAAGACCTGCCCAAAAACAATAAGCTTGACCGTCCAACAACCGGTAGATTTAACATTCGCTCCCTTAATCTGCGCCGGCTACTCCGGGCGCTTCAAAATCACCGGCAATTCCTTCTGTAAAAAATTTTCCGCTTCATTTTCCTCCATGCCGTAGACAAAGGTCATTCGGCCTCCGTCCCGGTCACGGCCGACCCCATAACCCGTACCCCACGATAGGGTTGCCCACTGAACCCTGAAAATTCTGCCATCGCTACACTTGAGCTCACCTTCTCCTCCATAGCCCGCTCCATGCAGCGAAAATAGCGGCGCGTAGCTCCCATGAGAGTTGCCTTCGCAGCGGACCTTGTGGACCCGACTGTCGACCTGAATATAGGATGTTCCGCTAAACGGGTTGTAGTCGGCCGTTCCCACGAGAACATCTCTGTAATAGTAAGATCCAAAGATGGGAAATTTTATGCAACCAGAAAGGAACGCGCATACCACCGCAACGCATAGAACTACACCTCGATTCAAGATCAATCCTCCAAATAGGGCCGGCAGAAGAAAGATTCGCACCCCTATCGGTATAGCCCTTCGATAAATCCACTCTTCTCCACCGCGTTCAGGGCCGCATATCTCATTTTCCTCTGCTTTCTGCTGCGTGCTCACCCGCGATCCGTCCCAACCCGAGAGCAGCGAGGAGACCATTGCCGGGTAAGTAGCCCTCAGGTCCGCTGCCCGAAACCCCCGTGGCCACACCGCCTCCAGCGTACAGGTTGGGGATCACCGTGCCATCAGCCCGAAGCACCTGGGCGTGGGTATTTACCTTGAGCCCACCCTGCGTGTGGTACAGGGCTACCCAGACCTTGACGCCGTAGAACGGAGGGCTCATCGGCGCTTTCAAAATCCGCCCAAACGCGTCCTGGCCGCCGGCTACGGCACCATTGTAATTCCGAATTGTTCCCTCGAGACCCTCTGGGTCTATCCCCAGCTTGCGCGCCAACTCTCCGCCGCTCTCCCCTTTCTCCAGCATTCCCGTAGCAGCGACGTGGGCAAGGCCGGTCCGATTCGACTGATAGATTTTCTCGTCGAAAACTTCATATGCCTGCTTGCCGGGCAACTCCAGCATCTTGGCGCCTATGCCCCCTGGAAACTGGCCCTCGTCAATGAAGCGCTTTCCCTGTTGGTCCACCAATATGCCACCCAGGACGGCTACATCGGGGCGAACTTCGCAGTCGAACGGAGCGATGTACGTGGGAAAAGGCTGGAAGGCGCCCAGATTTTCCGTCGCCGCTCCCACCGCCATCCCTATGCGCAAGCCATCGCCGATACTTCCGAAGTGGCCCGGAAAGGGGATACCGACTGCCTTTGGAATGTATCGGGCCAACAATTCCCGGCTCGCCGCAAAACCCCCCGAGGCCAGGATAACTTTACACCCATGGATGACGCCGCCCCGAGTCACGACCCCTGTAACCGTTCCCCCTTCATCCACCTTAAGGGACAACGCCGGGGTGGAAAAAAGGATGCGGATGTTTTTTTGCCGTTCCACAGATCCCACCAGATAATCAATGATCGTGCGATCGTCCTTCCAGGTGTGCGATCGGCACCTGCCATGGCCGAAAAGACGCGGGCCGACTTCGAACTCGATGCCGGCGATATCGGCCAGCCACTCTACCAACTCGCCTGAGACCTGCGTCAAGCGTTGCGTAAGCGTCACATCGCTTTGCCCGCGGTTCCTGACAAGGATCTCTTGAGCGTATGTCGTCGGATCGTCCTCAATTCCTTTCGCGCGCTGAAACTTTGTCCCCGCAGCACGAATGCTCCGTGAAGAGAATACCGTCCCGCCTCCCGGCTTATCCGTCTTTTCCAGAACCAGGACACGAGCCCCTTTCTGAGCAGCCGCCAACGCTGCGACTAGCCCACAACCCCCGGCGCCGGCAACGATGATTCCTCTCGAACCTGGCCCAAAATTCTCCATGGAACCGCCCTCTTTTTTCTCCATGTTCGTGAGATTAATTCCTAAGGTGCCCGCGTGTCAATCTCGGAGGCCGGCCTTGCTTAAAATACTTCGGGGCCGCCAGCCGAATGCGAAAATGTTCTTGCCAAGGTATCGGGGGCGTAATAAAATCGCCCCACATGTTTGAGCCCGAGAACAATCGGCCGTCCGCCACCCAGCGAGGGGCTCAAGCTGGCGCGAAGAAATGAGGGCCAGGAAATGGTAAAAATCCTTCTGCTTCTCGGGGCCATTTTCGGTGGAGCGCTCGGCTGGTGGCTCGGCGACCAAATAGGCATCATGACGGCATACTTTCTGAGCGTCATTGGCACAGGTCTCGGCATGTACGTCGCCCGGTGGTTTAGTCGGCAATATCTTCCGTAACTTCGCAGCAGGCTTTAGAGCGCATATAGGATTGCAAGCCTAAACTTAAGGAGTACAGAGATGAGAGAGAGTGCCTCAAAAGATCTAAAGCGAGACTTCATCGCCGCCCTAAGGATCATCAGCCACCAGGGTCTAAGCGATGCCTTTGCCCATCTCAGCGCCCGGATAGACGGGGGCCAGAAGATGCTTTTCATGCCGCGGAAGAGCCCGGCCCTGGTAAAGCTCAAGGATCTATTTGTGATCGATTTCGAGAAAGGGGTTCCCCAGTCTGCCGTGCATCAGGCCATGTACAAGGCCCGGGAGGACATCCGCGCGGTGATCCATTTCCACTCGCCTCAGACCGTCTTGCTGACCGTCGTGGGCCAGACCATTCGCCCCCTGCACAACTACAGCGCCATATTTCACGAGGGGGTGCCGCTCTTCGAGGGAACCGGCCAGGTGGAATCCCCGGAGCGGGCCGCCGAGATCGCCCGAATCCTGGGATCATCCAAGGCCGTTCTTCTGCGCGGGCATGGAGCGGTGGTTGTAGGGAGAAGCATTCCAGAAGTCTGCATTCTCTCGCTCTATCTCGAGGAGTCGGCGCGCCTACAGGTTGAGGCGATAAAATTGGGGGCGCCCCGCTATATCAGCCGTGAGGAGGCCGAAAAGATCGCGCGCAGGACCTTCAAGCCCGAATCCACGACGCGGGCCTGGGAGCACTTCAAGGCGCAGGTCAGGATCTGAGCTCATGCAGGGCCATTTCCAATCTACCATCTGCCTAGCCGCGCATTCAGGGGCGATGCCGCAGAATAGAGGAGGATAATCGCGGTGCTCAAATCAAAACAGTTTCTTTCCGGCAGGCCTCAAAGGGTCCTGGGGCTTCTTTTTATCTGGATCCTCGCGGCCACCATACCGGCAGCTGCCCAAAACCAAAATAAGAAAGGCGCTACGCCGGAACAAAAAACCGCACGGTATTTTGACGCGATAAGGACACGGCCTTTGGAACTCCACGCGTTTTTGCGCGGGATGCCGAAGGGCGGCGATCTGCACAGCCACCTGATGGGCGCGGTTTATGCAGAGACTTACATTCAGTGGGCGGCAGAGACGAAGCCGGATCTGTGTGTGGACATGAAGACGATGGCCCCGTCGTCCTCGAAGGACGCCCCGTGTGGTGATGAGAAATCGGATCGTCCGCCTGCAAGCCTGGCGCTCAAAGACAATGCGCTTTACCGGCGACTAGTTGACGCCTGGTCCATACGCAACTGGCAGTACTCGGGACAGAGCGGGCGTGATCGCTTCTTTGATGCCTTTGGGAAGTTTGATCTTGCGACGGAGGGCAGGTTCGGAGAGATGATCGCAGAGGTCGCATCGCGCGCTGCACTGGGGCGCGTGAGTTATCTAGAACTGCTGCTGGGACCGGATAATAGGAAGTCTAGGGATATCGGCAGACAGCTTAAGTGGAGCGAGGATCTTGGAAAGATGCGGGAAGAATTATTAGCGAAGGGCATTGCGGCAGCCGTTGAAGAAGCACGACGGACATTCGACCAGGCTGAAGCTCGGAAGCGCGAGCTTCTGAAGTGCGATACGCCGCAGGCAGACGCCGGATGCAGGGTGACCATTCGCTACATCTTTCAAGTCGGGCGCAATAATCCGCCGGAGCAGGCATTTGCGCAGATGGTAGCGGCGATGGAGACGGCGAATGTCGATCCCCGGCTGGTTGCACTCAATCTCGTGCAGGCGGAAGACACCCGAACCGCGATGAGTAATTTTTCGCTGCAAATGCGCATGCTGGATTATCTCCGCGCGATATATCCGAAGGCACACATCACGCTCCATGCGGGCGAACTTGCGCCCGGACTCGTGCCGCCCGAAGGGCTGCGCTTTCACATCCGCGAGTCGGTCCGAAAGGGACGTGCCGAGCGGATAGGACATGGGGTAGCTGTGATGTATGAGGATGATCCCTTCGCGCTGCTGCGGGAAATGGCTCAGCGGAACGTCATGGTGGAAATCTGTTTATCGAGCAATGATGTGATTTTGGGCGTGCGCGGGAAACAGCATCCATTGGCGTTGTACCTGAAGTACGGAGTGCCGGTCGCACTGGCTACCGATGACGAAGGAATCTTGCGTACAGACATAACGCGGGAGTATCTGAAAGCAGCAGAAGAACATGGATTGAGATACACCCAGCTCAAAGCGATGGCGCGCACGAGCCTCGAGCATGCATTCATAGCCGGTGCCAGCTTCTGGAAAGACGCTAAAAGATTTGTTCCGGTCCCCCGGTGTGCAACCGCCGGGTCGGATAAGGGCGGTCTTTCGAGCGGTTGTCGGCAATTCTTAGAGAGCAATGAAAAGGCGCGATTACAGTGGGATCTGGAGAGGGCATTCGCAGAGTTCGAGGGGCGCTATTAAGGGCTATTGACAGAAGAAAGAACCGAGCTTATAAGCATCTCAAAAACGGCATGGGCCAAGTGCCCCATCAAAAAGAGGAGCTGGCGATGGCGCGAATTTCGCTGAAGGTTAACGGCAAGAGCCAGGTCGTCGATACAGATCCCAGCACTATGCTGCTCTACGTCCTGCGCGACGACCTTAAGTTGCAAGGGCCTAAGTTTGGTTGCGGCCTTTCCCAGTGCGGGGCCTGCACCGTCATCATGAATGGGAAGACGATTCGCTCCTGCACCACCCCGGTGGGTGTGGCACGAAACCGGGAGATTACGACGCTGGAGGGGCTGGGCACAGTCGCCCGTTCTCACCCGCTCCAAAAGGCGTTCCTCGAAGAGCAGGCCGGCCAGTGCGGCTATTGCCTCAACGGCATGATCATGGCCGCCAAGGTCCTGCTCGACAAAAATCCCAACCCGACGGACGCGGATATCAAGAAGGCTCTGGTCGCCAACCTATGCCGTTGCGGCAGCCACTTGCGGATTGTCCGCGCGATCAAGCGCGCTGCGAAGAAGAAAGCCTAGACAAGGAGGGGCCAAGATGCGTGATAAATCGTTGTCTCGTAGACAATTTCTGAAAGGCGCGGGCGCGATTGTCGTAAGCTTCAGCCTTTCCCGGCCGGCATCGGAAGCCCTGGCCCAGTCTCAGCGTCCATCCGACGGCGACGTGGATCCGGGATTGCTCGATTCTTGGCTCGCGATCGCCCAGGACGAAAGCGTCACGGTTTTTACAAGCAAGGTCGACCTCGGAACCGGCATCGATACAGCCCTGGCGCAGATTGTGGCGGAAGAGCTCGATGTGCCGTTCAAGCGGATCAGGATGGAGACAGGAGACACCGGCAAGACGGTGGACCAGGGCCCGTCCGTGGGCAGTAGAACGATTGAAAAGGCGGGGCCGCAGTTGCGTCACGCCGCCGCTGCCGCACGACGGGAGCTCGTCAGGTTGGCCGCTGATCGTTTTGGAACTTCCCCGGAAAAACTGACGGTCAAGGATGGCGTGGTGAGTCTAGTCGGAGACCGCTCCAAGCAGATCTCTTACGGTAAATTGATAGGAGGCCAGCGCTTCAACGTCAAGATCAAGGCCAGCGGGAGTGGATATGATCTTAAATTAGCCGAGGATGTCCGCCCCAAAGATTACAAGCAATATAAGGTTGTCGGGTCCTCTGCCCCCAGAATAGATCTTCCGGCGAAAGTCACCGGGGAGTTCACCTACGTACAGGATGTACGGCTTCCGGGAATGCTTCACGGGCGAGTCGTCCGGCCGCCCGTGGTCAACTCGAAACCACTGAGTGTCAACGAGGATACGGTCCGGCACATCCCTGGTCTGGTTAAAGTAGTCCAGGAGGGAAGCTTTGTCGGCGTGGTTGCTGAGACCGAGTGGTCCGCCATCCAGGCAGCGAAGGCCTTGAAGGTGACGTGGTCCGAGCCCGCCACCAAACTTCCCGCCAATCCGGATGAGCTCTATGCCTACCTGAAGAATACCAAGAGCTTTAGAGACCAGGTCGCCGTCAACAAGGGCGATCCGGCCGCGGCGATCTCCCAGGCGAGCAGGAGCTTCGAGGCAACTTATCGCTGGCCCTTCCAGTTGCACGGCATGATCGGCCCCTCGTGCGCCGTCGCGGATGTCCGCAAGGACCTGGCGACCATCTGGACCGGGACACAAGGGCCGTTCAGGACGCGGAAGGCGGTCGCCGATCTTCTGGGATTTCCCGAGAAAAATGTCCGGGTCATCTACGTGGAGGGCTCCGGCTGCTACGGCCGCCTGAGCCCCGACGACGTGCCCGAGGACGCGGCAGTGATGTCCCGCGCCGTCGGCAAGCCCGTACGCGTCCAGTGGATGCGGGAGGACGAGCACGCGTGGGAGCCCAAAGGGCCGCCCCAGCTCATGATGGTGCGGGCAGGCGTTGACTCCCAGGGCAAAGTCACCGCGTGGGATTACACGGACCGGGGATTTCCCTGGACCGCGGCGGCGGGAATGCCCTTATTGGCATCGCGGCAAATTGGCCTGAAGCCTAAAGCCCAAGGGTCCCCGAACGGTACGCAGGGTGGCGGCGAGCTCTATGCCTTCGAGAATCAGAAGGTCGTTGCCCAACTGATCCCTTGGGTCCATGAGGATCCGACTCCCCTAAGGACTTGCAACCTGCGCGCGCCTGGAGACCCGGCTCGCTCCTTTGCCAGTGAATCCTTCATAGACGAGCTTGCATCGGAGCTAGGCGTAGACCCGCTACAGTTCCGGCTCCGTTATCTGAGCAACGACCGGAGAGGGACCGATATCCTTCAGGCTGCGGTCAAAAAGGCTCAATGGAAGGAACGCAGGTCGCCCGCACCGGCTTCTGGTGGGTCCATTGCAAGAGGAAGAGGCATAGCGCTGGCGCGGCGCGCTGGTACGTATGTCGCTGCGGTAGCCGAAATCCAGGTCAACAAGTCTAGCGGAAAAGTGCTGGTCAAGCGGATTACTATCGCCCACGACTGCGGACGGATCGTCGCTCCAGACGGAGTCAAAAACCAGATTGAGGGGAACGTCATCCAGGGGGTCAGCCGTGCGCTGATAGAGGAGGTTCAATTCAACGCCTCCGGAGTCACAAGCCTCGACTGGAGCAGCTACCCCATTTTGACCTTCGCGGAGGTGCCGGATATCGACATTGTGCTGATCAACCGGCCGGAAATGGAACCCCTGGGCGCGGGAGAGCCCTCTCTAATCCCTGTTCCTGCTGCGATCGCTAACGCAATATTCGATGCGACCGGGGCGCGCTTGCGTGAAGCCCCTTTCACGCCGAAACGCATCACTGACGCCCTCAAAGCCAGCTTGAGTCCGGCTCAGCGCGCTTGATCCCGGCGGGGAGCCCAAACAAACCGTCAGGTTGTCTCCCGGAAAGCAAGACCGGACGAATGAATTAAAGTGCCTCGTCCACTCTAGGAAATAGCAACGAGAACGGGCTGGTTTTTTCCAGCGCCGCTTCCAGATTGACACGCGCGACCCTGTTGGATAGCCTTTCGGGGAGAAAAAAATGAGGTCTAATGCCTAAACGAAAGCGAGGTCTCCATGTCTGAATCAACCATTACCCGGCTCCGCGAAGAGATTGCCGCT
>Ga0210377_10002161_pt1 | contig 17448 bp, 11 predicted proteins | sample PLM4_65_b1redo_FD_155480 | JGI IMG/M metagenome (GOLD analysis project Ga0210377, IMG submission 155480) | Groundwater sediment microbial communities from an aquifer in East River, Colorado, USA - PLM4_65_b1 redo | ecosystem: Environmental > Terrestrial > Soil > Riparian zone | place: USA: East... | reverse complement strand
ACCGACTGGCGTGTGCGCGTGGGATCCGCGGTCCTGAGCGTGGGCGAGGGCAATGTCCTCGCGCGCACCAGGCGGCGCGGCGACGCGGTCACGCTGTCGTTCCCGCCCGAGGCCGTGCTGCGGCTCGAGGACGAGGAGCGGGCGCCGTGAGGGAGAAGCGTCGCGAGGCCGTGGGGTTGCTGCTGCCCGGCCTCGTCCTGTTGGGGGTCCTGTTCTACCTGCCGCAGCTGCTGATGCTGGTGGTGTCGCTCGGCCGCCGCACCGCCTACGGGGGAGTCGAGCACGCGCTCTCGCTCGCCAACTACCAGCGCGCGCTGGACCCGCTCTATCTCACGATCCTGGGGCGGAGCGTCCTGCTCGCGGTCGTGACGACCCTGCTGTGCCTGGCGGTGGGCTACCCGGTCGCCTACTGGCTGGCACGGCGCGCGCCGAAGCGCTGGCGCAACGCGCTCCTGACCCTGGTGATCCTGCCGTTCTGGACGAGCTTCCTGGTGCGCATGTACGCGTGGATCGTGCTGCTGCGCTCGGAGGGGGTGGTGAACCTCGCGCTCTCCGGCCTCGGCTTGCCGCGGGCCGACCTGCTCTACAACGATTTCGCGGTGCTGCTGGGGCAGCTCTACGGCGAGCTGCCGTTCATGATCATCCCGCTCTACGTCTCGCTCGAGAAGCTCGACCCGTCGCTGCTCGAGGCCGCCGCCGACCTCGGAGCCGACGCGCGGCGCAGCTTCATGCAGGTGGTCGTTCCCCAGACGCTGCCCGGCATCGCGGCCGGCTGCGTGCTCGTGTTCATTCCCTCGCTCGGGGCCTACCTGGCGCCGGACCTGCTGGGCGGCGGCAAGACCGCCTACATCGGCAACCTGATCCAGGCCCAGTTCGCGGTGGCGCGCGACATGCCCTTCGGGGCGGCGCTGTCGTTCGTGCTCTCGCTCACGGTGCTGGCACTGTTCGTCGTCCTCCGCCGGCCGCTCGCCAAGGCGCGGGCGCTCTAGCGATGCGGCGCGGGCCGTCCGCGGGCCCGGGGGCGGTGCTCGGCGTCGTGACGGCGCTCACCTACGTCTTCCTGTACGCCCCGATCCTCGTGCTGGTGGCGCTCTCGTTCAACGCGGGCCGCCTGTCGGGCTCGTGGGAGGGCGCGACACTAGACTGGTACTGGAAGGCGGCCACGAACCCCGCCATCCTCGCGTCGCTGCGCAACAGCCTGCTGGTGGGCACAGCCGCCACGCTCGTCGCCACCGCCGCGGCGACCGCAGCCGCGCTCGCGTTCCATCGCCACCGTTTCGGGCGCCAGGGGCTGCTCGAGGCCCTGCTCACGATCCCTACGGTCGCCCCGGAGATCGTGCTGGCCGCGTCGCTGCTGCTGCTGTTCGCGGCTCTGGGCCTGCGGCTCGGCTTCACGACGGTGATCCTCGCGCACGTCGCCTTCACGGTGTCCTACGCGTTCGTGATCGTGAAGGCCCGCATCGCCGGCTTCGACCACGGCCTCGAGGAGGCGGCGACGGACCTCGGGGCGGGACCGGTCCGCAGCTTCGTGATGGTGACGCTGCCGTTGATCTTCCCGGCCGTGATGGCCGCCGCGCTGCTCGTGTTCGCGCTCTCGATCGACGACTACGTGGTGACGTCGTTCGTGGCCGGTGTGGGGTCTTCGACCCTGCCGCTCCAGATCTACTCGATGGTGAAGAGCGGGGTCTCGCCCGAGATCAACGCCGTCTCGACGATGCTGCTCGTCGCCACCGGCCTGATGCTGCTCGCGGCGTTCCTGATCGAGCAGGGGCGCTCGCTGCGCACGGCCGCGCTGCCCGCGGCGCTCGGCCTGGGCCTGCTGGGGGCGCCCTTCGGCTTGGCTGGCGGACCCGCGCCCGCGAGTCGGGTGCTGAACCTCTACATCTGGTCGAGCTACATCGCCCCCGAGACGCTCGCGAAGTTCGAGGCGCGCCACGGGGTGAAGGTCAACGTCGACCTCTACGACTCGAACGAGGCGCTGCTCGCCAAGCTCTCGGCCGGCAACGCGGGCTACGACGTCATCTGCCCCTCCGACTACTCGGTCGAGGTGCTGCGGCTGCAGGACCTGCTTCGACTGCTGGACCACTCGGCGCTGCCGCACCTCAGGAACGTGGACGCGGCATTCCTCGACCGTGCCTACGACCCGGGCAACGCGCACTCGGTGCCCTACTTCTGGGGCACCAGCGGAATCGCCTACAGCCGGAAGCACGTCGGCGAGCCGCCCGTGTCCTGGGGCGCGCTCTTCGACCCGCGCTACCGGGGCCGGATCCTGATGCTGGACGACGCGCGCGAGGCGATCGGCGCCGCGCTCAAGTGGCGGGGCCACAGCCAGAACACGCGCGACCCGCGGCTGCTCGAAGCGGCGCGCGAGGACCTGCTGCGGCAGAAGCCGCTAGTGCGGACCTACAACTCCTCGAACTTCGAGGACATCCTGCTCTCGGGCGACGTCTGGCTGGCGCAGGCCTGGAACGGCCAGATCGCCAAGGCCATGGAGCAGGACCCGGACATCGGCTACGTGCTGCCCCGGGAAGGCTCGACCCTCTTCATCGACAACCTGGCGATCCCGGTGGACGCGCGCAACGTGGCGCTGGCGCACGCGTTCATCGACTTCACGCTGGAGGCCGAGATCGCGGCCGAGATCTGCCGCACGATGAAGTACTCGAGCCCGAACCGGGCGGCCTGGCCGCTGCTGCCGGCTGAGCTGCGCGCGAACTCCGCGGTATTCCCCCCCGCTGACGCCCTGGGCCGGCTCGAGCTGATCCGCGACCTGGGCGAGGCGACCGTGGTTTACGACCGCCTCTGGACCGAGATCAAGTCCGAATAACCTGCCTCGGCCCCGACTCGCGCTAGACTGAGCTTCCCGCCAATCGGCGGCCGCGCGGACATCCCGCCCGAGGAAGGAAAAGCAGACATGTTTCGATCGACGAAAGCCGGACTCGTTGCCGTCGCCGCCCTCACCGCGGCCGCCTGTGCTTCGACGACGTTCCAATCCAGCTGGAGGGCGCCCGGATCCGGCCCGCTGAACTTCAAGGGCAAGAAGGTCGCGGCCCTCGTCGTGAGCAAGGAAGAGGGCGTGCGCTACGGCGCCGAGGACGCGCTCGCCCGCGAGATCACCGCGCAGGGGGCGATCGGAGTGCCCGCCTACGGCCAGATCCCGAAGGAGCTGACGCAGGACAAGGAGAAGGCGAAGGCGTTCCTCGAGAAGGCCGGGGTCGTGGGCGTCGTGGCCATGCGGGTGGTGGGCAAGGACCAGGAGATCAGCTCCACCCCGGCGAACTATTACGCCATGCCCTACTACTCCACGTTCTGGGGCGCTGGCTACTACGGCTACGGCTGGGGCGGCGTCTACGACCCGGGCTACGTGCGCACCGACACGATCGTCTCCGTCGAGATCCTGGTCTACAGCCTGGAGCAGGACAAGCTCGTCTGGGCGGGCCGCAGCCAGACCACGAATCCTGAGAAAGTGGGTCCGTTCATCCAGGAGCTGACGGCCGGCGCCGCAAAGGAGATGAAGAAGCAGGGCCTCATCAAGTAGACGGCCCGGGGGCGCGGGGACCAATCCCGCGCCCTCACACCCGCTCCTCGCCCCGGGCGATCGCCAGATCCTGGCCCAGCTCGAAAAACGACTCGTCGCGATGGGGCTCAAGCACGGCCACCGGTAAAGGGCGCCGGACGCTCAGCCTCGGCTGATGCTGACGACGAGCTCCACGTCGCCGATGCGCACCTGGTCGCCATCGGCGAGAGGCGAGAGCTTCTGGAGCGGCCGCCCGTTCAGGCGCGTCTTGTTCAAGCCACCCTGGTCCTGAAGGTAGGCCGTCGTGCGGTCCTCGCTCAGGATGATGCGGGCATGATGCCGCGACACCGTCGGGTGGTCGATGCGTAGTGGTGACTCGACGGCCCGGCCCAGCTCGTGCTCGCCGGGAGCGGTGACGACCAGGTCGATGCCTTCCGCGCGCAGCCGAAGGTCGCGGATGACGGCGGCCACGACGGGCTTCGCGACGGCGGGCGCTGCCGGCTCGGCCTTCGCGGGAGCAGCGGCGGGCTGCGGTGGGGCGGCCGCGGACACGGCCTTGGGTGGTGCGGCGGTCGCTGGAAGGGGCGGCGGCGCGACCGGGGGCGCCTGAACCTTTGTGGGAACGCCTGATGGGGTGGGCGGAGGTGCGGGCGAAGCTGCCTGCGGCGGCGCAGGCCGGGGCGGTGCGGCCTTGGGCGTGGGCGGTGCGGCCTTGGGTGACGCGGGCTTGGGCGGCGCCGGAGCGGCCGCGGGCGGAGCGACCGCACGCCGCCGGTCGTACGCGGCGATCCGTTTCCGGAAGTCCGAAAGCTCGCCCCGCTCCTCGTCCGACCAGACGAGCAAAGTCTTCCACTCGGCCGAGAAGCGCTGCTCCTGCCGCCGTGCCTCACGCCCGAGCGTCGCCGAGTGACGACCCGAGGCGAGGCCCACCTCGTCGAGCTGCAGGTCGACGCGAAACGGCTCGTCGCCGGCCAGCGCGATCACGTCGCCGGCGTTCAGGAAGACGGTCTTGACGCGCGTGCCGTTCACGAACGTCCCGTTCACCGAAGCGAGGTCCTCGAGGAGCAGCTGGTCGCGGGTCCGCTCGATGCGGGCGTGGACCTTCGACACCCGCTCGCCCTCGACGACGACGTTGCAGGAGGGCGAGCGACCGAGCGTGATCTCGCCGGGGGCGATCTCGTAGACGGCGGCGTCTGCACCCTCGCGAACGAGAGACGCCCGCGTGATCGCGAGCGCCGGTCGGGCCGGTGCCGCTGCCGGGCGCGCGAGCAGCACCAGGTCCACCTCGCGTCCGAGCGTGATGACGTCGAGGTGGCGGAGCCTCTCGCGCACGACGGCTTTGCCGTTGACGAAGGTCCCGTTCGTGCTCCGGAGATCCTCGATCCAGTGGCTCTTGCCGTCCCACTTGATCCGCGCGTGACGCCGCGAGACTCCCTCCACCGGCAGGGCCACTCCCAGGCCCGGCTCTCGCCCCAGGACGGCTTCCTTCTCCCCGAGCTCGAAGGAGAGCGTCACGCCCGCCCGGACGCGGCAGAGCAGGCGGGCGCTCACGGGGTGACCCTCGGGTGGTAGCGGTGGCAGACCTGGCAGTCCGCCCGCGCCGCGCCCGGCCGGTGGCACTCCCGGCAGCTCGCGATCCCCTTGAAGCTCAGCTCCGCCGCCTCCTTGCTCTGCTCGACCCCGGCGTGACAGCGCGCGCACTCCGCCTGCAGCAGGTGCGGAGCGTGCGCGAAGCTCGCGCGGACGAGCCGGGGCCTCGCGACGCTCAGCGGCGCGAGGGCGACGCCCGCCGGCACGTGGCACTTGCGGCAGGCGGCGCTCAGGACCTCGAGGGTCTCCCGCTTGCGCCGGACTAGCTCGTCCCCGAGCGGCCCTGCCCGCTCCGGAGCGTCGGACAGCAGCGCGAGCCGGTCCTGCACCGCGGCGAGCGCGTCGCGCAGCGCGCGCTGCTCGCCGGCGAGGAGCGCCATCGGCGGGGGCTGCACTCCCGAAGCGCGCAGCGCGATCTCGTCCTCGACCCTCGCCCGCTCCGCCGCGCGCTGGTCGCGCACTCGGGCGAGCAGCTCTGCGGGCGACTCGCCCGCGGAGAGCGCGAGCAGACGGCGGCGCAGATCCTCGGCCCGCGGCGCGAGCTCCGGGTCGGCCGCCTCGATCGCGTCGAGCAGCGTCAGCAGCTCCTTTCTCCGCGCCTCCCGGTCGGCGGCCGGCAGGGCGGCGGCGGGCGCGCTGAGCGGCCGAAGCGCCTGGGCCTGCGCCTCCAACCTCTGGCCCTCGTCCCGGGCCGTGGCGTCCGCGCTGGCGGCGGCTGCGGCCGCGATCTCGGCGACGCGGTCGAGGCCGGAAGCGGGCCCGAAGGCCCGGGCCTGGGCGGCGAGGCGCGTCTCGAGGCCCGCGAGCTCGGCGGCGAGGGCTTGCTCGCGCGCGCGCAGCGCCTCGAGGTCGAGCCCGGCGAGGGGAGCGGCGAGCGCGAGACGGCGCCGCAGCTGCGCCTCGCGCGACTGCAGCGCCCCGCGCTCGGCGGCGAAGCCCGCGGGATCGAGCTCGCGCCGGAGCTTGCGCAGGTTGAAGAGCACCCAGTCGTCCTTGTGCCGCAGCGTGGCCTTGGCGATCCGCCCGCGGCTCGTGTCGAACTCCTCGAGGCGGAAGTTATAGCCGCCCCGCGCCAGGAGATCGGCCGGCAGCACCACGTCTTCCTGCGGGACCGGCTCGACGAGCCCGAGCGAGCCGTCCTTCGCGTGGCAGGAGGCGCAGTGGCGGTCGAAGACGATGGGCTCGATGTCGCCCCGCGGCAAAGGCTCGTGGCACTTCAGGCAGGCGTCCTTCTCAGCCCCTCCCCGCTTGAGAAACTCCTTCACGTGGCGCTCGTGGGAGAACTTGATTCCCGGAGCCTCGAGCGAGGCGGTTCGCAGCAGGGCGAACTCCGGGTGCGACGAGAGGCTGCGGAAGTGGCAGGCGCTGCACTGGCGCGTGTCCACCTCGGCGAGGCGGCGGTCGCGGCCGCGGTGGTCCACGTGACAGTGCGCGCAGGCGACGGCTGGCGCCGCCGCCGCCTTCCTCGCGTCCCCGCTCCCGACGAGGACGTGGGCCGCGTTCGTGAGACGCCCCGCTCCCGAGGGGTCGTGGCAGCGCTGGCAGCGCACGTCGACGACACCCGCCCGCGCGGTGTGGCACTCCTCGCAGCGCGATTCGAAGGCCGCGTGGGCGCTCGCGACCGCCCCGGGCGAGGCGCTCCCGCGCCAGCCCAGCGCGTGGAGCAGGAGCAGGCCCGCCAAAGCCGCGCCGCCGAGGACGAGCGCGGGCAGCACGAAGGCCCACTTCCCGCGCAGCGGCGTGTAGCTCTCTGAGCGCCCCGGCGTCCCCCAGCTCACCCCGCGCGGCATCAGTACCACACCCAGGCGAAGACGTGGACGACGACGAGGCCGATCAGCAGGCCAGCGGGCGGCACGTGCAGCCACAGCCAGCGCCGCAGGACGCCCTGCAGCCGCAGTTGCGCCTCGAGCTCCAGCTTCTCGGTGAGCAGGCTCGCGAGGTCCTCGACCTTTCCCTTCTCCTCCGCGGAGACGAACGTCACCATCCGGCGAAAGGGCTCGAGGGCGCGCTCGCGGCCCGCGCGCACGTCGAGCACGTAGGCCCACGACGGTTGTAGCGTCGCGATCCGGTCGCGCACCTCCTCCCGGTAGAAGCGCTCGAGCACGTCAGAGGCGTCGGCGACGAGCGCGTCCGCCTCGCCCACGAGCTCGGCCGCGAGCTGCGGGATGCGCTCGTAGAGCGCCTCTACCTGCAACCCGTCGGCCATCGCCCTCGGGATCGACTTCTGCAGCCACACGCCGACGAGGCCGCTCGTCGTCGTCCAGGCGCTGAGTGCGAGCAGCCAAAAGCCCATCGCCCCGCGCGGCCAGCTGAGCCCGGCGTGGACGAGCACGGCGAGGAAGGCCAGCACACCCAGATAGACGTGGGCCTGCAGCCAGGCCCTGGCCGTCCCGAACGGCCGGGCCCGCGGGCGCCGCGCCGGGTAGAGCATCTCGACGACGAAGGCGAGCGCGGCCGCGAACCCGAACGCGAGACCGAGCCCGCGCTTGGGGCTCCAGGGCCACAGCCACGCCCCGCCGGCGTAGACGACGAGGATCACGAGCGCCGCCGCCGCGGTGAGGCGCAGGTTGCGGGGGACCTTGGGCCGCAGCACCGGGGCAACCGTCACCGAGCGCTCCCGCTCACCGAAGCGTCTCGACGACGCGCTCCATGTCCTTGAACGAGATGCGCTGCGCGGAGCCGTGCGGGCACATCTGGACGCAGGCCGGCCCCTCCGGCCGGCCGAAGCACAGGTCGCACTTGCTGGCGAGCTCGACGTGCTTGCCGTCGGGGCGCCGCTCCTCCTGCTCGACCATGACGATGTTTCCCCAGGGGCAACGCTTCGCGCAGTTGGAGCAGCCGATGCAGGTCGCGGGGTTGATCTGGACCTCGAGCGTCCCGACCGCGCGGGTGATGGCCCCGGTCGGGCAGTCCATCATGCAGACGGGGTCGGTGCACTGGTAGCAGGCGGTCGGCACGAGCCAGTTGCGGTAGCGCTGGCCCTCGCGGATGAAACGCGGCTCGCCGGCGTGGGCGTCGGCACAGCCGCGCACGCAGTCGTCGCAGCGGGTGCAGGTCGCGAGGTCGATCAGCAGGACGCTCTCGCCGTGGATCAGGCCCGTGTCCATGGCCATCTGCAGGTACTCGGAGGACACGGGGTGGCGCGCGGCCGCGCCCCGCAGCTTGAGGCGCGCGACCATCGACTGCCACAGCTTCTCCTCGACCTTCGGGTGGGCGGCCAGGATCTTGCGGAAGTCGTCCCGCGCGAGCTTCACGAGCTCCACGTGCTCGAGCGCCTGGAGCGTGAAGGGCCAGGGCTCGTCGTCGAGCACGAGCGACGCCTCCCCCGCGAAGTCGCCGGTGCGCAGGTAGGTCACGGCCAGGTCGGCGGTCCCCGCGGTCACGCTCACCTTCAGGTAGCCGCCGCGCACGAGGTAGAAGGCGTCCGCGGGCTTGCCTTCCTCGGCCACGATCTGCCCCGGCTCGAAGGCGACGAGCTCGGCCTTCTCCCGCACCGACTCGATCACGGCCGCGGCCACGTCCTCGAACAGGCTGACGCTCTTCAGGTGACGGGCGAGCGTGCGCTCCCGGTAGCGTGTGTCGAGGAACTTCTTGAACTCCTTCGAGCTCGCCTGCAGCATGCGCAGGCCGGGCAGGCGGATCTGGAGCAGCTTGAGCGGGGAGGCGGCGCGGACCGTCGCCGAAATCGGGTAGCGCGAGAGGGCGCTGATCTCGCCGAAGATCTCACCCGCCTCGAGCAGGGCGCGGCCGCCGGGGGCGACCTCGGCGGGGAAGGCCGAGAGCACCACCGTGTCGGTGCCGCCGCCGCGCCCGATCATCCGCTCCGCCCCCGGCCGCGCTCCCGCGCGATCGGTCGGCCGCACCCGATGGGCGCCGCCACGCACCCGCGGCGCGGGCGGCCGGTCCGGTTCGCCGGGGCGACCGAGCACCACCTCGACCGTGCCCGCGACGACGTAGTACGCCGAGTCGCCGTAGTCCCCTTCGCGGAGGATCACCTCCCCGCGCGAATAGGTGCAGAGGTGGATGTACTTGCGCACCTTCTCGATCACCTTCTCGCGCGCCTTCTCCGGGATACCGGCGAAGAGCGAGAGGCCCGTGAGCAGCTCCATCTCGGCCGGGACCATAAGCCGCAGGCGCTGCTCGTAGCGTTCGCGGAGCTGGGCGAGGTCGGGAGGTGCCGTCACGGCCGTCGGAGCGCCTCGAGCGCAAGGACCAGCGCTTCGTCCTGCAGGTGGAGCAGCTCCCCGTCCGGGCCCGCGAACTCGAGTGGCCGGGCAGGTGCTTGGAGTCCGGGGGTCCTGCCTCCGGCACGCAGCAGGCGCTCGAGGAGAGCGGCGCCCTTGCCCCGCAGCTGCGCCACGTCGGCCGCTCGCGGCCGCGACCCTTCGGCAGGCGAGGGCGGGCTGCTCGCCCGTGAGATCACCGCCGCGTCCTCCTCCCCACGAGCGCTCCGTCCTCGGCGATCGAGGGAGGCACCACGGGCTCGTCCACCCGCGCCCGAGCGCGCGGTGCGGCCGGCTCTGTCTCGCCGCCTCCCGCGGCCGGCTGGACGGGCTCGGGCACGTAGTCCTGCGGCAGCGCCCGGACCGGCTGGCTCCAATCCCACGGTGCCGGCGGGGCCGTGGCGGGCGCGGTGGCCGCGGCGGTCGCGGGCCGGCCCCCAGCACGAGCCGGGGCGGGCGGGGTGGCTCCAACCGCGCGGCCGGCACCGGCCGCGCGCCCGGCCGCCGTCACCTGCGCAAAGTCGTAGCCACGCGTCCAGTGGACGAGCTTGAGGAGCGAGGCTCCGGCGTCGAAGCCCTCGCCAGCCGGGTGCCCGGCGGCCGCGAGGCGCCGGTCGGTCACCACGTGGCACTCGACGCAGAGCCGTGCGATCGCGGCCGGCTTGTCGCGAAGGTCCCGGAGCCCCGCCGCGACCGCTCGGGCGTACGACCCCTTCTGCTGGTGAAGATCGTTGTATCCGCTCGCCGCTCCGTGGCAGATCTCGCACGAGACGCCGGCGTTGGCGTCGCCGCGAAAGACCGTGGCGTGGCACTTCACGCACGAGCCCTTGAGGTCGTAGGGGTCGGCGAGGCCGATCGCCTTCGCCCAGCCCAGAGCCTTCGGCGCGTCGAGTTGCTTCAGGGTCGCGTAGTGCGCCTTGCCCTTGAAGGCGAGCGGCTCTTCCTTCTGCCACTTCGCGGCCTGACGCTCGTGGTCGTGGCACTGCACGCACTTGCTCGGACCGAGAAACGTCTGGGCCGCGGCAGGCGCGCTCGACGCGAGAACGAGCGCAGCCACCCGGACGCGGAGCCACTCGTGGGTCATGTGCAGGCGCATGGAACCGGATCTACCGGAAGCTGTCAAGCCGCGCCCGCGAAGCTGCAATCGCAAATCGCTCGAACGCACTGTGTGACTTCGGTCACGCGAGCGCTTCGAGGCGCTTGACGAGGCCGTCCCCGCCGTCTAGAGTCCGCGCGCCAACTCCCTCACAACAATCGGCACAGGAGATTCCGATCCGAGATCGCCTCCGCCGTCCACTTGCCGCGTGTCGGGTCGTCGCAGGCAGCGTGCTGCTTGCCTCGGCCTGTGGGGGCTCGGGAGGCTCGTCCCCGACGGGAGCCACGCCCTCGACGGCCAGCGCGCTCCTCAGCAGCGACGACGTGCGTCGCATCGTGGAGCAGGCGGCGGGCGCGGCACGCGCCGCGGGCTTCGCCGCCACGATCGCGGTGACGGACGCCGAGGCCAACGTTCTCGGCGTGTTCCGGATGGACGGTGCGGAGGCGACTTCCCGCGTGTCGGGCGATCCCGGCGCCGGCCTCCAGGGCGCGCTTCTCGCGTCCGACCGCGTGGCGTTCGCCAAGGCGGCGACGGGCGCGCTGCTCTCGAGCGGCGGCAACGCGTTTTCCACGCGAACCGCCAGCTTCATCGTTCAGCCCCACTTTCCACCCGGAGTGGACTTCACGCCCGGGGGACCGCTCTTCGGCGTGCAGTTCTCGAGCCTGTCGTGCGGGGACTTCAAGCTGCCCGGCTCGCCGCTCGGCTTGTCCGGCGACCCGGGCGGCGTGCCGCTTTACCGGGAGGGACGCCTCATAGGCGGCATCGGCGTCGAGGGCGACGGCGTCTACGGGGTCGACGCCGACCCTGCGGACCTCGACGCGCCGCCCGAGGAGAGCGTGGCTCTCGCCGGCGCCGTCGGCTTCGAGGCCCCCGACATCATCCGCGCGAGCCAGATCCTCGCCGACGGCATCCGGCTCGCGTTCACGAATGCGGCCGCGGCGCCCGCCGCCAGTGGCGTCGTAGCCGGCACATGGCTCGTGCCGCCGCGGGCGGCGCAGCCCTCGGCCTTCGTCACGGCGACGCTGGGCGGGGCCTCCGGGCGCGTCGATCCGCGCTACCCCGTGCGCGCCGGTGCGATTCTCACGGCGGCCGACGTCGCGACGCTCCTCGACCAGGCCGCGCGCCAGACGAGCGTGACGCGCGCGGCGATCCGACAGCCGCTCGGCTCGAGCGCGCGCGTGTCGATCGCGGTCGTGGACGTGAGCGGCGCCGTGCTCGGCTTCTTCCAGAACGACGACGCACCGAACTTCGGCATCGACGTGTCCGTGCAAAAGGCCCGCAGCGCGGCCTTCTTCAGCGGGCCCGGCGCGGGCGAGGCGCTGCGCCGCGCGGGGCTCGCGGCCTACGTCCCGGCCGATCTGCCCCTGGACGGCCAGTTCGCCTACACGTCGCGCGCGGTGGGCTTCCTGGCACAGCCCCTCTTCCCCCCGGGAATCCCGCGGAGCGCGCCCGGACCTTTCTCGCTCCCGCTCGAGGCCTGGAGCCCCTTCAACACGGGATTGCAGCTCGACCTCATCAACCTGGCCGGCGTCGGCTCGTGCAGCGCGGTTCCGGGCCTGCCCAACGGAATCACGATCTTTCCCGGCGGGATTCCCGTGTGGAAGGACGGGCGACTCGCCGGCGCCATCGGCGTGAGTGGTGATGGCGTCGACCAGGACGACCTCATCGCCGCGGCAGGAAGCGCCGGATTTGAGATCCCATCCGAGCGCCGCTCCGACCGCGTCGAGATCCGCGGCGTGCGCCTGCCCTGGGTCAAGCTCCCACGGCACCCGGAGCTCTAGGGGTCGCGATGCGCCGATCCGCCGCCTGCTCGCTCGCCCTCACGCTTCTCGCGCTCCTCACGATCGCGTTCAGCCGGCCAGGATTCGCTGACGACGTCCTCGTTTTGAAGGACGGGCGGAAGATCCCGGTCACGCGCCTAGTCCGCCGCGACGGCCAGGTAGTCTTCCAGACGACGCGCGGGGAGACCTTCTCGGTGCCGGAGGGCCAGGTCGTCTCGCCTCCGCTCGCGTCGATCCCGGCCTTCGAGGGGCAGGTGCTGGTGCTCAAGGACGGGCGCAGGATCCCGGTCACGCGCCTCGTCCGCCGGGGTGGCCTGGTGCTGTTCACCACGGCACGTGACGAGGGCTTCTCCGTCCCGGAGGACCAGGTTGCTTCGCCTCCGCTCGAGTCGATCCCGAACCTGGACAAGCCGGCCGCTCCGGCGCCGCAGGCCGCGCCCGCACCAACCGCTCCGGCCGCGCCGACGCCGGCTCCGCAGGCCGCGCCAGCCGCTCCGGCCGCGGCACCGGCCGCCCCTGCGGCACCCAGCGAGCCCGAGTTCGTGCCCTTGCCCGACCGCTGGTCGATCGCGTACCCGGAGAGCCCGCGCCTCGTGAAGGGGCGCGCCCTCGACCCTTACAACCAGAACGTGCTGAAGGGCGACCGACCGGTGATCGGCAACTCGGTGTTCCTCGTGCTCGGTGCGACGCTCGATCTGCCCGTGGAGGGACGGCGGCTTCCCGTGGGCAGCGGGGTGAGCACCGCGAACCCAGAGAGCCTCGAGTTCTTCGGCGACGGGCGACAGCTCTTCACTACGCCGCGGGCGTTCGTCTCGGCCGAGCTCTTCCGCGGCCAAACGGCGTTCCGGCCCAAGACCTGGGCGCTCAAGGCGACGGGCGCCTTCAACCTCAGCTACCTGCGCGTCGAAGAGCAAAACCTCGTGCACATCGACCCGCGCGAGGGCACCACGCGTAGGCGCGACGACGCGTCGCTCGAGGAGGCCTTCGCCGAGGTCAAGCTCGCCGACCTCACCCCGCACTACGACTTCGTGTCGCTGCGCGCGGGGATCCAGCCCTTCGTCTCCGACTTCCGCGGGTTCGTCTTCAGCGACGTCAACCTGGGCGCGCGGCTCTACGGCAACTACGGCGACAACCGCTGGCAGTACAACCTGGCGTACTTCGATCTGCTCGAGAAGGACACCAACAGCGAGCTCAACACGTTCGAGAAGCGCGAGCAGAGATTGGTGATCGCCAACCTGTACCGGCAGGACTTCCTGGCGAAGGGCTACACGCTCTCGCTCAGCTACCACGGGAGTCTCGACGACCCCAGCGTCCACTACGACCAGAACGGCTTCCTGGTCCGGCCCGCGAAGATCGGCAGTGTCCGGCCCCACGAGGTGAAGGCGCACTACGCGGGCTTCGCCGGCGACGGTCACCTCGGGCGGCTCAACCTGTCGCACGCCTTCTACTGGGCCTTCGGCACCGACTCCGACCAGCCGCTCGCCGGGGGGCCGGTCGACGTGAACGCGCAGATGGCGGCGCTCGAGCTGTCGCTGGACCGGGACTGGGCCCGCTTCCGGCTGAGCGGCTTCTTCGCCTCGGGTGACGACGATCCGCTCGACAGCAAGGGCGGCGGCTTCGACGCCATCTACGACAACCCGAACTTCGCCGGCGGGCCTTTCAGCTTCTGGAGCCGCTCCGGCATCGCGCTCACCCAGACCGGCGTGCTGCTGAAGGCGCCCGGGAGCCTGCTGCCCAGCCTGCGCTCGAGCAAGTTCGAGGGCCAGGCGAACTTCGTCAACCCGGGGCTGCTGCTGCTCGGGGCGGGGCTCGATCTCGAGCTCACGCCGAAGCTGAAGGCCGCCCTCAACGCCAACTACCTGCGCTTCCACGAGACCGCCTCGCTGGAGCTACTGCTCTTCCAGCCCGGCATTCACAAGCCGATCGGCTTCGACATCGGCGCGGGACTCTTCTACCGACCGCTGCTCAACGAGAATGTCCTGATCCTGGCGGGCGCGACGGGCCTCGTGCCCGGCGCCGGATTCGACGACATCTACTCCTCGGTCTGCGGCGCGCCCGGCTGCGGCGCCTCGAGCCGGAAGCTCTTCAACACCTTCCTGCAGATCAAGCTGACGTTCTAGTGGGGTCCCGCATGCCGAATCCTCGACGCCTCGCGGTCGTGCTGCTCGTCTCCGGGATCGCTCTCGCCGGGACCTTTGCGGCGCGCTTTGTCGTGGCCCAGGTGCCGTCCTCGTCCCTCAGCTCCCAGAGCCAGGCGGAGGCCGACCGCAAGAGCGCGGGCTGTCTCTCCTGCCACACGACGACCGACTCCCGCAGCATGCACGCGGCCGCCACCGTGCGCCTCGGCTGCACGGACTGCCACGGCGGGGACGAGGGCGTCGCCAAGGCCGGCAGCGAGGGCTCGCGCGAGTACCTGGATGCGAAGCGGAAGGCCCACGTGCTCCCGAAGGACGAGGTGCGGTGGAAGACGAGCGCCAATCCGGAGCGGAGCTACACGGCTCTGCTCGAGGAGGACCTCGGCTTCGTGCGCTTCGTGAACCCGGGCGATCTGCGCGCGGCGCCCGAGGCTTGCGGACCGTGCCACCGCGAGGAGGTGAGGCGGGTCAGCAAGAGCATGATGACGCACGGCGGCATGCTGTACGGCGCCGCGCTCTACAACAACGGTGTTCTCCCCGGCAAAGACCCGATCGTGGGCGAGAGCTACGGCCCGGACGGCGAACCGCGGGTCGTGAAGACGCTGCCCGCGCCGAGCCCCGAGGAGACGCGCACGGATGGTGTGCTGGCGGCGCTCGTGCCCTTCCCGCGCTGGGAGCTGGGCCAGACCGGCAACCCGTTCCGCGTCTTCGAGCGCGGCGGGCGGCGGCGGCTCGAGCTGGGGCTGCCTGATCCGTTCGAGGAGCCGGGCCGGCCGGACAGGGGCCTCTCGCCGCGGGGCCCCGGCACGCTCAACCGCACCGACCCGATCGTGCTCGGGGCGCAGAAGACGCGCCTTCTCGACCCGATGCTGTCGCTGCTCGGGACGAACGACCACCCCGGCGACTTCCGTTCCAGCGGCTGCACGGCCTGCCACGTCGTCTACGCCAACGACCGCTCGAAGGCGAACTCGGGCCCCTACGCCGAAGCCGGCAACCGCGGCACGAGCCGCAGCGCCGACCCCACGATCCCGAAGGACGAGCCGGGCCACCCGCTCAAGCACGTCTTCACCCGCGCGATCCCCTCGAGCCAGTGCATGACCTGCCACATGCACCCGGGCACGAACATGGTGGCGACCTACCTCGGCTACACGTGGTGGGACAACGAGCTCGACGGGCAGGCGCTCTACCCGAAGACGCCGCGCGTGCTCTCCGCGAGCGAACGGGACAAGCTCGAGCGCGCCAATCCCGAGGGCTCGGCCCTCAAGGGACTGTGGGGCGACCGCGAGTTCCTGACCGAGGTTTCCACCCTGAACCCGCAGCTCAAGAACACCCAGCTGGCCGACTTCCACGGCCACGGCTGGCTGTTCCGGGCGGTCTTCAAGCAGGACCGCAAGGGCAACCTGCTGGACGCCGCGGGCCAGGCGCTGCGCGCCGACGACCCCGAGCGGCTCGGCCGGGCGGTGCACCTGAAGGACATCCACCTCGAGAAGGGGATGCACTGCGTGGACTGCCACTTCAAGCAGGACAGCCACGGGAACGGCAAGCTCTACGGCGAGCCGCGCGCCGCGGTGGAGATCGACTGCGTCGACTGCCACGGGACGCTCGGCGGCCCGGCCAGCCTGGTCACGAGCGGCCCGGCCTCCCCGGGCACCGACCTCTCTTCGCTCTCGACGCCCTTCGGCCAGCCCCGCTTCACGAGCCGGCGCGGCACGGTCACGCAGCGCAGCATGGTGACGGACGGGGTCGAGTGGGTCGTGCCGCAGGTGGTGGACAGCGTCACCCCCGGCAATCCGCGCTACAACGAGCGCTCCCGGCTCGCGAAGACGATCCAGAAGGACGGGACGGGCTGGGGCGATCCCGGCGCCGACCCGAAGCAGCTCGCTCACGCCAACTCCTCGATGACCTGCTTCGCCTGCCACTCGGCCTGGACCACGAGCTGCTTCGGCTGCCACCTGTCGATGAAGGCGAACGCCAAGAAGCCGATGCTGCACAACGAGGGCGGGGACAGCCGCAACTGGACGAGCTACAACTTCCAGACCCTGCGCGACGACGGCTATTTCCTCGCGAAGGACGGCACCGTCACCGGCAACCGCGTGGCGCCGGCGCGCTCCGCCTGCGCCATCCTCGTCTCCTCCCAGAACCAGAACCGCGAGTGGATCTACTCGCAGCAGCAGACGGTGTCCTCGGGCGGCTTCTCGGGCCAGTCCTTCTCGACCTACGTGCCGCACACCGTGCGCGGCAAGGAGACGAAGGGCTGTACCGACTGCCACGTGTCCGCCGCGGGGGACAACAACGCCTGGATGGCCCAGCTGCTGATGCAGGGCACCGGCCTCGTGAACTTCGTCGGGCGCTACGCCTGGGTAGGGGAGGGGGAGCACGGCTTCGAAGGCGTCGTGGTCACCGAGCGCGACGAGCCGCAGGCGGTCATCGGCAGTCGGCTCCACGAGCTCGCCTACCCGAATGAGTACCAGGCGCACGCGGCTGGCGGGCGACGACTGAGCGAGGCGTACCACCACGGCGGCGACGTCGTCTCGCTCCAGCTGCGCGGCGAGTACCTGTTCACCGCGCAGGGCAAGCAGGGCCTGCGCATCTACGACGTGGCCCAGGTGGACCACAAGGGCTTCTCGGAACGGATCGTGTCGGCGCCCGTCTCGCCGCTCGGCCAGCGGCTCTACGTCGCGACGAAGGACGCGACGTCAGTCATGCTCCCCGCCACCATGACCATCGACCCTGCGCGCAAGGTCGATGCGGTGAACGAGGAGCAGCCCGTCCATCCTCTTTATGACTACGCGTTCGTGACGGACCGCCAGGAGGGGCTCGTGGTCGTGGGGCCGCTCCACACGCTGCTCGACGGCGATCCCCGCAACAACTTCGTGAAGCGGGCCGCGACCTTCAACGAAGGCGGCGTGCTCGACGGGGCGAGCTCCTTGTGGCTCGCGGGCACGCTGGGATACGTCACGACACCCCGGGGCCTCGCCGTGCTGGACCTCAACGACCCGCTGCGGCCGCGGCTCCTGGCGCAGGTCGGGGCGCCCCTGCGCGGGCCGCGAGCCGTGGCCGTCCAGTTCCGCTACGCGTTCGTGCTCGACGAGGAAGGCCTGAAGGTCCT
>Ga0210377_10002160_pt1 | contig 17449 bp, 19 predicted proteins | sample PLM4_65_b1redo_FD_155480 | JGI IMG/M metagenome (GOLD analysis project Ga0210377, IMG submission 155480) | Groundwater sediment microbial communities from an aquifer in East River, Colorado, USA - PLM4_65_b1 redo | ecosystem: Environmental > Terrestrial > Soil > Riparian zone | place: USA: East... | reverse complement strand
CCTTCGGCTCGCTGCGCGCGACGCTCTCGCGTCGCTTGCCGGCGCCGCCGTGGGTGGCCACGGACGGCGCCGATCCGTTGACTGCGCTCGCCTTCGGCTCGCTGCGCGCGACGCTCTCGCGTCGCTTGCCGGCGCCGCCGTGGACGGCCACGGCCGGCGCCGGTCCGTTGACTGCGCTCGCCTTCGGCTCGCTGCGCGCGACGCTCTCGCGTCGCTTGCCGGCGCCGCCGTGGACGGCCACGGCCGGCGCCGATCCGTTGACTACGCTCGCCCTCGGCTCGCTGCGCGCGACGCTCTCGCGTCGCTTGCCGGCGCCGCCGTGGGCGGCCACGGACGGCGCCGATCCCTCTGATTAGCCGAGAGTGAAGACCCGCATGGCGTTCTCGCGCAGGAACTTCGGCCAGACCGCATCCTTGAACGGCACCTGCGGCAGCTCCGCGAAGATGCGCTCGAGCGACAGCCCCATCGGGAAGTAGCCCGCGTACATGATCTTGTCGGCGCCGCGCGTGTTGGCGAAGTCGACGATGTCCTTCGGATAGTGCTTGGGCGCGAACGCGCTGGTCGAGTAGTAGAGGTTCGGCCACTTCAGCATCAGCTTCACCGCGAGCGCGGTCCACGGCTCGGCGCCGTGGCGCATCACGAAGCGAAGCTCCGGGAAGAACCAGCAGACCTCGTCGATCAGCTCGACGTTCTGCGGCGCCATCGGCAGGCGCGGGCCGGGCACGCCCGAGCAGACGCAGATCGGCAGGTCGAGCTCCACGGCCTTGGCGTAGATCGGATAGAACCGCTTGTCGTTGATCGGAACCTGCGGACACAGGCCCGACGGAAACGCGGTGAGCGCCTTCAGCCCGAAGCGGGCGTGGAGCGCGGCGATCTTGCGCACCTCCTCCATGCCTTCGTTGGGGTTCACCTCGTAGCTCGCGAAGAAGCGCTCCGGGTACTCCTTCAGCGCGCGGATGGCGGATTCGTTGCCCACGTCGACGCCGATCATCGCGCGCTCGACGCCATACTTGTCCATCTCGCCGACGACGAGCTTCAGGAAGTCCGCGCCGGGCTCGAACCCGGGGATGTTCCGGAACATGTACTGCGCGGGCATCTTGAACTGCTCGCGGCTCTCCACGTCGCGCAGCAGCGGCTTCATGAACTCGTACCACCGGCTGGTGTCATCCGTGGGGATGGCGAGCATGAGGTCGATCACTCCGATTCCGGTCGGCATGGCCATCTGCGGCTCCTCCGTTTGCCATCATGCCACGGCCGCTCGTATGCTCGCTGCGATGGGACCACTCGCGGGAATGCGCATCATCGAGATCTCCGGCATCGGCCCCGGGCCGTTCTGCGCGATGATGCTCGCCGACATGGGCGCCGAGGTGCTGCGCGTCGAGCGGGTCGCGAAGCTCTCGTACGCGCTCGCCGCCGGCGACACGCTCGCGCGCGGGCGACGCTGCATCGCCGTCGACCTGAAGAACCCCGAGGGCATCGCCACCGTCCTGAAGCTGGTGGAGCAGGCGGACGGCTTGCTCGAGGGCTTCCGCCCGGGCGTGATGGAGCGTCTGGGTCTGGGACCCGACGTCTGTCTCGCGCGAAATCCGCGGCTCGTCTACGGGCGGATGACCGGCTTCGGACAGACGGGACCGCTCGCGCAGGCGGCGGGTCACGACATCAACTACATCGCGCTGGCAGGCGCGCTCGCGCCGATCGGCCGGCGCGGCCAACCGCCGACGCCGCCGTTGAACCTGGTCGGCGACTTCGGCGGCGGCGGGCTGATGCTGGCGTTCGGCATGGTCTGCGCCTTGCTCGAGCGCACGCGCTCCGGCAAAGGTCAGATCGTCGACGCGGCGATGGTCGACGGTGCCGCCACGCTCGCGACGATCTTCTATGCGGCGCAGAAGTCGGGCTGGTGGTCCGAGGAGACCGGCTCGAACATGCTCGACAGCGGCGCGCACTTCTACGACGCGTACGAGACGAAGGACGGGAAGTACGTCTCGATCGGCTCGATCGAGCCGCAGTTCTACGCCGAGCTGCTCGAGAAGGTCGGCCTCGATCCCGCCGAGCTGCCCGCCCAGATGGACCGCACCCAGTGGCCGGAGCTGAAGACGAAGCTCGGCGCGATCTTCCGCTCGAAGACGCGCGACGAGTGGTGCCGGATCATGGAGGGCAGCGACGTGTGCTTCGCGCCCGTACTCTCGCTCTCCGAAGCCCCGCTGCATCCGCACAACGTCGCGCGCGGCACGTTCGTCGAGATCGACGGTATTCCCCAGCCGCGTCCGGCGCCGCGATTCTCGCGCACCGACGGCCGGATCTCGCGACCGCCGGCGCGGATCGGCGAGCACACCGACGAGGCCCTCGCCGACTGGGGCTTCGCCGCCGCCGAGATCGCGCGCCTGCGCGAGGTGAAGGCGATCGGCTAGCGGCGCGGGTCCTTCGGACCCGAGTCACTCGGCGAGGATGCGCTCCTCGACGAAGCTCTGGATGCCCTGGCTCGCGGGCGCCGACAGATTGCGGAAGACCAGGCCGGCCTCTTCGGCGCGGCGATAGACCGTGCGGCCGATGATCTGGACCGTTCCGCAGCGGGGCAGCTCGAACTCGAGTGCGATCTCCTCGCCCGGATCCGGCGGGTTCTCGCGCCGCAGGAGACATCCGCCGCGCGAGAGCGAGACGACCTGCGCTTCGGCACCGCCGTTGAGCGCGCCGCAGACGCGCGCGGGAATGCTCGTCGGCACGCGCGGGGTCGCGCGCGGGTTCGCCTCGAGCGCCTCCTGAACGAGCCGGTACAGGTCGTGGAATCCCGCCGGCCGCTCGATCGAGCCGATGGCCGTGGGTGCCCAGGGCACGCTCTGGCCGTGCGCGTAGAGAAGGATGCCCGGCAGGCCGGACAGCTCGTGCGCGCGCTCCGCGTCGACGATCACCAGATCCGGCGCGCGCCGGACGTGTGCGTAGTGCGCCTCCCAGCGCTCCTCGGACACGACCGAGTAACCCGCTTGCGAGAGCTTGATGCGGGCGAGCGAGACATAGCTCTGGGGTGGAGAGAGCGACAGGATCACGCGTGGCGACTGCGACTCGGTCACGCCTCTTCTCTCGGCTGCGCGTTCGGGGCGATTGAGCGCGCGCGGAGCGCTTCGCGCGCTCGTGTGCTCAGCGCGCGACGGCCCCGCCATCGACGACGAACGACTCACCGGTCACGAAGGATGCGCGGTCCGAACACAGCCAGATCACCGCCTCCGCGATCTCGTCCGGCGTACCGAGCCGGCCGCCCGGCTGCGTCGCGAGGATGCCCTTCGCGATCGCGGGGTCCTTCGCCATGTGCGCGCGCAGGGCGGGCGTCTCGACGCTGCCCGGACAGATCGCGTTCACGCGCACGCCCGTCTTCGCGTTCTCGCGCGCCGCCGTCTTCGTGAGCCCGAGTACGCCGTGCTTCGCGGCGGCGTAGTGCGCGAGCAGCGGCACGGCGACGAGCCCCGCGCCCGACGCGGTGTTCACGATCACGCCGGCGCCTTGCGCGATCATCAGCGGGATCTCGTGCTTCATGCACAGGAACACGCCGGTGAGGTTCAACGCGAGGATCGCGTTCCACTCCTCGGCGGGGATGTCCTGAACGAGCCCGCCCTTCCCCGGACCGCCGGCGTTGTTGTGCGCGCAGTCGAGCCGGCCGAACGCGCTGACGGCCGTGCGCACCAGTGCGGCCACGTCGGACTCGCGCGTGACGTCGCAGCGCGCGAAGCGGACCTCTCCGCCGGCGAGGGAGATCTCGAGCGCCACCGCCTCGCCCGAGGCCTCGTCGATATCCGAGACGACGACGCGCGCGCCCTCGCGCGCGAACGCGAGCGCCGACGCGCGCCCGATGCCCGAGCCCGCGCCGGTGACCAGCGCGACCTTGCCCGCGACCAGCCCGCTCACGGGAGCTCGACCGTCGCCGTGCCGACTACGCGCGTCTCCTTCGCTTCGTTCTGGATCGTGAGGTCGATCTCGATCGTGCGTGTCTCGTCGTTCTTGTCGGTGACGACGCCGCGCGCGACCGGGTGCGAGTCGACGAGGATCGGCGCGCGGAAGATGGTGTCGATCTTGCGCACGACCGCCCGCGGCGCCCAGCGGTGGATCAGCGCGACGAGCATCCCCTGGCTCATGATCCCGGGCACGATCGCGCCGGGCAGGCCCTCCTTGCGCGCCTCCTCGTGATCGTGGAAGCGGCCGAAGGTCATGCCGGACGCGGCGGTGAAGCGGCGCACGTTCCCGAGCGTCACGTCCGGCGCGGTCGGCGGCAGCTCGGCGCCGAAGTCGACGTCGTCGTAGGAAAGGCTCATCGCGCCCCCCGATCCTGCTGCACCATGCGCCAGTCGACCACCGACACCGGTTCGCCGCGCTGGTTCGAGAACTCCATGCGGTGCACGATGAAGAGCATCGTCCCGGAGCGTCCCGTTTTGGTGTAGACGTCGTGGATCTGGCTCCGCGCGGTGATCTTGTCGCCCGGGCGGATCGGCGCGAGCGGCGTCACGCACTTGCCGGCGTCGAAGCCGTAGCCGCCGCCCAGACGCGGGAAGTTGTCCGGCAGCACGCGCCGGCCCACGTAGCGCGCCGTGTAGTTCGGCACCGCCTGGAAGTCCGGATCGCTCGGATCGGTGTAGCGCGGCGCGACCTCGCCGCAGGCGCCCGCGAAGCCGACCAGGTCCGCGGCGTGAACCTCGAACTCCGCGGTGTCGAACGTGAACCCGGTCCAGTCGCGCTTCAGGGTCTCGACGTCTATTTCCACGATACTGCCTCGAATTCTCCGCTGCGCAGCGCGGCGACCAGGCCGTCGCCGTCGCGGATGTCGTTTGGAAAGCGCGTCACGCAACGCGCGATCTGGCTCACGATGTGCGCGTCGCTGCCGCCGATGCCGCGGTAGCCGCGCGCCTCTGCGAGCGCGAGCGCGGCTCCGTCCTCGTCGCCACGGCTGCCACCGTTCAGAGTCTCGATCACGCGCACGCCCTCGACGGGGCCCTTCGACTCGAAGTGCGCGCACAGCCCGACCCGCGGCCGGCCGGGATGACACGGCACGGCGATGCCACCGCAGCGCTCGGTCTCGCGCAGCACGAGCTCGAGCGGAAGATCGATGCGCGTGAAGTCGTAGGCCGCGCGCATGTCGTCGTTCACGCCGAAGACGAGCACGTGGCCGTAGTCGGTCTCGACCTCCGACGCCTTCAAGATCAGGATGCCGTGCTCGTCCTCGAGCGGGCGGTAGTCGGAGACCGCGTCGAACTGGCGGTGCTCGGTGAGGACGAAGCCGTCGAGCGGGATCTCGCGCTTGCGGATCCACTGGCAGTAGTTCTCGACCTTCGCGCGCCCGTCGTCGGACAGCACCGAGTGATTGTGCAGGTCGAGGATCATGCCGGCCGGAAGACGGGGACCGCGAGCCCGTCCGCGTCCGCGCGGAACTCCGCCAGCACGGGCATGCCGATGCGCACGGCGTCGGGCGGACAGCCGACGACGTTGGTCAGCAGCCGCGGCCCCTCCTCGAGCTCGACGTAGGCGAGGACGTAAGGCGTGGCGTCGCGGAACGGCGGCACCTGGTTCTGCTCGGTCACGGTGAAGGTCCAGACCGTGCCGCGGCCCGACGCGACGAAGTGCTCGATCTCGCCGCCGAGGCACGTCACGCAGAGCGCGCGCGGCCGGTGCTGCACCGTTCCGCAGCGCCGGCAGCGCTGCAACACCAGCTCGTGACGGCCCGCGCCCTCCCAGTAGCCGCGGGTCTCCTGGTCGGCGACCGGCTTCGGATGTTCGATCTCGCGCGCCATCAGTCCCTCGCCAGGATCAAGGTCGCGCCGCTGTGCGCCACGCCGAGCGTTCCGCCGGTGCCGTGCGCGAGCGCGATGCGCGCGTCCGCGACCTGCCGCGGTCCGCACTCGCCGCGCAGCTGCTTCACCGCTTCGATCACCAGGAAGATCCCGCGCATGCCCGGGTGGTTCGAGGAGAGCCCCCCGCCGTCCGGGTTCAGCGGCAGCTCGCCGCCGAGGCCGATGCGCCCGCCGCCGACGAACGCCCCGCCCTCGCCCGGCTTGCAGAAGCCGAGGTTCTCGAGCGTGGCGAGCACGGTGATCGTGAACGAGTCGTAGATCGTGGCGAGGTCGATGTCCCCGCGCGTGACGCCCGCCATGCGGAAGGCCTGCTCGCCCGATTGCTTCGCGGCGATCGTCAGCAGATCGGGCGCGCCGAGCTCCTGGTGACAGACCGCTTCGCCGCAGCCGAGCAGGTGCACGGGGCGCTTCGCGAGATCGCGCGCGCGCGCGGCGCTGGTCACGACCACCGCGCCGCCGCCGTCGCTGATGATGCAGCAGTCGAGCAGGTGCAGCGGCCGCGAGATGACGCGGCTCTCGAGCACGTCGGCGACCGTGATCGGCTTGCGCATCTTCGCGTTTGGATTCAGACCCGCGTGGCGCCGCATGGTGACCGCGATCTCGGCGAGCTGCTCCGACGTCGTCCCGTAGCGCTGCATGTGACGCTGCGCGACCAGCGCGTAGCTGCCGACGGTGGTGAGGCCGTAGGGCGAGACGAAGGACGCGCCCGCGTCGCGCCCGCCGCCGAGCCCCGTGCCGATCGCGAGCGCGTTCGACGCGGCGGTGCTGCCGTACAGGATCAGCGCCACTTCGCACAGCCCCGCGTGGATCGCCGCCGCGGCGTGGCTCACGTGCGCGACGAACGACGAGCCGCCGATGTTCGTGCCGTCGAGGTAGCGCGGCTTCACGTTCAGGTACTCGGCCAGCGAGACGATGCCCATCGCGCCCATCGACATGCTCGCGGCGAAGAGGCCGTCGACGTCCGCGAGCGCGAGGCCGCAGTCGTCGAGCGCGCCGCGCGCGCTCTCGGCCATGATCTGGAACTCGGTCTTGTCGGGCGCCCAGCGCGTGGGGTGCTCGTGAACGCCGGCGATCGCGACCGCGCGCGCGAGGCTCATCGCGAGAGCCCCGCGAGAAATTCGAGCACCGCGTCGGCCAGCGCTTCGGGCTGCTCGCGCGCGACCCCGTGACCGCACTTCGGCACGACCACGAGCTTCGCGTGGGCGATGCCCGCGGCGAGGCGGTCCGCCTCCGCGCGCATCTCCGAGTCGTCCTCGCCAACGACGACGAGCGTCGGGCAGGCGATGCGACCCAGATCCGCGACCCGATCCCACCCGCGCAGCGCGAGCGCGTTCCCGTGGACCACGCGCGGATCCGTCTTCAGGTCTTCCATGAAGCCGCGGCGCATGACGTCGGGTGAGGCGTGCGCGGAGTACTCGGCGCGGTTGAACTCGCGCCGCGCCTTGCCCTCCGTGATGAGCCGCAGCTTCTCGAGCTGCGCGTCGCTGACCTCGCAGCGCGCGCCCGCGCCGACCAGCACGAGGCCGCGCACCAACGCGGGCGCGGCGAGCGCCGTCTCGAGCGCGATGCAGCCGCCCATGGAGCCGCCGAGCAGGACGCAGGACTCGATGCCGAACGCGGCGCAGAGCGCGCGCGTGAAGTCGGCCATGTGCGCGATCGACGGCAAGGCGTCGAGGCTGCCCGAGCGCGCGTGGCCGGGGCGGTCGAAGGCAAGGGGGCTGTGCTGCGACTCGAGCCGCGCGAGCAGGTCCGAGAACACCGCCCCGTTCCCGCCCGCGCCGTGCAGACACACGACGGTCTCTCCGCGCGAGAGCACGGGGGGACGCTCGGGAAGCGTGGTCGGGCCGACGTGGTGGACGAACGTCGCCACGCCGTCGACGCGGACGTACTTCTGGGGCACGCGCGGAGCCTACATGGGGCTCGCTCGGGGTGTCAAAAGCCAGTGCTAGTCTCGACCGACACGGGGGATGTGATGTCGGAGAAGACCGCGCTCGCGATCCACGGCGGCGCGCCGGTGCGCACGCGCCCGTGGCCCGCGTGGCCGGAGCACGGCGAGGCCGAGCGCGAGGCCGTCCTGCGCGTGCTCGACTCCGGGAGCTGGGGCGGCTTCCCGAGCCCCAACACGGAGGCGCGCGCCTTCGCGGACGAGTTCGCGGCCTTCATCGATGCCGCGCACGCCGTGCCCTGCGCGAACGGCACGTTCTCGCTCGCGCTGGCGCTGCAGGCCGCGCGCGTGCCGCCGGGCTCGGAGGTGATCACGCCGGCCTACACGTTCGTGGGTACGGCGGGCGGGATCATCGCCGCGGGCTGCGTGCCCGTCTTCGCGGACGTCGACCCGGATAGCTACTGCCTCGACCCGCGCGCGGTCGAAGCCGCGCTCTCGCCCCGCACCGCGGCCATCATGCCCGTGCACCTCGCGTGTTCGCTGGCCGACATGGACGCGCTCGGCGAGATCGCGGCGCGGCGTGCGCTCCTCGTCGTCGAGGACTGCGCGCACGCGCACGGCGCGAAGTGGCGCGGCAAGGGCGCGGGCTCGCTCGGCCAGCTCGGCTCGTTCTCGTTCCAGAGCTCGAAGCTCCTCACCTCGGGCGAGGGCGGCGCGGTGACCACGAACGACGCGACCTACGCCCAGCGCCTCTGGTCGCTCGTGAACTGCGGGCGCAAGGAGCCGGGCTTCGACGGCTTCCCCGAGCAGATGCTCGGCTACAACCTGCGCATGACGGAGTGGCAGGCCGCGGTGGCGCGTGCCCAGCTCGAGCGCCTGCCGGAGCAGAACGCGCGGCGCGCGAAGCAGGTCGAGCGCTTCGAGCGCGAGATCGCGCGCGTGCCCGGGTTGCGGCCGTTGGCGCGCGATCCGCGCGTGACCACGCGCACGAGCTACCAGCTGGTGCTGCGCTACGACCCCGCGGCCTTCGCGAACGTGCCGCGCGATCACGTCGTCCTGGCGCTGCGCGCCGAGGGCGTGCCCTGCTCCGGCCGCTTCTACACGCCGCTCGTCGAGGACGCCCTGTTCGCGTCCGATCCCTACACCAACCCGCTGTCGCGCGCGGGCGTCTCGTACGCGGGTCAGGCGTTCCCGGTCGCGCATCGCGCGGCGTTCGAAGAGTCGATCTGGCTGCCGCACGAGCTCTTCCTGGGCGGCGATGCGGAGGTGGACGATCTCGTGCACGCGTTCGCGCGCATCCAGGAGCACGCCCCCGAGCTGCGCGCCCGCCCGCCGCAGGGACCCGTCAGCCGGCGCTGAAGCCGATCGGTCATACTGCGCACGGGAGGGGTCAACCGATGCGTGGGTTTCTGCTGCTCGCTCTCGCGCTCTTCACCGCCACGCCGGGCGTGGTGACGACGATCGCGACCGGCGCGAGGATCTCCGGCGCGAACGGCATCCACTTCGGACCCGACGGACTCCTGTACGTCACGTCCGTGATCGGCTCGGAGCTGGTCGTGTTGGATCCCGAGACCGGCGCGGTGCGCAAACGCTTCACGCCGGCGGAGGGCGTCTCCGGGCCGGACGACGTCGCGTTCGCACCCGACGGCTCGTACTACTGGACGTCGATCCTGACCGGCGAGGTCGTGGGCTTCCGGCCCGACGGCACGCGCGTCGTCGCGGGCAAAGTGACGCCGGGCGTGAACCCGCTCACCTTCAGCGACGACGGGCGGCTGTTCGTGTCGCAGTGCTTCTTCGACGACAAGCTCTACGAGATGGACCCGGCGGGCGTGAAGCCGCCGCGGCTGATTCGCGGCGACCTCGGCCCGCGCTGCGGCTTGAACGGCATGGACTGGGGCCCGGACGGCCGGCTCTACGGTCCGCGCTGGTTCCGCGGCGAAGTGGTCAGCATCGACGTCGACTCGGGCGAGATGGTCACGGTCGCGTCCGGCTTCAAGACGCCCGCCGCGGTGAAGTTCGACGGGAAAGGCCGCCTGCACGTGCTCGACACGCTCGCCGGCGACGTGATCCGCGTCGACGGCGACCAGCGCACCGTCGTCGCGCACCTCACGCCGGGGCTCGACAACTTCGCCTTCGACGCGAAGGGCCGTCTCTTCGTCTCGAGCTTCGTGGACGGATTCGTCGCGAGAGTCGAGCCGGACGGGAGCCTCGCGTACCTCTCGCCCGGGGGCATGGCGCATCCGGGCGGCGTGGCCACGCGCGGCGGGGTGATCGTCGTGGCCGACTTCCACGCGGTGCGCTTCTTCGACGCCGCCACCGGCAAGCAGTCGAAGGTGCAGCCCAACGTGCTCGGCATGTCACCGATCGGCAGCTCGCTCTCGGTGGCGACCGACGGAGCGAACCTGATCCTGTGCTCCTGGGTCGACGGCGACGTTCGCGTCTGGGATCCGGCCGCCGAGAAGGTGATCGAGCGCTACACCGATCTGGGGCAGCCGGTGAGCGCGGTGCGCTTCGGCTCCGCGATCGCGGTCGCCGAGCACAAGCAGCACCGCGTCGTGGCGCTCGAGAAGGGCGCGATGACCGTGATCGCGAAGGATCTCGCGGCGCCCACGGGGTTGGCCGTACTCGACGGCGATCTGTTCCTGACCGACCGGAAGTCCGGAGAGGTGCTGCGGCTCACGCGCGGCGGGAAGGCGCTCGCAGAGCCGGAAGTGCTCGCGCGCGGGCTGGTCGATCCCGAGGGCATCACCGCGTTCGCGGGCGGCCTGGCCGTGGTCGAGAGCAGCGCGGGCCGCGTTGCGTTCGTGTCGCTGGCGGGTAAGGTGACACCGATCGCAACAGTGACCGCGAACAAGAGCATCGGCTCCGACGCGCAGCCGCCTTCCTTCATCTTCAACGGCATCGCCGCGGGCGCTGATGGTGCCTTGTACCTCGCCGACGAGCACGATCGCTCGCTGGTCCGGGTCGCGGTGCCGAAGGACTCCCTCCCGGCGAAGTGAGGACGCACATGACCACGCAGGAGACGGCAGAGGTCGCGGCGGCGAGGCCCTTCAGCGAGGTGCCGCGCCTGGGCCTGTCGAAGATCCTGCGCTTGCTCGCGACCGGCGGCGGCGGCCGCGTCGACATGCTCTCGGGTCTCAGCTCGCAGTACGAAGAGTACGGCCCGGTGGTGACGCAGATCGGCGGGCCGTTCCGGTTCGTGAACCTGTTCGGGCCCGAGGCGAACCGCACGGTGCTGCTCGACCGCGATCAGATCTTCTCCGCGCGCCGGCCATGGACGCAGATCATGGGGAAGATCTTCCCGAACGGACTCCTGCTGCGCGACGGCGCCGAGCACGTGCACCACCGCAAGATCATGCACGAGGCGTTCACGCGGCCCGTGCTGCGCGAGTACGCGGAGCGCATGGGCGCGCACATCGCCACCGGCATCGCGGATTGGGGCGAGAGCGGCGGCCCGATCGGCGCGTTCGCGGCGTACAAGCGGCTCACGCTCGAGCTCGCGGCCTCGGTCTTCGTCGGCATGGACCTCGGACCGGCCACGCGCCGCATGAACGAGGCGTTCGAGAACATGGTCGCGGCGTCGATGTCGCGCATCCGTCTGCGCATCCCCGGTCTCGAGTTCTACCGCGGCCTGCGCGGGCGCGAGTTCATGCTCGGGCTCCTGCGCGGGATGCTCGAGAAGAAGCACGCGGACCAGGGTCCCGACATCTTCAGCCGGCTCTGTCGCGCGCGCACCGAGGAAGGCGACGTCTTCCGCGACGACGAAGTGCTCGACCACATGATCTTCTTGATGATGGCCGCGCACGACACGACCACGAGCACGCTCACGTCGCTCACCTACGAGCTCGCCAAGCACCCCGACTGGCAGGAACGCGCGCGCTCCGAGAGCCTGGCGCTCGACAATCCGCAGCCCGGCTTCGAGGAGATCGCGGGGCTCGAGTCACTGACCTGGGCGATGAACGAGACCCTGCGCCGCTACCCGCCGCTGCCGGTGATCCCGAGGGTCGCGACGCGCGACTTCGTGATCGGCGGCTACACGATTCCCGCGAACAGCATGGTCGTGGTCTCGCCGATCCACACGCACCACATGGCGGAGTGGTGGCCCGATCCCTTCCGCTGGGATCCCGAGCGCTTCTCGCCCGCGCGCGCCGAGCACGAGCGTCACACGCACCAGTGGATCCCGTTCGGCGGCGGGCCGCACATGTGCCTCGGACGACGCTTCGCCGAGACGCAGGTGAAGCTCGTCATGCACCAGCTCCTGCTGCGCTACCGGCTCGAGGTGCCCGACGGCTACACGATGGCCGTGCAGCAGGCGCCGATCTCGAAGCCGCGCGACGGCCTGCCCGCGGTATTCCGCCGCCTCTAGATCGACTGTCCGGACAACTGACCGGATTCACACATGTTTATCTCTCAATACCGAACTTGAATTCGGTTTTTATCGCGCGTAGACTGCGGCGCCATGGCACGGGCCACTCGCAGCTCCGTCGTCCCACTGCGCAGCGCGCGCCCACAGGCGCGCGGGATCGCGACGCGACGCAAGCTGCTGCAAGCCGCCGAGGCGCTCTTCGCGCGGCGCGGCTACGAGGCCACCGGCATGGCCGACGTGTCGGAGCGCGCAGGCGTCGGCGTGGGCACGCTCTATCACCACTTCCCCGACAAGCGCGCGCTCCTGCTCGCGCTGATCGACGACTGGGGCGACCGCCAGCTCGCGCAGAACCGCAGCGAGGTCGACTTCGAGCGCTACCTCGGCAACGACCCTCGCCGCGCGATCGCCGACGACCTGGCCGCGCGCTATCGCGAGCTGCGTCGCGACGGCGGGCTGTATCTCGTCCTGCTCGAGCTCGGTGAGCGCGATGGCGACGTGCGCTCGCGGCTCGCGCGCATCCACCAGGTCGCGATCGAGCGCTACTGCGACCTGATCGCGTACGGCCAACGCCGCGGGCTGATGCGCCGCGACATCGATCCGCTCGCGGCTTCCTTCCTGGTCCGCCACGCGATCCGCGTCGCGGCCACGGAGGTCCTCGTCCACCGCGTTTCCGATCCCGCTCCCGAGCGCGTGCTCGAGGGGCTGACCGAGATGATCTGTCGCTACATCCTGGAGGAACCCCGCTGATGGCCACCCCGAACCCCGCTCCGCGCATGGACTGGCAGGTGCTCGACACCTACAAGACGCCGATGGAGGTCGCCTGGCAGTTCGACTACTCGATCGACATCGAGAAGCTGCGCAACCTGTACTCGAAGGCGAAGCAGAACCAGTGGGACGGGGAGAGTCAGCTCGATTGGAGCATCGAGGTGGATCCCTCCAAGCCGATCGTCGGCGAGGACCGCTTCATGTTCCACCGCGTGCCGTTCTTCCAGAAGCTCTCGCAGTCGCAGCGCGACATGTTCACCGCCCACGCGACCGCGCAGCTGCTCTCGCAGTTCCTGCACGGCGAGCAGGGCGCGCTGATGACGGCCGCCACGCTCACGCACGCCGTGCCCGACTACGAGGCGAAGCTCTACGGCGCGACGCAGACCATGGACGAGGCGCGACACGTCGAGGTGTACGAGCGCTACATCCGCAAGCTCGCGATCGTCTACCCGATCTCTCCCTGGCTGAAGGAGGTCATCGACCTCACGCTCCAGGGCGATCACTTCGTGAAGATCCTGATCGGCATGAACATGGTGGTCGAGGGCCTCGCGCTGGCCGCCTTCCACAACATGCGCCGCCAGGCCACCTGCCCGCTCTTGAAGGACCTGACGCACTACGTGCTGCAGGACGAGTCGCGCCACGTCGCCTTCGGCAACGTCTACGTGAAGGAGACGATCGCCACCATGCACCCGGACGAGCGCGAGGACATCGCGCAGTTCGCGTTCGACGCGGTGAAGTCGATGGTCGACTCGCAGGGCGGCGTCGACGGCACGGGCCCGCGCCGGGTCGATCCGGGCTTCCTGAAGGTGCTCGAGAACGTCGGCATCGATCCGCAGGACTTCATCAAGGGCATCATCGAGGCGGGCGCGGCGGGCATCAACGCGAAGCTCCCGCCCGGCCACATCCACTCGTTCAAGGACCTGATGATGCCGGCGCTGGTGCGCGTCGGCGCGGTGACGCAGCGAACCCGCGAGCTCTACAAGCAGCACGGCATTCCGGTGTGGGAGGATGCGAGCGTGCTCGAGTCGTTCGAGGACGAGAGCACGGGAGACGTCGTGATCGGCGTGGACGCGACCGGCAGCCACTGACGGGACAAGGAAGGCGGAACATGTCGGAGCATCGGACGACGGTGCGCTGGGCACGCGGCGCCGAGCCGTTCGGCTACGAGACCTATGACCGCACGCACCGCTGGCGCTTCGCCGGCGGAGCGGAGATCGACGCTTCCGCAGCGCCCGAGTACCGCGGCCGCGCGGAGCTCCCGAATCCCGAGGAGGCGCTGGTCGCGGCGCTGTCGAGCTGCCACATGCTGACCTTCCTCGCGATCGCCGCGCGCAAACGCCTCGTGGTCGACAGCTACTCCGACGACGCCGTGGGTCACATGGAGAAGAACGCCGACGGAAAGCTCGCGATCACGCGCGTGGAGCTGCGCCCGCGCGTGGTCTTCTCCGGCGAGAAGCAGCCCACCGCGGAGGAGCTCGCGCGCATGCACGAGGTGTCCCACCACGAGTGCTTCATCGCGAACTCGGTGAAGACGGAGGTCTCCGTCGTCCCGGCCGCCTGATCCCTCGATGCCGCGTCCCGAGACCGAGCGCTGGCAGGGCTACGTCGAGGACACGATCACGATCGACTGGCAGACGCCGCCCGTGATGGAGAAGGCGCGCGCGCTCGCGACGGGCTGCGCCGACGACGTTGCGAAGGCGCGCGCGATCTACGAGTTCGTGCGCGACCAGATTCCGCACACCGCCGACGCCGGCCGCGACGAGCTGCCCTGCCGCGCGAGCCAGGTGCTCGCGGCGGGCACGGGCATCGGCTTCTCGAAGAGCCACCTGCTCGCGGCGCTGCTGCGCGCGGCGGGGGTGCCGGCGGGCTTCTGCTATCAGGTGCTGCGGCGCGCCGAGCCCGAGCACGGCACGCTGCTCTACGGCCTCAACGGCGTCTACCTCCAGAGCCTCGAGCGCTGGATCCTGCTCGACGCACGCGGCAACAAGCCCGGCCTCGACGCGCGCTTCTCGATCGACCGGCCGCGGCTCGCGGTGACCGCCGATCCCGCGCGCGGCGAGTGGATCTACCCGTGGATCTGGACGCGGCCGGCCACCGTCGTCGTCGACCTGCTCTCGCGCAACGCGAGCCTCTCGCGGATCGCAGACCACGTGCCGGAGGAGCTCCCCGGCGTCGCGCGCGAGGGCGCGGCGCAAGCGTAGCGCGGTGCGCGAGAGTCAAACTGAGCCTGGAAGGCCCGCCCGGCCTAGAAGCCGAGCGTAGTGCGGGTGGCGCGCGGCCCCGACATCGGCCCGCGGGCCGATGTCCCGCGGGGGCGCGCCGGGTCCCGTCGACCTACCGGCCCTTGAACAGCGGCTTCCGCTTCTCGAGGAAGGCGCGCACGCCCTCGCGGTAGTCCTCGCTCTCGTAGCAGGCGCGGGTCGCCGCCTCGACGCGGTCGAGGTCGCGGCGCGCGGCGTCCTTGACGAGCTCGCGCGCGGCGATCTTCACGCCGCGCAGGGTGAGCGGTGCGTTCGCTGCGATGCGATCGGCCGTCTCGCGCACCACCGACTCCAGCGTGGCCTTGGGGGCGACGGAATTCACCAGCCCCATCTCGAGGGCCTCGTCCGCGCGATAACGTCGGGCGGTGTACAGGATCTCGAGCGCGCGCGCCGTACCGACCAGCCGCAGCAGCGGCTCGAGGAGGCCGGCGGAGTAGCCGAGCCCGAGCCGCGCGGCGGGGACCGCGAAGCGCGCGTCGTCGGAGGCGAAGCGCAGGTCCGCGCAGAGCGCGATCGCGACGCCGCCGCCGATGCAGAAGCCGTGGATCATCGCGACGGTCGGCTTCTCGAGCGTCGTGAGCGCCCGGTACGCCTCGCTGCCGGCGCGGTCGTACTCCGCCGCCGCCGGCCCGCCCGAGCGCTGGTCCTCGAACTCGGAGATGTCGGCGCCCGCGACGAAGGCCGTCTCGCCCTCGCCGCGCAGGATCACGACCCGCACGTCGTCGTCCTTGGCGAAGGCCTCGACCGCGCCCGGGATCTGCCGCCACATGTCCGCCGAGATCGCGTTGCGGCGCGCCGGGTGATCGAAGATCAGGAAGCCGAGCGCCCCGTCCTTGGCCGTTCGTACTGTTCCGCTCATCGGGTCGCGAGTCTACCTCAGCCGGGGCGGAATCCCCGCTTCCCCGGCTTGCGCGCCCGCGTTGTCATCCTGCGTCAGGCTCGCCGCGACGAGGTGCAGGCGTAGGAGCGCGACGGGGTCGTCTCAAGCGCCGCGATCGCACTCCCGATCGGTGGCGTATGTCGGACTCGAGAGTCACCGCCAATCGATCGGTCTTGCTGATCGACAACGGCGAGCTCGAGTCGGTCCGGAGTCTCCTCGAACAGATCGGCGCCGACTTCGAGAGACTCAGCGGAGACGCGGTTCGTGGCCCGTTGCCCCATCCAGACAGACTCCTCATCACGTCCGCCGCGCTCGCACACTCGCTCCGAATCCAGCGCACGGTGACGGGCACGGATCCTCGCGCGACCTGGATCGCGTTCGTCGCGGGTGAGTCGAGGACTCAGAAGTCGATGCTGCAGAAGGCCGGCTTCGACTTCCTGATCCGCGATCCCGTGCATCCGGCGGCGCTGCGCGTGCTTCTGCAGCGCGCGCTCTATCGCGGCGAGGAGGCGCGCCGCGCGCCGCGCGTGGCCTGCGGTCACCCGGCGACCTACAAGACCGGCTTCTGGCGGCAGAAGGCGACTCTGATCGATCTCTCCCCGCGCGGCTGCCGCCTGCTCACAGAGAAGCCGGTGAAAGAGAAGAGCCAGATCACCGTGCAGATTCCCAAGGAGCTGGCCGGTGGCCGCGCCTTCGACCTGGTCGGTCACGCGGTGCGCGTGGTTCCCGCCGAGCGGGAGTGTGGACGCAGCGGTGAGATGGTCGTCGGCATCCGCTTCGCGCCGCTCGAAGGCGATGTCAAGGCGCGCCTGCGCGCGGCGCTCGCGGAGCGCGTGCTCGGTCCCGCAGTGCTTCCGTCGGCGGTCGCTCCGCCACCAGCGGCCCCGCCGCCCGCGCGTGAGAAGGAAGGCTTCGCGCACGCGCCCGAAGTCGCGGATAGCGGCTCGCCCGCGCGTCCGAAGCGCGTGCACAAGCGTGCGCGCTACGACAAGAAGATCACCGCCATGGAAGGCGCGGACGCGTACATGCTGCTGTGTCGCGACCTCTCGGCCGGAGGGATGCGCGTCGAGCCCGTGGAGGGCCTGGCCATCGGCGCCCGGGTCGATCTTGCGGTCCAGGTCTCCGCGCGCGAAGAGCCGTTCCTGGTCGAAGCCGTGGTCGTGCGCGATGACGGGGAGCACGGCCTCGCGCTGCGCTTCGAGTGGATCGCGCCCGAATCGCAGGCACGGCTGCAAACGCTCGTCGCGAACCTGCCGTCGATCGAGGCGCTGCAGGACGATGCCCGGGACCAGGGCACGATCCTCGCGCAGCGCCTGCCCGCGAAGCCGGGCCGCCCGTCCCGCTGAGCGAAGTCCCTACCAGAGCTTGAAGAGGCTCTGCGCCCGCGCCGCGGGCTTCTTCTCCCGCGCCGCGATGCGGGCCCGAAGCGCCTTGCGCTTCGCCGCCATGCGCTCGTCGCGCGAG
>Ga0210377_10002159_pt1 | contig 17452 bp, 16 predicted proteins | sample PLM4_65_b1redo_FD_155480 | JGI IMG/M metagenome (GOLD analysis project Ga0210377, IMG submission 155480) | Groundwater sediment microbial communities from an aquifer in East River, Colorado, USA - PLM4_65_b1 redo | ecosystem: Environmental > Terrestrial > Soil > Riparian zone | place: USA: East... | reverse complement strand
TCTGGGGAAACAGTCCGGAGAGATGGCGAACAGGGTTTTGGACGGGACCCGTGTCTCGGATATCCCCTGTGCCGAAGCAAGGAAGTCTGTAATCAAGATCAACAGGAAGGTCGCGTCAAAACTCGGCATCAACCTCGCCGGGCTCGAAAACTTCTGATGCAAGCCGGGAGCGGAATATGACTCCTCCCCATATCCTCACCAGGCTCAGGGAAAGCTTCAAGGCCAAGCTTTTTTCCCTCTTTACTCTCGTTATCGTTGTCATATCTTTTTCGTTCACCATCTTCTTTGTCAGGCATGAAAGCAACACCTACCTGGAGCAGCTCGTCAGCGAAGGAAAGCTTCTGGCAAGCCTCCTCGCCTACAATTCCAGGCTCCCTGTTTTTGCTGAAAACTTGGAAGAGCTCCACTCCGCCGCGGATGGGATCACCAAGCATGATAATGTCGTATCCGTGGCTATATACGCCTCCGACGGGGAGATGCTTACCGAAGTAAACAAGGGCGGGGCAGCCGGAAACTCCGCCCTGAAAAACGCCGAAATAAAGAAGAGAATCGGGGCCGATCCCGGGAAGATGATATCTCCGTCAATTCTTGAGACCAGGGATGACATTTCATTTTACTCCCCGATAATTTCCGAAGTGATTAATCCATCAACGGAGTCCCTCTATTTCTCGGATAAGCCGAAACCGACGGAATACCGGACCATCGGCCTCGTCAGGGTTGTCCTTGAGAAAGCCAATCTGAAACGGCGCATCAGGGACCTCTTGCTGATCGGCGCGCTTTTTCTGGGCTTCTTTCTGTCCCTGGGTATCGTTGGCGCCTACAATCTGCTGAAGGGGATCACCAACCCCCTCAACAGACTGATGGAAGGGGTCCGGAACGTGGGGACGGGCGACCTTTCCCAGAGGGTCCCCATTGAAACGGCGGATGAGATCGGCGAGGTCGCGCTTGCATTCAATACCATGGCTGAAACCCTGGAGCGGAGAGAGGCGGAAAAGGCGCAACTGGAGGAACAGCTCCGGCTTGCCCAGAAGATGGAGGCCAAGGAGGAGTGGGAGCGCACCTTCGACACCGTCACCGACCTCGTTGCCATTATCGACCGGGACCAAAGGATCGTCCAGATAAACGAGGCGATTGCCGATCGTTTCCACATTACCAAGGAAGAGGCCGTGGGAAAGAACTGTTTTTTTGTCTTTCACGGCAAAGAGTCGGCCATTGCCGAATGCCCCTATCTGCAACAGCTCGAAGACGGCCGGGAGCACGAGGCGGAATTCTATGAATCAAAGCTCGACAGCCATTTCTGGACAACCGTGACCCCCCTGCGCAAGAGTGACGGCGCATTGATGGGGTGTGTGCACGTGTCCCGCGACATCACCGAATGGAAGCGGGCGGAAGATGAAAAGAAGGCGATCCAGGCGAAGCTGATCCAGACGAACAAGATGACTTCGCTCGGGCTTATGGTGTCAGGCATGGCACATGAAGTCAATAATCCAAATAACAGCATAAAGTTCACCGCTCATGTGATTGCCAAGGTCTGGCACGATCTGCTCCCGGTTCTCGACCAGTATTTCCGGGAGGAGGGGGATTTCGTGATCGGCGGGCAAAACTATTCGCAAATGAGGGAATCATTTCCTCAGCTTCTCTCCGGGATCACGGAAAGCTCCCGCAGAATCGAAGGCATCATCAAGAACCTGCGGGAATTCGTGCAAAAAGGGAAAGCGGATATGTCGATGCAGGTCGATATAAACCGGATCGTCTCAATATCGGCTTCCATTCTCAGCAATCAGATCAAGATGCATACCAATCATTTCAAGCTTGATCTGATCGAGACGGCGCCGAATGTCAGGGGGAATTCCCAGCAGCTTGAACAGGTTGTAATAAATCTGATCATGAACGCTCTTCAGGCGCTTCCGGACAGGGATAAGTCGGTCCGGGTCGAAACGTTATTTGATGAATCTGCCGGGGAAGCGGTAATCAAAGTAAGCGACAACGGAACAGGGATGCCTGTCGAAGCAAAAAACCGGCTTTTCGAGCCGTTCTTTTCCACCAAGCTGGAAAACGGCGGAACAGGCCTGGGACTGGCCATTTCCAACGTCATCGTCAAGGACCACCGGGGTGTTCTGGAGTTTGATTCGGAACCGGGAATGGGAACCACCGCGATTATTAGGTTGCCGGTGGAGTAGTTGCGACCGGGTCGGATGCGCAATCAGGGGAAATGGCCGCAATGGTAATGGAGCTATTATGGAATCCAAGAAAATAAATTATTATCCCATACTGCTGGTGGACGATGAAAAGGAAATTCTCGATCTCACCAGGATGGCGCTTGCCTGCGATGGTATCCATAATGTAGAGACGCTTCAGGACAGCCGTCAGCTGATCCCGTTTCTGAAAGAAAAAAAGGTGTCGACGATAGTCCTGGACCTGACGATGCCCCATATCTCCGGAACGGAATTGCTCCCTATTCTGGTCAGCGAATTCCCGGATATACCGGTTCTGATCATGACCGCAACAGATGATCTGGAAACGGCGATAGAGTGCCTTAAAATGGGGGCATTCGATTATCTGTTGAAGCCTGTTGAACCGAATCGGCTGATATCGGCGGTAGACAAGGCGTTGAAACTGAATTTTCTCCAGAACGAGGTCTCGTCTCTCAAGGAAAGCCTTCTCACTGGGCGTCTGGAGCATTCCGACGCCTTTGCCGGGATCATTACCTGCAGCAAGAAAATGCGGGCGATTTTTCAGTATGCGGAAGTCATTTCAAAGTCACGCCAGCCGATCCTGATTACCGGCGAAACAGGGGTCGGCAAGGAATTGATGGCCCATGCAATACACATTATAAGCGAGGTGAAGGGGGCTTTTGTAACCGTTAATGTTGCCGGACTCGATGATTTGATGTTTTCCGATACCCTGTTCGGACATAAGAGGGGGGCGTTCACCGGCGCCGAACAATCTCGGGAAGGGCTGATCGGCAAGGCCGCGGGGGGCACCCTGTTTCTTGATGAGATCGGCGATTTGAGCCCGCTTTCACAGGTAAAGCTCCTCAGACTTCTGCAGGGGGAAGAGTATTATCCCCTGGGTTCGGATGTATTGAAGCTTACCGACGCGCGGATAATAGTGGCAACAAATCATGACCTTCTTGAGTTGATCGAATCGGGGAAATTCCGCAAGGATCTCTACTACCGCCTGTGCGCATATCAGATCCATATCCCTCCGTTCCGTGAGCGACGGGAGGACCTCCCCCTTCTTCTCAACCATTTCATGGAAGAAGCGTCACTATCCCTCAACAAGCCGAAACCGGCCGTGTCCCAGGAAGTGACCTCTAATCTCGGGAAACTCAATTTCCCGGGCAATATCCGTGAATTCAAGGCGCTGGTCTATGACGCGGTAGCCCGCCATAATTCAGGCCCGCTCCTTTTGAAAAATTTCTCCGGCATTGCCGCGCATTTGCCGGTCGATCCGGTAATTTCGCTTGATCTGGATGATAAGGGAGAAGAACTCCTCAACACCCTTTTCGGAAGGTTTCCCACCATGCAGGAGATTGAGGAGTTCATGATATCCAGGGCGATGAAGCTCGCGGACGGCAAGATGAGCGTTGCGGCGGCGCTTCTCGGGATAACCCGGCAGGGCCTGCATAAACGAATCAAGTGGCCTAAGCACAAATAGTTTTATCGATGGAAGAAACCTCCTCGGTTCGTTCCCCGCCTGTTCCCGCCAAGGCTTCTCCCTGTTTGTTTTTCACGTGTAATAATGTAGAATGGAATCAGGTCAACGGACCTTTATCGATTCAGATTCGTTTATTCAGGCATGGAGGCGCGACGGAATGTCCCAGGAACTTTGTGAAATGTCACTGCAGCAGACGCAGGAGTTGTTGCGCCTTACCGACGAAACCCTGCAGAATATCTGTTGCAAGCGGTTTACCGGTGAAGAGTTGTATGCGGATGCGATTCAGAAAGTGCTGGGTGGAAGGGGGAAACGGGGGCCGGCCAGTATATTTATCGTCTTCCGTGAAAATGACGGCGCTGTCAGACGCGGCCGTGTTTTCCACCTGAAAGGAGGTGAACTGGTCGAGAAATCGGATGAGATATCCATAGACCCGATGTCACGTTATGCAATCAACCTTGCCATGGCCGATGTGGCGTCATCCAACTGGTCTGACAGCTGCGCCAGCGTGGAAGAGTATCAGTCATACTTCCAGCCTGACCTGAGAGAGAAGGTCGGGGGGGCCATCAGGAATTTTGCCGCATGCCGCATCAGCGGTGAGAGCCCCGGGGTCATAATCGCTTTTAATTATCAGGGGAAGGCCACGGTCTACGATGGTGATGTTTTACGAAGCCTGGCAGTGGTTATCGGCTCGCTGGTGACCCTTTCCAACGAGTTGCGGGAGACCGAAAAGGCCTTCATTTACACTATCGAAGCCCTTGCCAGGGCCTGTGAAGCAGCGGAAGAGCATACGGGGAGACATATCCAGAGGGTCAACCGTTATGCCGGCTCGCTGGCGGCAAATATGGGGCTTGATGGTGATTTCGTCGATGTCATTTCCTATTCGGCCCAGATGCATGATGTGGGGAAAATAAAGATACCGACTTCCATCCTTCTCAAGGAGGGGCCCCTCAACAGGGATGAATTCGAACTGATGATGAAGCACCCGGTTTATGGGGAAGAGATTCTCGGTGACTCCCCCAGGCTGAGCATCGCAAGGGAGATTGCCCTGGCGCACCATGAAAACTGGGACGGAAGCGGATACCCGTACAGGCTTGCAGGGGAACAGATCCCTCTGGCAGGCCGGATTGTCAAGATAGCGGATGTTTACGATGCCTTGCGTTCGAAAAGAAGCTACAAAGATACTCTCAGCCATGGAGAAGCGCTGAAAATATTCAAGGGAGGAGATGACAGGATAAATCCGAAGGCCCATTTCGACCCGTCGATACTATCCACGTTTTTCCAGATAGAGCACCTCTTCGAAAAAATCTTTGAGAGTTCGGAATTGAAAAATGACTGACTGTTTATTCATTCTTCTCTTGTGATCCTTACAACCTGCAATACTCCGGGCATCAGCTGGATTTCATGGGGGTCGAGGGTTTCCGTATCTCCGATGACGCCGATGATGGTCCGGTTTGCTCCTGTTGACTGGTGGATGTCGAAATTCTTGTTGATCAGAAACTCCTTCACATGATCCAATGCCGATTCATCGGCGCTTCTTTTCATTATTATCAACACGGGCTATTCCTCCTCGGGGGAGATACGAATAAGTTTGGAGACCCTAGTCGCTGGTCGCTGGTCGCTGGTCGCTAGTCGCTAGTCGCTAGTCGCTAGTCGCTAGTCGCTGGTCGCTTGTCGCTAGTCGCTAGTCGCTTGTCATGATCCTTTCCAGCCTTCTCGATTCGTCGATTACCCGCTCGAAAAGCCTGACAATCGCATCGTCGTCAAGGGGCCCGGGATTCGCCGCCTTCATCCTCTGGAAGATCATCTTTTCACGCGCCGGGTCGTAGACCGCGATTCCCTGGCCCTTTTTTATCTCCCCGATTTTCAGGGCAAAATCGGCCCGTTGATTGAAGATCCTCAGCAACTCATTGTCCAGCCGGTCTATTTCCTGTCTAAGTTCGTCAATAGTCATCAATCCCTCAAAACTTCTTCCTGATGAAAGTGTCTTTCCGCCAGTGGGTATCGTCCCGTTCCGGATAATCAATATTGTAATGGAGCCCCCGCGATTCCTTGCGCATTTGCGCGCATGATACGATAAGTTCGGCCACCGTCGCTATGTTGCGCAGTTCGATGAGATCGGAGGTGACGATGAAGTTCCAGTAGTATTCCTCGATCTCCTCCTGTATGAGTTCGATGCGGTGCATGGCCCTTTCCAGTCGTTTGTCGGAGCGTACAATCCCCACATAGTTCCACATGCAGCGGCGGATCTCATCCCAGTTCTGGGTAACGACAACCATCTCGTCGCTGTTGGTGGCGGTGCTGGAGTCCCATTCAGGTATCTCCGGGCAGAAAAATTCTCCGTCGGCCAGTAGTTGCACCGCATGCCGGTATGCCCTGCCGGCATAAACGGCTGATTCGAGAAGGGAATTGCTGGCCAGACGGTTGGCACCGTGAAGCCCGGTAAAAGATACCTCGCCGATGGCAAAGAGATGCGAGAGGTCGGTTTCCCCGTTAGTGCCCACGGCTACCCCGCCGCACAGGTAGTGGGCCGCCGGCACTACCGGCAGCGGCTCGGTGGTCATGTCGAAGCCGTATCCCAGGCAGGTCAGGAATATGTTGGGGAAATGGTTTCTTACAAAGTCCGGGTCCTTGTGTGTTATATCGAGAAAGACACAGTCGTCGCCGGAGGTCTTTATTTCGTTGTCGATGGCGCGGGCCACGATGTCACGGGGAGCGAGGTCCTTCAGGGGGTGGTATTTCTCCATGAAAGGAGTGCCGTCGCGTCTGCGCAGAATGGCGCCTTCACCCCTTACCGCCTCGGAGATGAGAAAGGACTTGGCATGGGGATGGTAGAGGGTGGTGGGGTGAAATTGCATGAATTCCATATTGGCGATTGTGGCTCCGGCCCGGTAGGCCATGGCAATGCCATCACCGGTGAGCACATCCGGATTGCAGGTGTAGAGATAGACCTTGCCTGCGCCCCCCGTTGCAAGGAGGGTTATCTTGGCGGCAAAGGTTTTGATTACTCCGTTTTTGATGTCAAGCACGTGGGCGCCGCAGCAGCGGTTGGATTTGAGCCTCTTGCGCATGACTTTGGCCGCGGTTATGAGATCGATACCGATGTGATGCTCGTATATGTCGATGTTGGCGTTTTCCCTGACCGCGACCACCAGTGCCCTCTCGATTTCCCGGCCGGTTGCGTCGGCGGCGTGGAGAATGCGCCTCTTGCTGTGCCCCCCTTCACGGGTCAGGTCGTAGGTGTCGCCGCGGGTGGTAAATTTTACCCCCCATTCGATCAGGTTGCGAATCACAGCTGGCCCTTCCTCGACCACACTTCTCACCACGTCCTCGTGACAGATGCCCGCGCCTGCCGTAAGGGTATCTGCTACGTGAGCCGCAAAGGTGTCTTCCTCGGAAAAGACCGATGCGATCCCCCCCTGTGCATAGTTGGTGGCGGATTCGGCGATTTCCCTCTTGGTGATCAATGCCACTCTGCCATGTTGGGACGCCTGCAGGGCAAAAGCAAGTCCGGCAATACCGCTCCCTATGACCAGAAAATCGCTGTCAATTTTCATAAATGGCTCCGATGTCGGGGATGAACTGTTGAACTCAGCAAGGGTTGAAATTATTTACTCTAGACAATTATTTGTCAAGATATATTGCCAATTTATCGAGAAGCGGCGGGGAAGAGAGCAGAAGAGTTGCACATGATCCGAATGCTGTGTTATGATTCCAAGATTCCTTCCCGGAAACAATTTCCCCGGATGCATGCTGTCCGCACATTTCAGACTCATTTTACAAAGGATCAGGAATGAAAAACAACGAAAAAGTCCTGCCGTTTCTCGGCCACCTCGCGGAGCTCAGAAAACGCCTGATCGTAATTGTGACGGCGATAGTAATCGGGATGGGTGTATCCTGGAACTTTTCCAACGCCCTGTTGAAATTTATCGAGAAGCCGCTGACCGGCCAGACCTATCTGACGGAGATCAAAAAGGTGGCTTATGAGAAGGTCAAAGAGCGTTACCCCGCTGTGTACAGCCATTATAAGCTGGACAAGGAACAGGTTGTCGATAATACGGACAGACGCCTGAATTACAGCGCCCCGCTGGAGCCCTTTTTCATCCAGTGCAAGATTTCTATGCTTGCCGGGTTTATCATAGTCCTGCCGGTGGTCTTTCATCAACTCTGGCTGTTTATCGCCCCCGGTCTTACCCGCAAGGAAAAACATCTGGTGGTACCTTTTGTGACGGTGAGTTCGATCAGCTTCTGCATTGGCGCCATGTTTTTTCTCATTGTGATCTGGCCCGTGATTATCAATTTTTCCCTCTCATACGAGAGCGAAGGGTTGCGGAGCTGGTTCAACATGAGCGCTTATATCAACTTCTGCCTGCGTCTCATCCTGGTTTTCGGCCTTATCTTTGAGTTGCCGATCATTTCACTGCTCCTTTCCAGGCTGGGGGTCGTGAATTATAAGATGCTGGCCGGCAAACGCAAATATGCGCTGCTGGCCAGCGCCATAGTCGCCGCCTTCCATGCGGACCTGATAACCATGTTTGTCATCATGGTTCCCCTTTACATGATGTACGAGGTAAGCATATGGGTGGCGCTGATTTTCGGCAAAAGGAAGATTAAAACCGAAGAAGCCCCCGCCTGAAAAAAGATAAGCGTAATATCCCCCACTGATCAGCGGAATATCTCCCGATAAAGTTTTCTTGACTATTTTCATTAGATTGATAAACTACAAAATCTCAACGGATTTCCATTGACTTTGCCTCGATTGGTGCTCACGAAATGAATAAATTGATGCGGGAACTGGTGCCGGCAAGAATCAGGGAGAAGCTGGGTGCAAAGAGCGAAGTCGCCCTGTTGAACGGCAGGGATGTCTTTTCGGCCCTGCGCCATGAAAAGCTGATCATCATGGCGTGCAATGCCAGAATCAAGCATGTCATCCCGGGAATAATGCAAGCGGCGGAAGAGCTTGACGCCGTTGTCGCATTCGAGTTGACAAAGACCGAAGGGGGGCTTGACGGTGGGTATACCGGCCAGACCCCGGAAATATTTTTTGATTCAATTATCGAGTGCGCCGAACGATGTAATTTCACCAAACCCTTTGTAATCCATGGCGACCATATAACGGTGAAGAATACCTCCGCTGAGGAGCTTGAGGAAGCTGAAAAGCTCATTCGCTCGCAGATTGCGGCCGGCTACACATCTTTTGCCGTTGATGCCTCTTTCAATCCCCTCCAGGACAATATAAATATTGTAAATACCCTGGCCGGGCATGTCATGACGGAAGGGTACGGGCTTGAAGTGGAACTGGGCAAGATAAAACCGGCCGGCGGCGAATCGACCATCACATCCATGCCTGAAGCGGAAGAATTTCTGAGGGGGCTGGCTGTTTGCGGAGTGAAGCCCCTTCTTCTGGCCATAGATAACGGCTCGAAAAGCGGCAACTATCTTGACGGGCAAAAGATCAATATCGACCTGGCCAGGACCATGGAGATTTACCATACCGCCAAGGCTTTCGGAGTGGCGGGTCTTGTCCAGAACGGCATAACCGGCACACCACCGCAGATTGTCGGCAAGCTTGCCGAGTACGGAATCAGGAAGGGGAACATCGGCACACTGTGGCAGAATATCGCCCATGCCGGACTCCCGCTGGATCTGATGGATACCATGCGCAAATGGTCGAGGAAAAACAAGCAGGACATCAAATTTGCGACCAGGGTGTTCAAGGATGATATCGACTCCATCCCGGCAGAAAACGCAAACCAGATTCATGACATGGCTTACCGGGAGGCAAGGGAACTGCTGACGGCGTTTCGCGCCAAGGGGAGCGCGAGCAGACTTGCCGCTCTGCTGGAGGAAGCCGGTTGCGCATAATAAGCGGCTCCGCCCGTGGCCGTCGACTCCTTTCCCCGAAAAATTCCCTGATCAGGCCGACTGCCGACCGGGTCAAGGAGTCGCTTTTCAATATTCTGAACGTTCTCATTGCAGGTTACGAAAATTGCCGTGTGCTGGATATTTTCGCCGGGACCGGCAATCTCGGTTTAGAGGCGTTGAGTCGCGGCGCAACGTCTGCCTTTTTTATTGACAGCCACAAAGAGTCCGTTGCTCTGGTTATAAAAAACCTGCGGATGCTCGGTTTCGAAGACAAGGGACGCGTGATCGAGAGAGAGGCGCTTGCGGCGTTAAGAAGTCTGGAAAAAAGGGAAGTACCCTTTCAACTGGTATTCATTGATCCTCCATACCGGAAAGGGCTGGCGGAAAGAGTGCTGGAGTATCTGGCCGCTTCCGCCTTGATCGATGAAAATTCGCTGGTGATCGTAGAGATATCTTCCGGCGAGCTTCTCCCGACGGAATTCGACACCCTGCGGGAATTTGACAGGAGAGTTTACGGAGATACGGCAATCGCTTTTTTCAGACGCACAATGTAAAGGAAATCCAATTCATAAAACCCAGACTCCAGAAATTCTGTTAACATCAGAATTAATAGCAGTTTGTTCGTAAGTTGCTGCTTGGAGTCCTGGATATTTAATCGAGGCCTGACATGTCAAGAAAGGTAGCGGTTTACCCCGGTTCATTCGATCCCATAACCTACGGCCATCTGGATATAATAAGCCGCGGCCTGAAGATATTTGACGAGGTGATTATCGCGGTTGCCGAGAATCCCACGAAAAAGGCACTCTTCACCACCGAGGAGAGGGTTGATCTAATCAGGGAAGTTCTAGTCTGCAACGACAGGGCAAAGGTTGATACCTTCGGCGGTCTCCTGATAGATTATGTCCTCTCCAGGAAGGCATCGGTAATCATCCGCGGTTTGCGGGCGGTTTCCGACTTTGAGTATGAATTCCAGATAGCCCAGATGAACCGCGCAATCTCCCAGGAAGTGGAGACCCTCTTCATGATGACTTCTGTCCCTTTCAGCTACCTCTCTTCATCCATCGTAAAGGAAGTGAGTTCCCTGAACGGACCGGTTGACGGACTGGTACCTCCCATTGTGAAAAAGGCGCTCGACTCCAAATATAATCGTTGATTTAACGGAAGGATTACCTTTTGGGATCCATTCCAGACATAAGGAGGCAGCAATGAAACTTGCAGATCGTGTGAACAAGATACAGCCGTCGCCAACCCTGGCGATAGACGCCAAGGCAAAGGCCCTGAAGGCCCAGGGGGTGGATGTTGTCGGCTTTGGCGCCGGCGAGCCCGATTTCGATACCCCGGCAAACATCAAGGAAGCGGCAAAAAAGGCCATTGACGCCGGGTTCACAAAATATACGCCGGTCGGGGGCACTGACGAACTGAAGGACGCCATCATCGCCAAGATGAAGAGGGACCACGGCCTGGAGTACACGCGTGAAGAGATTTCCGTTGCCTGCGGCGCCAAACATTCCCTCTATAACATTTCCCAGGCGCTGATTCAGGAGGGGGACGAAGTGATAATCCCCGCCCCCTACTGGGTCTCTTATCCGGACCAGGTAGTGCTGGCCGGAGGGACGCCTGTCTTTATCGAAACCGACGAAACCACGGAATTCAAGATAACGCCTGAGCAGTTGGAAAAGGCGATAACCGGGAAGACCAGGGCGCTGCTCCTCAACTCTCCATGCAATCCGACCGGAAGCAGCTACACGGTCGATGAACTGAAGGCCATCGGCCAGATATGCCTGAAACACGACTTTCTGATCATCTCCGACGACATCTATGAACGTCTTGTTTACGACGGCCTGAAATTCGCCAATATCGCACAGGTGACACCCGAACTGAAACCCCGCACCATCCTGGTTAACGGCGTCTCAAAGACATACGCCATGACCGGCTGGCGGATCGGCTACGCCTGTGGTCCCAGGGAATTGATGGGGGCCATGACCAAGTTGCAGTCCCAGTCAACCTCAAATCCGACATCCATAGCCCAGAAGGCGGCCGTTGAGGCCCTTAACGGCCCACAGGACGCTGTTGCCGCCATGGTTGTGGAGTTCGAGAAACGACGCACTTATATTGTCGAGCGGCTCAATGCCATTCCGGGAGTTACCTGTTTCAAATCCACCGGCGCCTTCTATGTTTTTCCCAACTTTTCCGCTGTCTACGGCAAGAGCTTCAACGGCAAGACGATAAACAACTCCACCGAGTTCGCGGCATATCTGCTGGAGGAGGCGAAGGTGGCGCTCGTGCCCGGCGTGGCGTTCGGCGCGGACAAATACGCACGTCTCTCCTATGCTATCAGCATGGAGAACATCAAGAAGGGCGTGGATCGAATCGAAGCGGCCATAAAGAATCTGCGATAAGACCCTTTGAAAATCGACCTTTTTCCATAAGTCCCGGCAGGAAATGGGAAAGGCGACTGGATACTCCCCCTCTTAAGTTAAGAGGGGGTTGGGGGGAGTTATGAAAAGCTGTAACCCCTCCTGTCCTCCCCTTAATTTAAGGGGAGGGACGCAATAATCAATAGATTTGCTGATTTTAGAAAGGAGTTCGGCATGATAAGCAAAGATATGTTTATCGCTGAGATTGTCCGCCGTTATCCCGAGACGCTTGCGGTTTTCGAGAAATACAAACTGGACTGTTTCGAGTGCCAGATTGCCGAATATGAAGCCCTGGAACATGGGGCGGATGTCCATCATGTCAATGTGGATCAACTCCTCGATGAATTAAATCAAGCCATCAATAAATCCGGGTAGCTTGTCCATTCCGGTATTCCGAATCGCGGGGGAAAATGCCGTTATCTGCGATCATAGATCCTGAGATGGCTCCTCTTCTATTTTGATTCTGCCTTTTGCCTAGTTCTGCAGGCTCCCTTCCGAGTTTAATCCAGAAGAAAGTCTGTTTGCAGCAGCAGATACCTTTCGGTACAATTACCCGGTTGCCCGCAATCCGTTGTTTATTTGTTCCGCAAAATGCAGGTTTTTCCGCATTAAATACATGATTGACAAATGATAGAGTAACTATGTAATCTAAATATGGAAGAAATGTACTCAATAAACTTGCAGCGCATGTAAGAAATATCATTAGATGCGACAAATCAACTTGCTTTTATGGGGCTTATTGGTATATATACGTTTAAAAAACAAATCGTTACATGAAGCCCGCATATGACTGGCAAGAAGCTTGGAAGTATGGCATATAAATCGCATTCACCTTTGTCGGCGGCAGCCCCATATACTTCAAAATCCTCACCAACCGCCGTTTTAGCAGGAGGTTAAAAGGTGCTTTACAAAAGTGTAAACGAATCATTCAACGAGTTTATCATCGACCGCAACGATGCCAAATGCATACGCTGCAAGGTCTGCGTCCGTCAGTGCGCCTACGAGGTCCACTCTTATATCGCTGCTGATGACGCCCTTGCCGAGGACAATACCAGCTGCATCGGCTGTCGTCGCTGTTCGGCCTTCTGCCCGACCGGGGCTATTGCAATAAAGGTCAACGAAGAGAACTTCAAGCGCAATGAGTCATGGTCAGGCGCCCACATCCGCAACCTCTATGCCCAGGCCGACACCGGCGGTATTCTTCTGTCCGCCATGGGAAACCCCGCCAAGTACCCGATATACTGGGATCATCTGCTTCTTGACGCCTCGCAGGTGACCAATCCCTCCATCGACCCGCTGCGTGAGCCGATGGAACTGCGCACCTACCTGGGGAAGAAACCGCACTCTATTGAGGTGGTGCGCAACAAGAAAACAGGCAAGCCCAGTCTGAAAACCAAATTGTCGCCCCAGCTCAAGCTGGAATATCCTTTCATTTTCTCCGCCATGAGCTACGGCGCCCTCAACCTCAATTGCCATAAGGCTATGGCTGCGGCTGCCGAGGAGTTGGGCACTCTATACAATACGGGTGAGGGTGGCCTGCACAAGGACCTTTACCGATACGGCAAGAACGTCATAGTCCAGGTCGCCTCGGGCCGCTTCGGGGTGAGCGAACAATACCTGAATGCGGGTGTAGGGATCGAGATCAAGGTGGGCCAGGGTGCCAAGCCGGGGATCGGCGGGCACCTCCCTGGTGAAAAGGTGAACGACCAGATATCCGAGACCAGGATGATTCCCATCGGCTCCGATGCCCTGTCCCCCGCGCCGCACCATGACATATATTCAATTGAAGACCTGCGCCAGCTCATATACGCCCTGAAAGAGGCGACCAGATACGAGAAGCCGGTATCGGTGAAGATTGCGGCTGTCCACCATGTGGCGGCGATAGCTTCCGGCATAGCCCGGGCCGGCGCCGACATAATCACCATTGACGGCTTCCGCGGCGGTACCGGCGCAGCTCCCCAGGTTATCCGGGACAACGTCGGCATCCCCATGGAGCTTGCCTTGGCCGCCGTGGACTCGCGGCTGCGCGACGAGGGGATCAGGAACCAGGTATCCATCGTGGTGGGTGGTGGTGTGCGGAGTTCCGGCGATGCCATCAAGGCGATCGCCCTCGGCGCCGATGCTATCAATCTCGGCACTTCGACCCTGCTGGCTCTGGGATGCACCCTCTGCCAGCGCTGCTACACGGGCAAATGCCCGTGGGGAATAACCACCAATAACGCCTACCTGGCCAAACGCCTGAACCCCGAGATCGGCAAGGAAAAACTGGTGAACCTGATCCACGCCTGGGGCCACGAGATGAAGGAGATACTCGGCGGCATGGGGCTGAATGCGCTGGAGTCGCTGCGCGGCAACCGCTACAAGCTTCGCGCAGTGGGGCTCACGGAAAAGGACATGAATATTCTGGGTGTGATGCCTGCGGGGGATTAGAGATTAACCGTAGGGGCGAATCTCGTATTCGCCCTGATCGGGCGATCACAAGGATCGCCCCTACATAATTGGAAATAGGTATTGTTTATGAAACGTATATACACACTTGAAGATGTCTGCATCGGCTGTCACCTCTGCGAGGTTGCCTGCATCACCGAGCATTCCTTGTCCAAAGACCCCGTGAAGGCTTATCTCCATGAACAGTTCCGCCCCATCTCCCGATGTACCGTTGAGGAGCTGGACGGCGGCGTTCTCTCCCTTTCCACAACCTGCAGGCACTGCGATGAACCTGATTGTCTGCGGGCCTGCATCTCGGGGGCGATCCAGAAATATGATAACGAAGTGGTCAGGATCGACACGGAACAGTGCGTCGGTTGCTGGTCATGCGTCATGGCCTGTCCTTACGGAGCGATACAGCGGAACCTGACAAAGAAGAAGGCCAACAAATGCGACCTCTGTCCTGACCGAAAAAATCCGGCCTGTGTCGATGCCTGTCCAAACCGGGCATTGGTGTTCAAGGAAGGAAGCCAGAAATAAAAATCCGTGCCGCGTTCAGTCTTCTGCATTCAAAAAAGCTCAAGAACTCAACACTCAGCACAAGAGGTTTACATGAATTACGTAATAATCGGCAATTCCGTAGCTGCGGTCGGCGCCATCAGGGGGATCAGAAAAATCGACCGGCAGGGGAACATCACCGTTATATCCCGGGAAGGGCATATCGCATATGGCAGACCCCTCATCTCATACCTCCTTGGCGGACAGGTGACCGAAAAACGGATGTCATACCTGCCTGAGGGGTTTTACGCGGATAACCGGATCAACCTGCGCCTCAACAGTGAAGTGGTTGCCGTGAATACGGACAAGAGGCAAGTCCGGCTGGCCAACGGCGACAACATACCCTTTGACAGGCTTCTCATCGCCACCGGCGGAGACCCCTTTGTCCCTCCCATCGAGGGACTGGCTGGAAAAGAGAAGGTCTTCACATTTACCACCTGGGACGACGCCAACAAACTGAAAGGGATCGCCCACGATATCAACCGGGTTGTTGTGATCGGCGGTGGGCTGATCGGCCTGAAGGCCGCCGAAGGGCTCCACCAATTGGGCAAGCATATCACCATAGTCGAACTGGCCGATCGTATCCTCTCCAACGCCTTTGACCGCCCTGCCGGACGCATCGTCGCAAAAAAGATGAAGGCCAACGGCATCGAAGTGGTCACCGAAGACACTGTTGTCAGCGTTGAAGGGGATGACGCCGACATTACCGGCGTGACCCTCAAATCCGGTGACTTCATCCCGTGCGATACGGTCATCGTCGCCATCGGGGTGCGTCCCGCGGCTGCTTTCCTGAAAGGGAGCAAGGTAGAGGTGAACCGCGGCATCGTGGTCGACGACCGGATGGAGACAAGTGTGGCGGGTGTATTTGCCGCCGGCGACGTTGCAGAGGCGCGCGACTTTTTCTCCGGGCAGAAAAACCCGATGCCGATCTGGCCCGACGCTTACATCCAGGGAGATATTGCAGGCACTGTGATGGCCGGAGAAGAGAAGAAATACAGCGGCGGCCTCTCCATGAACTCACTGGAACTATTCAAGGTCCCGACCATCTCCATGGGGATTACCAACCCGCTCGAACCGAAGAAATTCGAGATCCTCACATACCAGGACCTGGAGAACCACCAGTATCGCAAGATCGTCATCAAAGGAAGTTGCCTTGTGGGTGCGGTCCTGGTGGGGAACGTGGAGAGGGCAGGGATCTTTGCCGGTCTGATCCGCGAGCAGATCGACATTACGCCGTTCAGGGGATCCCTGCTGGCGGCTGATTTCGGCGTCATCCATCTGCCCAGGGATATCCGCAACGCCCTCTTTGCTCCCTATGGCAAGGTGGCTTGAAAGATTCGTTCAGCGTTCCAAACCGAAACCTTGAACGTTGAACTTGTTTGAATACACCGTGAGGAAATATATGAAGAACAAACTCAAACCGACCCATTATTTTCAAAAAGATATCTCCAACTGCGGCCTCACCGGTCTGATCTCAAAAACCGGGGAGATGGTCGAGGGGAGCGTTATCATCAAGTCCATCACACTCATGCATGATCGCGGCAATGGACTGGGAGGCGGTTTTGCCGCTTATGGCATCTATCCGGATTACAAAGATTTTTTTGCCATGCACCTGATGTATGAAAACCAGATGGCCCTGCAGCTGACCGAGGAATACCTGGAAGAGAACTTTTCCATCGAACAGGAAGAGGACATTCCGACACGACCGACCCCAGCCATTAATAATCCGCCGGTTTTCAAGCGCTATTTCGCCAAGCCCAAACAGGGCGCTCAGAGCAGAGAGGCTGCGGAATTGAAGAAACTGACCGAAGAGGATGTGGTTGTCCACCACATCATGCGGATCAACAATGAAATAGAAGGGGCCTTTGTCGTATCGTCGGGCAAAAATATGGGGGCATTCAAGGGTGTCGGTTTTCCGGAGGAGATCGCCGAATTCTTCCGTCTGGAAGAGTACAAGGGATATATATGGACAGCCCATAACCGCTTTCCCACCAATACTCCCGGCTGGTGGGGAGGGGCCCACCCGTTTACGCTGCTCGACTGGTCCATCGTCCATAACGGCGAGATCTCCTCGTACGGCATCAACAAGCGCTACCTGGAGATGTACGGTTATCTCTGCACCATGCTGACCGACACCGAAGTCGTGGCCTACATGCTCGACCTGCTGATCAGGAAGCACGGCCTTACTCCCGAGATGGCCAGCCTTGCCCTGGCAGCCCCTTTCTGGGACAATATCGATCGCCTTCCGGACGATGAGAGGGAGCTGATGACGGCAATCCGCCAGGTTTACGGGAGCGCCCTCCTGAACGGCCCCTTCGCCATCCTCTTCGCCAGTAATGAAGGGCTGGTCGGGCTCAATGACCGGGTGAAGCTCAGGCCCCTGATCTGCGCCGAAAAGGGCGATTTCGTCTACATGGCTTCCGAAGAGGCGGCCATCCGCGAAATATGCGCGGCTCCCGACAGGATCTGGGCGCCGAGGGGTGGAGAGCCGGTGATAGTTAAGCTGAATAAGGGAGTGATTTAAAAAC
>Ga0210377_10002158_pt1 | contig 17456 bp, 13 predicted proteins | sample PLM4_65_b1redo_FD_155480 | JGI IMG/M metagenome (GOLD analysis project Ga0210377, IMG submission 155480) | Groundwater sediment microbial communities from an aquifer in East River, Colorado, USA - PLM4_65_b1 redo | ecosystem: Environmental > Terrestrial > Soil > Riparian zone | place: USA: East... | reverse complement strand
GTCCGTCAGGTGCCCCCGCAGGTCGAGGAAGCGCCGCATCAAGGGGCTCGACACGTAGTAGGGGAGATTGCCCACGAGGCGGCTGCCGCGCGGGACGAGGGCCGCGAGGTCGACGGTCAGGGCGTCTCCGTCGACGACCTCGACGTTCGAGGGCGCCCGTTCGCGAAGGCGGTGGGCGAGTCCCCGGTCCAGCTCCACGGCCACGAGGCGGCGCACGCGCCCTGCCAGAGGAAGCGTGAGGGCGCCGGTGCCCGGTCCGATCTCGAGGACGATGTCGGTCGGCTGCGGATCGATGACGTCCACGAGCCGCTCAACGGCCGACGCGCGCAGGAAGTGCTGTCCGAGCCGCCGAGGCATGCGAAGAAGCCTAAACGCCTTCGCTCTTCAAGGTCTGCTCGATTTGCGGAACGAGAGTCACCAGGTCGGCGGCAACGAGCCGCGTCTGCGCGAGCTGAAGGACTCGATCACCGTCGAGATGAGCCCGAGACTTCCCGCGGAGGAGGCTGACCGCTTCGCTCGCATGATCGAGCATGTGGCGCAAGGCAACGTGCGGATCATGCTGCGACATACACATCGCGGGCGTTGAACAGGACGCGATCGCGGAAGTGGCGGCTGAGCGACGCCCTCGTGTTGAGATCCACGCGCCGGCCCAAGAGAGCGGACAGGTCTTCCTCCAAGCGGAAGAAGCCAAGGCCTGGCGTACGGCCACGCTCGAACTCGACGAGCACGTCCACGTCGCTCTGGGGGCCGAAGTCGTCCCTCAGGACAGACCCGAACAGCGACAGCCGGCGGACGTGGTACCGACGGCACAGAGCCGCGAGCTGTTCCTCGGGAATCGCGAGCGAAATCCCCTGGCTCATACCCCGCATGGTGGACTAGGCTGCGGGTCATTTCAACCGCGGAAGCGTGACGGCGGGTGGGCTATGCGGGGCGCCGGCTATCGCTTGGCGCCGGGTGGCCGCGGGGGATCCTGTCCGCCGGTTCGTTCTGGTCGGATGCCCAGGGTTCAGATGGGGAAGGCTCCGGAGCTTCGAGCGCGCCCAGCTACTCGCGGATGCGCAGCTCCTCGTAGACCACCGTGGGAGACCCGAAGACGATCGAAAGACCCTCGACCTCGGGGCGAGAGAACCTGTAGGCCTGCTCGTGGAAGAGCGGCACCAGCAGCGCGTCGCGCGCGATGATCTCCTCGATCCGGCGGTAGAAGGAGTGTCGGACCGCTGGTGCAGTCTCGGTGCGGCCGCTCTCGATGAGCTTGTCGACCTCGGGCGAACCGCACAGACGGCCGAGGTTGCCGCCCTGCGAGTGCAGGCGGTAGGCGAAGTTGTCGGCGTCGGCGTAGTCGGCGTTCCAGCGTGTGAGGATCAGATCGAGGCTGGCTGTCCTCTGGGCCTCGAGGAACTCGTCGATCGTCATCTTCGGGCACCGGACCTTGACACCGGCCTGAGCCAGCGCGGCCCACAGCTCGCGCGCGAGCGCCGAGTATCCCTCGAAGTATATGGGATGGGCCGCGGCGGTGAGCTCGATCGTGCCGGCGGGCGTCTCGGGAGGCGGGGACGACGTGACGTCGGCGCGCGGGACGAGCAGCGACTCGTGGCCGAGCAGCCCTGGCGGAATGAGGCTCACCGCCTTGACCGCGAGCCGCCCCACGGTCTGCCTCACGAGACGGGGGGAGTCCACCGCCCGGATCAAGCGCTGGCGTAAGCCGCGATCGGCCAGAGGGCCGCGGTGGGTGTTGAAGGCGAGGTAGTAGGTGGAGAGCCGGGGAGTCTCGCGATATCCCGAGGCGAAGGCCGGCTCGCGGCGCAGGGTCTCGACGTCGGCTGGGAGCAGATCCGACGCGAGCGAGAAGCGGCCGTCACGGAAGCCCGCGAGCATGTCTTTGGGCGTAACCCCGAAGCTGTAGACGAGCCCCTCGCCCCGGGGGTACCCCTTTCGCCAGTAGGCCTTGTTGCGCGCCAGCTCGAGGCGGCGGCCCGGCTCGAACGCGACCAGGCGGAAGGGTCCCGTACCCACGCACGCCTCGCTGCCGGGGTCGCTGCCCTCCGGGACGATCGACGCCGCCTGGAACGCGATCAGCGCCGGGAAGAAGGCGACCGGCTCCCCGAGGTCGATCGTGAACTCGGTCGCCGAGTGGATGCGGAAGCCGGAGAGATCCGTCGCCTTGCCCTCGAGGAGCGCCTGGGCGCCCCGGATCGATGAATAGAGCCATCGATTGTCGCCGGGGTGGTGCAAGAGCCTTTCGAACGAGTAGCGCACATCCCGCGCCGTGAGCCGCCGCCCGTCGTGGAAACGGACGTCGTCGCGGAGCCGGAAGCGGTAGCTTCGGCCCCCATCCTCGACCCGGAACTCCGCGGCGAGCCAAGGGACGATTCTCGCGCCCGCGTCCTTGGTCAGGGTCTCGACGATGTTGGGTATGGTCTCAGCCATCTCCAACGTGTCGAGCTGGGACGGATCGAGCGTGCTCACGACGCCGGCGATCGGGATGTGAAGGATGCCCCCGCCGACCGACCGTGCCTCGATGGCTGGCTCGGACGGCTCCCCCTTTCCAACCTCCCCGTAGTTCACCCAAGGCGCGGTGCCGCGCAGTCTCAGCCCTTGCACCTGCGGGCCGGCGAGACGGTAGTCGATGTCGTGGAAGAGCGGCACCAGAGCGTCCAGCTCGAGGGCAAGGCTCTCGAATTTCCGGTACAGGGTCTCCCGGATGGCGGGCCGACTTTCCGAGCGGGCCCCCTCGAGGATCCCATCGCCTTCGGCCGAGGAGAACCAGCTCCGCCACCTTCCCGCCTGAGAATGGAAGAGAGCGTGGGTGAAGTTGTCGGGGTCGTCGTAGTCCGCGTTCCAGCGGCCGATGCGGAGGTCGAGGCCCTCGGTCCGCAGCTCGGATTCCAGAAACTCCGCCATCCCGTGGGTGTCGATCGAGACCGTGACGCCCAGCTCGGACCAGATCGAGAAGAGGGCCGTGAGCAGCGACCCGTAGCGATCCTGTAACAGAGGATGGACGGCGGCCTTCAGTCGGATCGGCAAACTGACGCCGGCCGCGGCGAGCGTCGCGCGCGCTTCGTCGAGAGTGAGCGCGCGGTTCCGTCTCCCGGGATCGTGGCCGAGCATGCCGGGCGGGATCAGGCCGACCGCCGGCTCGGCGAAGCGTCCGAGCGTGCGCCATACGAGGTCGCGCGCTCGCACCACGCCGCAGAGGGCCCGACGCAAGCCGGGCGCCTGCGCCGCTGGCCCGCTCCGCAGGTTGAAAAGCACCATGTACGTGTTCCGTTTCGCTGCCTCCACCAGTCCACGCCGGAAGCGGGCGTCGCGAAGGATCTCCTCGAGATCGCCGGGGAGAAGGTCGCGGGCCAGATCGACCTCGCCGGAGCGGAAGCCTTTCGCGATCGCGGCGGCAGTGAGGGAGGGCCGGAACTCTACGGCGTCCAGCCGCGGCAGCCCTGGCCGCCAATAGTCCTGGTTACGCTCGAGGCCGATGCGGCCGGGCTCGCGCGAGACCATCCGGAAGGGCCCGGTTCCCACGAACCGCTGGCGGCCGCCCCCGTTCCCGGGCACGACGCGGCCGACCGCGGTCCTCTGATGGCTGAGCAGCGCCGGGTAGATGGGCAGGGCTTCGGCGAGCCGGATCTCCAGCTCGTGCGCAGCTCGGACCACGATCCCGCCCACGCCGACCGTGCGCTTCTCGATGAAGTCCTGGACCCCCTGGATCGCCGCGAAAGCCGCGGGCAGCTCGCGTGGCGCGTCGCCGATCTGTGCTTCCATCGAGGCCTTGACGTCGGCGGCTTGCAGAGGATGGCCGTCCTGGAAGCGGACGTCGTCGCGCAGTCTCAGGATGAAGCTGCGACCCACCTCGCCAACCTCCCAGCTCGCGCACAGCGCCGGCACGACGTGTCCCTGCGCATCGCTCGCGAGCAGCGTCTCGAAGACGCTCCCGAGGGCCTCCTCTTCCTCGATGGTCTGGATCGCGATGGGCGTCGCGGCCTCGACCGGGTTCGCGAGCGCCGCGACGAGGCGGCCCCCCGACGCGATCTCTCGGTCGGCCTCCGCATCCTTCGTCCCCCGCAGCAGGCGCGTGACTTCCTCCAGGTGCTCGTTTGCCTTCTCGTACTCGCCGCGAAGATTGGCCAGCGTGGCGGCCAGCGACAAGAGCTGGCGCAGGCTCTCCGTGTCCCCGGCCGCTCGTGCGACGGCGAGGCCTCGCTCCACCCAGCGGCTCGCTTCCTCGCTGCGCCTCGCCTGCCAGGCCGTCTCCGCGGCGAGCACGATCGGCGCCAGGGCACGCGCCGGCTGCTTCTGCTGCTCGAAGATGCGAACCGCAGCCGCTGCCTCCCGGAGCGCGCCGTCGATGTCTCCCGCCATGCGGTAGGCCCGGGCCAGAAGGGTCCGCGCCTCGCCCTCGAGCGCCCGGTCGCCCTCCCACTCGTCGTCGAGGAACTGTAGCGCCGTCTTCGCGGCGCGCGCGGCCTCCTCCGCGCTGAAGGCCTCGAGCGACGCCTTCCCGAGCCGCAGGCCGTACTCCACGGTCTTCTCCGGAACGTCGCCCAGGGAGAAGTGGTGGACGAGCTGCGGAAGCGCGCGCTCGAGCCGCCCGCCGTGGCGCGTCTCCACGAGCTCGGCGTAGCGGCGGTGCAGCGAGCGTCGCTTGCGGGGCGGAAGCGCAGCGTAGAGAACGTCGCGCACGACGCCGCTCGAGAAGGCCAGCCGATCGCCACGCGCCTCGCGCTCCTCCTCGATCAGGCCCTCCTGCGCCAGGCGATCGATCGCATCGTCGATGTCCTTGCCTTCGCCGAGAGCCTCCAGGTCGCGCGAGTCGAAAGCCTTTCCGATCACCGACGCCATCGAGAGGATGAGGCGAAGGTCGTCCGGCAAGCGCTCGATCCGTTTCTCGACGGCCTGCTGGATCGTGGCCGGCAGCACGTCTGCGGAGAGCCCGGCTTCCGGCGAGAGGCTCCAGGCCCCGGTGTCGTCCCGTGCGATCGCGCCGGATTCCATGAGCGAACGCACCAGCTCCTTCGTGAAGTACGGGTTTCCCTCGGTGCCTTCGTAGAGCCGCTTGATCAGGCTCTCCGAGATCCCGGTGCCCACCAGCGTCTCGAGGAATGAGCGGTGGTCGGACGGGGACAGCGGCTCCAGCTGGATCTGATGAAAGCGCCGATCGCCACGGAAGCTCGAGAGCATGCGGGTCAGCGGATGGCGGCCGTCGACCTCGGTCGAACGGTAGCTGCCCACGATCAGCGTGGCCGTCGGCGAGAGGCGCTGCACGATGTACTGCAAGGCCTCGATCGACAGCTCAGCCTCGTGGAGGTCCTCCACGAAGATGACGAGCGGTCTGCCCCCGGCGATCCGTGTCAGCGTCCGCGCCAGGAGCTCGAACACCTGCGTCTTGTTCTCGGGGGCCGAGCCGCCGCGGGTGAGCTTCGAATCGCCGGTGGCCGCAGCCCGGATCTCGCCGATCTCGCTCAGCATCGGAAACAGCGCGACGAGGTCCGCGGCCAGGTCCGAGAACTCGGGCGCCGGCGAGCTACCCGTCTCCTTCGACTTGAAGTACTCCTGAATCAGGTCGCAGAAGCCCTGATACGGGAAGGCGCGGTCCTGCTCGGCGGAGCGCCCGTGCAGAACGCGAATCGAACGCGCTCGCGCCAGCTTCTCGAGCTCCTCCAAGAGCCGCGTCTTCCCTACCCCCGGCTCTCCGGCGACGACCTCGAACTGGCATTCCCCTGCGATCGCGGCGTTGAGCCGCTGCTGCAGCTCCGCGAACTCCTTCGTTCTTCCGATGAACGGAGCCAGCGCCGGACGCTGCGCCATGAACGTGCGCGTGAACCCTGCCACCGAGCGTGAGCGGTCACTGTCGTGAAGCTTCGAGCGGTAGCGTCTGAGCGACTCCGCCAGCTCGCCCGCGCGCTGCGGCCTCTGGCCGGGGTCCTTCGCCAGGCATTGCAGCACGATCGCTTCCAGCTCCTCGTCGATCGCCGCTCCGAGCGCGCGCGGCGATTGCGCGAACTCGTGGACGATGCGGTACAGGATCGACTGAGTCTCGCCGCCGGCGAACGGCGGCTGGCCCACGAGGCCCTCGTAGAGGACGGTACCGAGCGCATAGACGTCCGCGCGGCCGTCCACTTCTCTGGCCGCAACCTGTTCGGGACTCAGATAGGACAGGGTGCCGACGAGCGTCCCCGTCTTGGTCAGGCGGCTCTCGGTGGAGCCGCGGGCAAGACCGAAGTCCATCACGCGGACGCGGACCGTGCCGCCTTCTTCGCGCGCCACCATGATGTTCTCGGGCTTGATGTCCCGGTGCACCACGCCGCGCGCATGGCTGTACTCGAGCGCCTCGGCCACCTGGATCCCGATGTCCAGAACGTCGCCGAGCACCGACTCCTGGCGCAGGAACGCGCGCAGGTTCGTGCCCTGGACCAGCGGCATCAGAAAGTAGAGCGATCCTTCGTGGCGGCCGAAGTCGTAGATCGAGACGATCGCCGGGTGATCCATCTGCGCGACGAGCTGCGCCTCGCGCTGGAACCGGTGTTCGCTGTCCTGGCTCAGCAGGGTCGGCGGGATCAGCTTGACCGCGATGTCGCGGTTGAGCAACGGATCGCGCGCGCGATACACGACACCCATCCCGCCGCGGCCCAACTCTCCGGTGATCTCGTAGCGGTCGGCGAGCCTGGTTCCGATCATCCTCGATTCGGCCTCCGCGCTGCGCCGCACCCTTCCCTCGTCACCGGGGGTGGGCGCTCCGCGTGGGTGTGAGGTCCCCGTGCGAGCTGCGGTCCTCTACTTCACTGGTGCCATCAGGTGCTGGTACGGCGTACCGGCCCACATGACATACGGGACCGACGTGTCAGGGTCCGGGTCGGCCCCCAAGGGACGATGGGCTCTAGTCTGCCCTCTGGGGGCTGGACGCGCAACCGTGGTCGGGCCCGCGGAACGGTCTCGCCGGCCAGTTAACGCGGTCCGGCAGGCGGGCGTATCGTCTCACCGTCGGCGAAGGGGTTGGCCAGGCTCTCCCCGAACCGCAGCTCGCCCGCAGCGATGCGCTCGCCACATCCCCGGCATTTCGCTCGGGCGCTGGGGGCGGGCTGAATGACGTGGGGCAAGGCGCATTCTATACTACCTGGAGCTCGACATGACGGTGATCGTCTCCATGCTCCGCGGCGTCAACGTCGGGGGCCACAACAAGATCAAGATGGACGCGCTCCGAGCGCTCTACGTGTCCCTCGGCCTGCAGAACCCGCAGACCTGCATACAAAGCGGCAACGTCGTTTTCAGGGTCGATGGCCGGAGCCTCCCGCTCCTCGCCAAACGGATCGAGGAGGGGATCGAGCGGAGATTCGGCTTCCGCCCAGCCGTCATCGTGCGCACTTCGTCCGAGATGAGAAGGGTGATCGCCAGAAACCCGTTTGCGGCGCGCCGCGACCTCGATCCGAGCAAGGTCCTCGTCACCTTCCTCGCCACCAACCCGGGGAAGGAGGCTCGCGACAAGCTCCTCGGTATCAAGACCGATCCGGAGGAGCTGCGGATCGAGGGTCGGGAGCTCTACATCTACTTCCCCAACGGCATGGGACAGTCGAAGCTGCCGGCGCTCATCGAGAAGGCGCTGAGGACTCCGGGGACGGGGAGGAATTGGAACACCGTCAGGAAGCTGCTCGAGATTGCGGAGAGACTCGAACCAGATCCGGCGCGTGCCGCATTCGAGGCGCGCAGGGACCGCCCGAAGCTGAAGGGCTAGTTCGACGACAGCGAGCGCAGGAAGTCCGCAACGGCGCTCCAGTAGGCTTCGCCTCCGACGAGGTACGTGTCGTTGTGCCCGGCGCCGGAGATCGCGAAGAACCGCTTGGGGTCCGGTGCGGCGGCGAACAGCCGGCGTCCCTGGGCGAAGGGCACGACCTCGTCGTGGTCGCCGTGGAGGACGAGCAGGGGCAGGTGAAGGCCGGCCACCTTCGCGAGGTTGTCGTAGCGCGTGCGCACGAACGGGGCCAAGGGGAAGAGCCCGGTGGACCGGGCCATGTCCCGCACGGACGTGAACGGCGCTTCGAGCACGAGACCCGCGGCGGGGTGGGTGAGGGCGAGGTCCAAAGAAACGGCGGAGCCGATGGACTCGCCGAAGATCACGAGCCGCTCGACCGGAACCCTCTGCCGCTCCACCAGCCAGCGGTAGGCCGCACGCGCGTCGCGGTAGGTCCCCTGCTCGTCGGGCGATCCCTCGCTCGCACCGTAGCCGCGGTAGTCGTAGAGAAAGACGCTCGCACCAAGGCGCGCTTGCAGCAGCAGCGTCCGGTCGAGGCGGTGGCAGACGTTGCCCGCGTTGCCGTGGCTCACCAGGAAGGTCCACCGTGACGCCCGGACCGGCAGGAACCAGCCATGGAGGCGCACGCCGTCTTCGGCGGTGAGCGTCACGTCCTCGAACGGGAGCCCGAGCTGGGCCGGGGTCACGTCGTAGGTCCGGCTCGGGAAGTAGATGAGGCGCTTTTCGAAGAGCAAGAGCAGGCCCGCAATCACGGACAACGTCAAGGTCAAGCGCAGGACGACGAGGACGACCGATCGTAGCCCGCGCCGCGGCACGACGCCATTATGGGTTACCTCTGCCGGGGAGGGCTGTTCGGGGCCGGAAGCCTCTTCCCGTTGAGCTCTCGGAAGGCGAGACCGGATCCGTTGCTGGTCGGTGGAATCCGGACCCTCGGGCTAGGACGGTACGCGGTTCGGCTGTGGAGCAGTCCGCCAGCGCGGGCTACGGGCGGCCGGCGAGAGCCGTCTCCAGGGCCCGACGGAACGACTTCGGGTCGATGGCCGGGTAACGGTAGAGCCGCGGTTCGATGGCCTCGAATAGCTCACGGAGGCGTCCTGGCTCGACGAGGCCGCGGTCGATCATGGCCGCGACGTCGGCGGCATCCTGCGCGTGACCTCGCTCGATCTTGGCCAGCGCCTGCGAGTAGAAGTCGTAGTGGTAGAAAGACACCTGGCCTTCGCGAGCGATGAAACGGCTCCGCTCTTCCCACCCGGGAAGCTCCGGGATGAAGTCCGCCGGCGATGCCAACTCGACGTTCAGCTCCAGCTCCTCCTTGAGCGCGGGAATGGCGCGGAGCATTTCGTCCCGGTCGGGGACGATTCGAAGGTCGACGTCCACGGTCGCCGCCCGCCAGCCCTCGAGCACGGCGGACGCGCCGCCCGTGAAGTACACCCGCGTCTCCGCGTCGGCCGTGTCGCCCAGGGCCCGCATCAGACGCTGGATGCGTGCCGCTTCGGCTAGCCGGCGCATTCCGCTGCGCGCTCGAAGCTGACGAGGAGCCGGATCAGGGCGTTGTATCGCCCATGCGCGGCGTCCGGGTCCGCCTCCGCCAGGCGCTCGTAGAGGACGTGCTCGACCTCCGGAACTCGGGTCTCGGGCACCTGCAACCCCAACCGGCGGAGACGAGGCGCTCCCACGAGCACCAGGAGCGCGGCGACGGTGTCTTCGCCTCGGGCCAGGTCGCGGAGTCCCCGGCTCACGAGATCCCCGCCGGGGAACCGTTCCAGGTCCACGGGCTCATTCTACAGGAGCGGCCGCTGGCGGCGCGGTGTCCTGGCCGCCAGGTTCGCTGTGGTTGTACTCGTGGGGGTGTCGGTCCTGGCGAATCTGGCGGCGGAACGCAAGCGCGCGACCGGGGTGCGAGTGCGATCGCCCGCGCTCGGACCTCGGCTGCGGGTCATCCCTGGTCCTCTTCGATTCGGACCAACCGATCCAGGAGCACGTCCTCCAGGCTCCTGCGCCCATCGAAAACGGCGAGTACCAGGATGTCCCGGCTGTGGCTGCGGTAGACGAGACGATAGGGCGGGATGACCAGCTCGCGGTACTCCCGCATGTGCAGACGGGCCAGTTCGGGTACGACCCGGCCGCGTTCGGACAGGGCCACGAGGCTTTGCGCCTTGCGTTCGATACGATCGAGCGCATCGAGGGCCGCTTGGGGGCTGCGGTCGGCCAGATACGACACGACGGCGTGGAGGTCGCGACGGGCCGCCGCGGCCCACACGACCCTCCGCCGTTTCACTTACGCGTCAGACGGGCGCGCAGCTCCGAGAAGACCCGCGCCTGGGGCACTGTTCGGCCACCGCGAGCGTCGGCCTCTCCCTGGACGAGCAACCTGAGGAGGAGGGTCGCCTGGCGCAGCTCCTGATAGGTGGCAAAATCCATCAGGACACCCTTGGGCTCGCCGCTCTGCGTGATGACGACCGGTCGCCGGCTCTCGCCCACCGACCGGAGCAGCTCCGCCGCTCGCGTCTTCATGTATGTCACGGGTCTGATCTCGTGCTCGATACGCATGGTGGCGCTCCTGGTGCTCAAAAGGGTACCATGAATGGACCCAGGGACCCCTCCGGCCGGTGCTCCAGTTCACGCAGTAGAATGGCCTCCGTGACCGACACGCGACGAAGGTTTCTGAAGAGTTCCATGCTCGGGCTCGCCGGCGTGGCCGCTTCGCCGGGGCCTGGAGCGGTCGGCCGCGAGCCCGACCAGGGCCAGATACCGCCGGGCATGCCCCCGGCGTTCGGGACGGGCCCTGCGGTCGGCCCCGAGGTCACGCCGGCCACCATCGCCGAGGCCGAGAAGCTGATGCAGGTGGAGTACACGCCGGCCGAGAGAGCGCAGGCCGCAGCCAACTGGCGTGTCTCGCTGGCCCCGCTCTGCGAACGCCGCACCGGGCCGCGCAAGGTGGCGTTCGAGCCGGCGCTCGCGCCGGCGAGCCGCTGGGACCCGGCGCTGCCGGGCGTGGCCGCGGGGCCGGCCCGGAGCCGCTTCGTGCGGAGCGCGGACGCGGCAGGGCCGGTGCCCGCGCGCGACGAAGACATCGCCTTCGCGCGTGTGCCCGCGCTCTCCCGTTGGATCCAGTCTCGCGCGCTCTCTTCCGAGCGGTTGACGCGGATCTACCTCGAGCGCCTCGAGCGGTTTCAGCCGAAGCTCAACTGCACGATCACGCTCACCCGCGAGCTGGCGCTCGCCCAGGCGCGGCGCGCCGATGCCGACATCGGAGCGGGACGATACCGCGGCCCGCTCCACGGCCTGCCGTGGGGCGCCAAGGACCTCGTCGATACCGCAGGCATTCCAACCACCTACGGCGCAGAGCCGTTCCGTGACCGCGTGCCGGCCAGGGACGCGGCGATCGTTGATCGGCTGCACCGCGCGGGCGCGGTGCTCGTGGCCAAGCTCAGTCTCGGGGCGCTCGCTCTCAACGACATCTGGTTCGGAGGTCAGACCAACAACCCCTGGCTGCTCGAGGAGGGGGCGTCGGGCAGCAGCGCCGGCCCGGGCGCTGCTACCGCCGCTGGCTGCGTGGCCTTCGCCATCGGCAGCGAGACGGGTGGAAGCATCATCGCGCCCGCGATGCGTTGCGGCGTGGCGGGCCTGCGCCCGACATACGGCCGCGTACCCCGCACCGGAGCCATGACGCTCTGCTGGTCCCTAGACAAGCTCGGGCCGATGGCGCGCGGCGTCGAGGACACGCTCCTCGTGCTCGGCGCGATCTCGGGACCGGACCCCGGCGACGTCGCGAGCGTGCCTTGCCACCTCGACTTCGATGCTGCGGGCGGTGCAAGAGGGGTGCGCGTCGGCTACCTCCCGCAGTGGATGAACGAGCCTCCCGCGACGGCCGTGGACCGCGCCGCCCTCGATACCATGCGCCGGCTCGGCATGGTTCCGGTAGAGGTCGACCTGCCGGACTGGCCGTACGGTTCCCTGAACACCATCCTGTTCGCCGAGGCCGCCGCCGCCTTCGAGGATCTGACCCTCCGCCACGGCCTCGATGCGCTGAAGATGCAGGTGCCCGACGCCTGGCCGAACCTGCTCCGGCAGTCGCGGTTCCTGTCGGCGGTCGACCTGGTCCAGGCCGATCGCTTCCGCCGCCTCGTGGCGGGGGAGATGGCGCGCATCTTCCGCGACGTCGAACTGGTCCTCGTTCCATCACTCCGTGACGAGATGCTCACCATCTCCAACCAGACCGGACATCCGTCACTGACGCTCCGGGCCGGCTTCGTGGAGGTCGGCCAGGCCCGAAGCGACTGGGCGCCCGATCCCGCCCATCCGCTCCCGACGTTCTCGCCGCCCCGGCGCGTGCCCCACGGGATCACGCTCATCGGGCGCCTCTTCGAGGAGGGAACCCTGGGCCGCGTGGGGATCGCGCTCGAGCGTGCCTTCGGCGTCTCCGAGGAGCGGCCGCCGGGTTTCTAGGCGCGGCTGCCGGCCGGCCGCCACTCGACGTGGCCCTCGGCGTGACCCGACCGCGGCGACCTGTCAGTGGCCGGGGATCAGATGATCGGGGGCCCTGCCGTCCAGGAACTCGAGGTGCAGGCGGTGGAGCCGATCCCTGCCGATGCTCCGGTCTCGGACGGCAGCCCGGGCGGCGAAAGGACCGCCGATCTCCTGGACGAAGACGACGTCGCCCTTGGCGAAGGCGATCGCCGTCATGACCCTGGCGCCCCCCCTTCCGATGTTGTCGGCGACCGTCAGCTCTTCCTTGAGGACGGCCCCCCACTCGTCCATGTCCTGCAGCATGAGGTTGACGAAGATGTCGTAGCGGTCGAAGCGCCGCCGCCCTTTCTCGTCCTTGGTGGCCGTCTCCGGCCGCGCCGGCCGCGCATGGGTGTCGCCCGCGGGTGCGATCCGGGGAGCGTCCGGAGGGACCAGATCCGAAGGAAGAAGATAGCGGGCCGTCGGTTTCTGCTCGAACCCCCGGGGAGGCTGCTTCCCGAAGAACATGACTCCGACCCGCGAGGCGACGCCGTCCCCGGCCGTGTTTCTCACGATGGCGTAGACCGCATACGAAGGTTGATACACGTCGAACTGCCGTAGGTCCTTCGGCATCGGCAGCGCCAGGTGGAGCACCTGGCCCATGAAGACGGGACGTTCCACCTTGAAGGAGACCCCGCGGGCAGAGACGCCTTCCGCCGTGCCCGTCGCCTCCCACGGCGTCCCGTCGGCGCCGTGGCCTCGAACCAGGACCGGGAGCACGAGAGCGAGGCGCGCATCCCTCCGCCGATCCGTCCCGTCTTCGGGGAGCATGGCCGATTCTAGCCCGAGTCCAGCGCCTTGTCCTCGAGCAGAGAACGGGATCGAACGGGAATTCGGAGCTCTACGTCTATTTCCAATGGCATGGGGCGCTCGAAGCTGCCGTCAGCGCTCATCGAGAAGACGCTGAAGACGTCCGGGACGGGGAGAAAACCGTCTTCTTTGGCGCCGGTGGCGGCGTGGGCGCCGTTGGCTTCCAGGTCCGCGGGGAGAGAATCGCCGTCAGCACGTCGGGCTTGGTCGGGTCCCGCTCCAGCGCTGGCCAGCGCTCGCCCTCGTTGTAGTCGAGCTTGTGGACGGTCATGAAGTCGCCGTTCTGGACGATCAGCTCCACGGGCTCGGGCTTGCCCTTGCCCAGGGCCAGCGCGGCCCGCGCCACCTTGGGCGTGAAGCGCCGGCCGTTGATGGCCACGATCTTCATGGCCGGACCCACGCCCGCCTTCGCCGCCGCCATCCCGGGGATCACGTCCAGGAGGAAGCCGTCCTCCTTCGCGACCAGACCGATGGAAGTGGTCAGGTCCACGAATTTCCCCGCCTCTTCCCGTGCCCGGAGCGTGTCGGGGGCTTTGTCCACGTAGACGAGCCGCCAGCCGCTGTTCCCGAGGCCCGCGAGGGGCGCCCGCGATCCCGTTGAGTTGACCCGCGACTCCAGATGCTCCTTCCACCCGTAGGGCACGATGTCGTTGAGGGCCGTGACCACGTCGTCGAACGTGTAGGTCTTCACCTGGGGCGGCCCGCTGGGCGCGCCGTGGAACTTCTTGCAGAAGTCGTCGAGGGACTTGTTCCCGGTCTGCTGGCGGATGACCGTGTCCACCTCGAGCCAGATCAGCGTGCTCTCGTCGTAGAAGTCCACCCCGCGACGCCAGGAGGCCCAGTCGGGCCGGGCGCCGTAGAGGAGCTGCGCCGCGACGGCCGTGTCCACCAGCGGCCGCCACTCGCGGCCCGGGCGATGGTCGAGGTAGGCGGCGACCCGCGCCAGTTGCTCGCGCTCCTGCCCCAGGGTCAAGAGCCCGCTCCGGGCCGTGAGCACCTCGCCCAGGTACTGCGTCAGGCCCTCGTAGACCCAGAGCAGCGGGCTCTTCATGGGCTTCTGGAAGTCCGGCGTCGCCAGGTCGGCGGGGCGGCGGTACTTGGCGTTCCAGGAGTGCACGTACTCGTGGGGAAGCAGGCCAACCACCGTCTTCTTCAGGTCGTCCTCGAGGAACGTGCGCTCCGCCGTGCGGTCGTCGCTCGACTGGTGGTGCTCCAGCCCGAAGTGCGCGACGCCGTCGCTCAGCGTGTAGAGGAAATCGTAGTGCTCGTAGTGGTGCGCGCCGAAGAGCGCCGCGGTCTCGGCGGCGAGCTGCTTGTAGCGCTGCTCGTACTCGCCGATCTGTATGGCCTCCTCGCTCTCGCCCGCGAGGTTCAGCCGCACGGCCGGCGCCTTGGCCAGCTCGATCACGCGCAGGTGGCGCCCCGCCAGCACCGGCGAATCCACGAGCGTCGTGAGCGAGACCGGCGCGAACTCCACCGCATCCCGCGGGCGGGCCGTGGCGTCCAGCGCCGTCGCGAAGGCCCACCCCTCGGGCAGCCGCAGCCGCGGCTTGACCTTTACCGCGTCGGACGCGGCCCCGTCGGGATACAGCACGGCCTGGTTCCAGGCCAGGACCGCCACGTTCGGCGTCATCGCCGCGCCGGACGAAAACCCCTCGGCCACCGGCGGCGATACGAAGTCGAACGCGACGTCCACGCTGCTCGCCCCCGGCGGCACCTCGAACTGGAACCGAAACATGTCCACCGGGTCGCGCTGCCACGGGATCGGCTTCCCGTTGGCCTGGAGCTTCAGGCCCACGAGGTCCGTGATCGGCCCGGTCGGCGCGTGCTCCCCGGGCACCCACTTCGGGTAGACGAGGGCCATCGGCCCCGGCTGGGCCGGGACCTTCTCCGAGACGTGGACGATCCGGCGGGGCGCCTCGCGGGCGTCCACGTCGAGGGTGAGGACGTCCTGGGCGAGGGCTCGCGGGGCCGTCGAGGTGAGCCCCAGCGAGATGAGGATGGTCATTCGGGTCAGGCTCATAGCGTGGCAGTATCCCACCACCCAACCTTGATCTGCCACAGGATCCGAGTGCGGCCGGCTGCTCAGGAGGCCAGGACGCGCTTCATGTATTCGAAGGAGTCCCGGACGCCCGGCGTGGGCTCCTGCTCGTCCTCTTCCCATTCGATGTTCGCCGCGTACTTGAACTCGAGTTGCTGGGCCAGCTTCAGGACCTCGGTGATGGGCGTCGCGCCCTGGCCGAACTTGCGCTGGCTGTGGGTCGCGTCTCTGTCGCGGTCCTTGATGTGGAGGCTCATGATCCGGTCGTGGTGCTCCTTGAAGAACGCCACGGGGTCGTAACCCGCCGCCGAGAAGTGGCCGATGTCGAGGTTGATGGCCAGGTGGTCGGAGCGTCCCCGCAACGCGCCCATGAAGTCGTCGGGGCTCTCGAAGTTCTGGGAGCGGTCTCCCTTGAACCAGGCGTCGCCGAACCAGTGGTTGTGGATGCCGATCGTGACCTTGTACTTCTGGGCCCACTCATCGATCTTCGGGATGATCGATTTCTCGGTGGACGTGGTCATGAGGGAGGTGCCGAGGAGCCCGGCGCCCTCGAAGGCCTTCTCCAGGAGGTCGGCGGAGGCGTCGGGCTTGAAGTTCACGCAGTAGGCGCTCACTCGGATGCCGGCTGCATCCAGCTTTCCGCGGACCGTCCTGAAATCGGCTTCGGTGTGCTTCGCGGGGTCCAGGTGCCCGGTCCACAGCTCGACGCTCGAGAGCCCGACTGAGCGCATAGACTCGATCATCCGGTCCACGCTGAAGCCCCGGTAGGTGAAGCTCTGGACGCCGATCTCGATGCCGCCGACGACCGACGGCTTGATCTTGTCGGACGCGGCTCCGAAGGCCCGCGGAACCGTTGCCACCGCCGCCGCTCCGACCAGACCCGTCGCAAACTGACGCCGCGTCATCTTCCTCATGGATCGCTCCTCGTTTGCCGACCGGCCGGATCATACCTTCTCGCCGCCCAGTTGACGCGGTCCGGCAGGCGGGCGTATCGTCCGCCGTCAACACACAGCCTCACCCACGGCCTGATGGCGCGGGCGGCCTACGTGCCCAGCTCGACTGAGCCATATCGGATCTGGACGCCAGGGGAGTCGGCCATGAGCAGCCGGCGTGACGACGCTTCAGCGATTCGAGACCTGAAGCTCCGCCTCGAGCGCCTTCAAGTCCTCGTCACTCAAGGCGGGCGAGAAGCGCTTCAACCGCGGGATGACGTCGGTCGTCTCGAAGTAGGCCCGGGCGCAGGGCACGTGGATGTAGCCCGAAGGCGTAAAGCGGCCTTCCTCGTAGAACACGAGGGGAATGCGCCAGGCCCCTTTCTCGATGGTGGAACGGCACGAGCGACACTGGGCCCGGCCCGATGCGGCGCGCTCGGCGCCGTTGATGCGCGGCAGCCGCCGGTGAACGACTCCCCGTTTCGCGTCCGCCATCAGCCGCTCGGCGTCGTCGAGAGGCTCCGATCTCGCTTCGAGGGTCGCGAGAAACGGCTCGGGACGCTTGAAAGCGGCGCAGTCGAGGTGGAACCAATGTGTCGTCTCGCCATCGGCGAAGGGGTTGGGCAGGCTCTCCCCGAACCGCAGCTCGCCTGCGGCGATGCGCTCGCCACATCCCCGGCATTTCGCTCGGGCGCTGGGGGCGGGCTGAATGACGTGAGCCAAGGGCCTTCTCGGGGCGCAGCGGAGGTTGGTGCGGCTCGCGCGTCCCGACGCTATGCTAGTCGAGAGAGCCTGGGCGTCGAGGAGCGCGCGACCGCAGTATCCTGTCCGGGTCCATGAGAGCGCTCTCCGCCGTGGTCACACTCCTGTCCGTAGCCGCGCCGGCCACGGGCCCGGTCGTCACCGAGCCCAAGACCGGCGTCGCCTTCGCGACGAAGATCGGCGACATGTCGCTTCTGGGCGTCGGCCTGCGGACGAAGACGTTCCTGAGGTTCAAGGTGTATGCCCTGGGCCTGTACGTTGCGGACTCAGCGTTGTCCGGCCCCCTCGGCGCCCAGAATGGGAAAGTCGGCACATCGGCGTTCTACCGGGACCTCGTCGTCGGCGACTTCAAGAAGCAGTTCGTCCTGAAGCTCGTGCGGGATCTCTCGGCCGAGCAGATCCGAGGAAGCTTCCGTTCGCACATGCCGGCGGCAGACCGAAAGCTACTCGAGCAGTTCGTGTCCTACTTCGGCGCGACGAAGGCTGGTCAGGAGTGCGTCCTGCGCTGGGTCCCGGGCGGAAGGCTGGAGACGACCGTCGGCGGGGTGGCCAAGCCACCGATCGCGGATAAGGCCTTTGCGGACGACGTCTTCGCCATCTGGCTGCGCGATCGGCCCACCGAGGATCCGATCAGGAAGCAAGTAGTGTCGCGCGCCAAGGA
>Ga0210377_10002157_pt1 | contig 17457 bp, 14 predicted proteins | sample PLM4_65_b1redo_FD_155480 | JGI IMG/M metagenome (GOLD analysis project Ga0210377, IMG submission 155480) | Groundwater sediment microbial communities from an aquifer in East River, Colorado, USA - PLM4_65_b1 redo | ecosystem: Environmental > Terrestrial > Soil > Riparian zone | place: USA: East... | reverse complement strand
CTTATCAAAATGGCAATAAAATTTCTGAGCGTATCACGAAGATGCGAAGAAGACGAATTACATTAATAAAACCGGGAAATTGCGTTTTCTCTTCGTGACATTCGAATCATTCGTCCAATGCGCGTTATACGTTTTGATGCAGGCTTGTCCGGTTTAGGCATTACGCAGGTAGCGGGGCAACTGTAACAGCGCAGTTTCAAGGCGCAGGATGAGACGTTCTTCAGGAGAGGTTATTGCGTCAGCGTTTCCGGAACCGGGAACAGGCGGTGTATCAGGGCTGTAGACCAACATGTGGAATGCTACCGAGGTGACCGGTTTATCGGGAAGCGGCAGCAGTTCGATTTCATTCACGAACTCGATCCATCGGTCCGCCATCCGGATTTGAAGGGCCACATCCTGCGTCTTTAAATAATCGCCCACTGTTCTTGCGGGCTCTGGCGCAAGACCGGTGCAGATATTCCGTCCCGGAAGGACAAACCTTGACCGAATACCATCATAAACGCGACCGATCGGAAAGAGTCTGCACGCCAGCGGCCGGGCATTATAGATGCGGCATCCTTTCTCAGTCCAGAAGTGACAGACGGGGTCACGCGGCAGCAGGATCAGAGGAAAGCCGGCCGCCCGGTCCGTATCGACAATATCGAGCAGGTCCTCATAGCTCATGTTGCTTTCGCGGCTGATGAGCGCGATCTCGTAAGGATTAAGGACGATCGGAGCGCTCGCTTTGCAGCAGTTAGAAGCGCAGCCGCCGGTCCCGCACAAGAGCTGCAGCAGATCGTCTTCTGCAAGCACCGCGGCATCCGCGCCCGCGACAATGATGGGGGATGGGGGATTGTTCGGCATTAAATGATCATACGTGTAGGGCAACCCGGAGCCTGCCCCTGCAAGGTTTTAGCAGGGGTGGCCGCCCGCATTCAGGGCAACCACCCAGGGCCCGCCCCTGCAATAATATTATTCGCGTCAGGCGACGTTCTACTTGGTGATCAATCTTCCGCCCGACTTCGCCTGCCATACCACCAGGATGGGACTGGCAACGAAAACTGACGAGTAGGTCCCCACGATCACACCCATGAGCAGCGCGATGGAGAAGTCATGCAACACCTCGCCGCCGAAGAGTACGAGCGGGATGAGCACGATGACCACCGTGAGCGAAGTGATGATCGTCCGGGACAGCACTTCGTTGATGCTGTAGTTCACCAGCTGCGGCAGGGCGTCCTTTTTATTGCGCTTCAGGTTCTCCCTGATCCGGTCAAAGACAACCACGGTGTCCGTGAGAGAATACCCCGCAAGCGTGAGCAACGCTGTAACGATCAGCAGGTTGATCTCCCAGTTCAGAATGTAGAAGATGCCGAGCACGGCGAACACGTCGTGAATGGTCGCGATGGCCGCGGCAACGCCGAACTTGAATTCGAACCGGAACGCAATATAGAGAATGATCGCGATCATCGAGACCGTGATGGCCACCAGCGCGTCGCGCTGGACCGCCTTACCGATGACCGGCCCGATCTCCATGATGCTGTCAACCTGGAATGCATTATTCGGGAATTCCTGCCTGAAGAGGCTCTGGATCTTGTCCGACGTCCCCTCGGACTCCCGGACCCTGATCAGGATCTTGTTCCCTTCTCCGACCTGCTGGATCGAGGCGCCCACGAACCCGCTCTTGTCGAGGGCAGTGCGCGCTTTTTCCACCGGCATCTGATCCTTGAAGCTGAGCTGCATCGTTGTGCCGCCCACGAAGTCGATGCCGAGGTTCGCCTTTCCCCGGCTGACCTGGATCAGGCCTACGATGCCGAGCACGATGAAAAGTCCCGAAACCGTGAATGAGATGTTCTTCCACCCCATGAAATTGATATTTGTCTTATGCAATATTTGAAGCATCGTTTCCTCCGTACAACTCATTTGTCATTCCGCAGAAGCGGGAATCCAGCGGCCTTCAAGACCGCCCCTGGATAACACCGTCTGAATGCCCGTTTACCAGGGCATGACGGACAAGGACTTTATATACTCAGTTTTTCCAGCTTCCACTTCGAGTTGATAATATCAAAGATCACCTTGGTGCCTACGAGGGCGGAATACAGGTTGATGATGATGCCGAGGCTGAGGGTCACCGCAAACCCTTTAATAGCTCCCGTACCGAACAGGAACAGCGCCGCAGCCGTAATAAGGGTGGTCACGTGCGAGTCAAGGATCGTGAGGAACGCCTTATCGTATCCCGAGTCGACCGCAGGCCTGGGCAGTTTGCCGGCGCGGATCTCCTCACGAATTCGCTCGAACATCAGCACGTTCGAGTCCACGCCCATGCCGATGGTGAGAATGATGCCGGCGATACCCGGCAGGGTAAGCGTGGCGTTCAAGAGCGCCATGGCGCCCAGGAGAAGGACCATGTTCAGGACCACGGCGTAGTCCGCGATGAGCCCCGACATTCGGTAGTAAACGACCATGAACACGAGGACGAACATTCCGCCGAACAGCGCCGCTTTCACGCCCTTGTCAATGGAGTCCTGGCCGAGCGACGGGCCGACGGTAACGTTCTGCACGATCTTCATGGGCGCCGGAAGAGATTCACGCAGCACGATCGCAAGCTTCGCGGCCTCGTCGTGTGTGAAGTTCCCCGTGATCTGAGCGTTACCGCCGCTGATCCGGTCCTGGATCCGCGGCGCGGAGTGCACCGCCCCGTCAAGCACGATGGCGAGCTGCTTGCCCACGTTGTCGCCGGTGACGCGGTCGAAGATCTTCGCTCCTTCGCTGTCGAATGAGATGGAGACATCCGGCTTGTTGTATTGGTCGATGCCGACCTTGGCCTCTTTCAGCCGGTCGCCGGTCAGCAGTGTCTGACTATACAAAAGATACGGCCGCTTGATGACCTTCCCGCTGTCGTTAACGTCCTCGCCGTAGAGCAATTCGCTGCCGGCAGGGACCTGTCCTGCTATCGCCTTCTGCACGTCATCCGTCGTGTTCAAAAGCTTGAACTCCAGCCTGCCGGCGGTCTTGATGAACGAGATAGCCTCCTGCGGGTTTTTCACGCCCGGAAGCTGCAGCGCAATCTGATCGTTCTCCTGCCGGTAGATAGCGGGTTCCGACACACCATATTTATCCACCCTCCGGCGGGTGCGCTCGAGTGCCTGCGTCACGGCCCACTCCTTGAGTCGCCTGACTTCGGCCGCTTTCATGGAATAAACAAACTCGCCCTTGGCCCGGTTCTTTATCTCGACGATGGCATAGTTGTCCTTTACGAGCTTCTCGACCTGGTCGGCGAGCGAATCGTCGAATTTGGCGGTGATGTCCTGGCCCGACCTGCTGAAGACCACCGCGAGCTTCTGCGATACTGCCGAGGTCTGGAGGTCAGCCACGATATTGTCCACGGACGACTCCACTGCCTTTGCCGTGTCCACCTCCATCACCAGGTGGCTGCCTCCCCTGAGGTCAAGTCCCAGCGAGATCTTGGGCACGCTCTGCCTCCACAAGTCCGGCAGCCCGGCCGACAATGGTGTTGACGGCACAAACAAAAACAGCGCGATCGCGACCGAGAGGGCGATGAGCGCCAGCCTCCATTGAATACTCTTCTTCATATACTGCCTCCTGACATGCAACAAAGATTAGCCACGACTCTGCGAAGGTCGCGAATGAAAACCCGGCTTCAGTCTTTCTCTGCGACCACTGCGTCAGCTGTGGCGATGATTTTCCAGGGATCGAACTACTTTTTTCCTTCTTCAGGCTTCACGACATCACCCACCGATCCCCGGGTGACCTTCACCTTGACGCCTTCGGCGATCTTGACGGTGAGTGTATCGGCATTCACTGCCTCGACCGTGCCGTAGATGCCGCCGGCCGTGACGATCTCATCGCCCTTTTTGATCTCATCCAGCATCTTTTTGTGCTCTTTCATCTTCTTCTGCTGAGGGCGGATCATGATGAAATAAAAGATGGCGAAGATCACGACCATCATGATGATGCCCTGATACCCGCCTCCTCCCTGGGCGGCCGCCCCATCGCCTCCCGGCGCTCCCATTGCGTAAGCTGTTGCGATAAACATTATGGAACCTCCTTAATAATTAATGTAAATTTCACAGTACAAAATGCAAAATGGAAAATCTAAAGGTACGATTCAATGCCTCAATTTTGCAATTTGCAATTTACCTTTTGCATTTTGCATTATTGATCATTCTCTCTTTTTGCCAAAAATTCCTTCTTAAACTCCCTGAACCTTCCCTGCTCGATGCTCAGCCTGACGTTTCGCATCAGGTCAAGATAGAAATAAACATTATGGATCGTCCCGAGCCGCAATGCCAGGGTCTCACTCGCATTGAACAGGTGCCGCAAGTAAGCCCTGGTGAAATTCCCGCAGGTATAACAGCTGCACCCGGGATCGATCGGCTGATGATCACGTTCGTATCGGGCGTTCCTGATCACCACCTTGCCGAACGAGGTGAAAAACGTTCCGTTCCGCGCGTTCCGCGTCGGCATGACGCAGTCAAACATGTCGATGCCGCGGTCAACCCCTTCCACGAGGTCCTCCGGCGTCCCGACCCCCATCAGGTACCGGGGCTGGTCATTGGGAAGCGAGGGGACCGTCGTCTCGACCATCTCGTACATGACGGGCTTGGTCTCGCCCACGGACAGTCCGCCGATCGCATATCCGTCGAAGCCCGTATCAACAAGCGCCTCCGCGGAGTGCTTGCGAAGATCAGCGTAGATCCCGCCCTGAACAATGCCGAACAGCGCCTGGCCCGTGTCTTTTTTCGCATCACGACATCGCTTTGCCCAGCGAAGCGTGCGCTCAAGCGATTCATGGGTATAATCACGGGTCGCCGGGTACGGTGTGCACTCATCAAAGGCCATGATGATGTCCGCGCCGAGCGCCTCCTGGATCTCCACTGCATACTCAGGCGTTATCAGGTGCTTGGCGCCGCCGTCGATGGGGGACTGGAACGTGACGCCCTCTTCCGTGATCTTCCTGAGTTCCGCAAGGCTGAAGACCTGGAACCCCCCGCTGTCCGTAAGGACCGGCCTGTTCCAGCCCATGAACTTCTGGACCCCGCCGAACGACTGTATCAGATCATGACCCGGCCTCAGGAACAGATGGTACGTGTTCGAGAGGATGATCTCCGCGCCAAGGTCCACGAGGTCTGCCGGCGACAGTGTCTTGACCGTGGCCTGCGTACCCACGGGCATGAACACCGGCGTGTTTACTTCACCGTGAGAGGTCGTGATCTTTCCGCGACGGGCGGAAGATTCAGGGTCTGTTTTTATTAACTCGAAACTGAATGGCATTATATTCAATTTCGGATTGCGGATTTCGGATTTCGGATTAAAAGATTACTTCGAGTTTTAGCGGCTTTCATTCCGCATTCCGCAATCGTATCACATTCTCTCCGGCGCATTCACACCCAGGATCTTGAGCGCGCTCTGGATCACCGTCTTCACCTGTTTCATGAGGAACAACTTGACGGCAGTCCGCTTGAGGTCCTCGGTAATGACCCGGTGCTTGAAATAATAGTTATGCAACAGCCCGGCGAGGTCCTGCAGATAGAACGTCAGCCGGTGCGGCTCGTATTCCCGTGCGGCCTCTTCAATGACCTCGGGATACTTCGCAAGCGCCTTGATGATGTTCTGTTCTTCTTCGAGATCAAGGAGCGAAAGATCGACAATGTCGCTCTTCGGGATGCTGATGTTCCTGGTCTCGGCCTCGCGGAACAGGCTCGCGAGACGGGCGTGCGCATACTGCACGTAGTACACCGGGTTCTCCCGCGACTGCTCCTTGGCAATGTCGAGGTCGAAGTCCAGATGGCTGTCGGACCGGCGGGTGAGAAAAATATACCGCGCTGCGTCGCTGCCCACGTCCTGCACCACGTCCCGAAGCGTTACGAAGTTCCCTGCCCGCTTCGACATGGGCACGGGTTGTCCGTGGCGCAGGATCGAGACCAGCTGGACCAGGAGGACATGGAGCGAATCTTTCGGATGGCCGAAGGCCTGGATCACCGCCTGCACCCGCGGGATATAGCCATGGTGGTCCGCTCCCCAGATGTTCACCAGCGTCGTGAACCCGCGGCCGAGCTTGTTCCGGTGGTAGGCGATGTCCGTGGCAAGATAGGTATAGCTCTTGTCCTTCTTCGTCACCACGCGGTCTTTATCGTCGCCAAAGATGGTCGAGCGCAGCCACAGGGCCCCGTCCGCTTCATAGCAGTTCCTGCTTTCCAACAGTTCATCGATGGATCGCTGCACGGAGCCGTCCTTGAGCAGCGTTGCCTCGCTGAACCAGGTGTCGAACCGCACGCCGAAGGCCTCGAGATCGAGTCTGATATCGGCAAGCATGGCATCCTTGCCGTAGTCCCCGAACTTCTGGACGCATTCCTCAAAGGGGACATCCAGAAAGTTCTTGCCGTGAAGCTTGATGAAGCCCTGGGCGATCTCTTCAATGTAGCTGCCGTGGTATCCGTCTTCCGGAAACGTCACATCGTTGCCGAGCGCCTGCTGATACCGCGCATAGACCGACTGGGCAAGGAGCCGCACCTGCCGGCCTGCGTCATTGATATAGAACTCCCGGGTGACATCATACCCAACCGCTGCAAGCAGGTTCCCCAGGGCATCGCCGATCGCGGCGCCCCTGCCGTGCCCGACATGAAGGGGTCCGGTAGGGTTCGCGCTCACGAACTCCAGAAGCACCCGTTCGCCTTTGCCGATGTTCTTCAGTCCGTAACCGGGGCCTTCCGAATCTATTTCAAAGAGCGTTTTTCTCCAGCGGTCCTGCTTGAATGTGAAATTGATGAAACCCGGCCCCGCTATCTCGGTCTTCGCGATGACCTCGTCCTCGTCCTGGATATTGGCAACAATGATCTCGGCGATCTTCCGGGGGGGCTTGGACTCCGGCTTCGCCAGGGTCATGGCAAGCGTGGTGGCAAGGTCGCCGTGGCTCTTTTCTCTCGGAGTGTCGAGCGTAATTGCCGGCTGCGTTTCGAGCTTCAGTTCTCCTTTTTCTTTAGCCCTGGTAAGGGCACGGTACAGGATTTCAGTCAGGGTTTGTTTCATGAACGATTTTTCTCCTCACCCCATCCCTCTCCCCGCTGGGGCGAGGGTATATTATACCTTCCTTTCCCCCAGGGAAGAGGACCGAGGTGAGGGGAACCGCACTTCGACATCAAGTCATGGATTACCCGTGACATCGGTAATTCCTGCGCATTACAAGCAAGAAAGTATATCGTATCTTCAAAAAAAGTCAATAAAATAATCCCTTTACTTAGTAAAATTGGTGTGGTATTTTATTATAAGAGGTGTGAAACCGTATGTGGGTTCAGATGAACGTAAATACCATCCTCTTCGACAGCAGGAACAGCAGTTATATCGTCGTATTGAAGGATGAAACAGGAAAGAAGATCCTTCCGATCTGGATCGGGGCCGCTGAAGGAAACTCAATAGCCCTGGCCATGAGCAATGTCAAGCCTGCCCGCCCCCTCACCCATGATCTGATCGTCAGTATCTTCGACCGTCTGGAGGTCGAGATCGCACGCGTGGTCATCAGCGACCTTATCGAAAACACCTTCTATGCCTCTCTCTATCTTCTCCACAACAATAAGGAGTTCCATATCGATTCCCGGCCCAGCGACGCCATCGCGGTCGCAATCCGCATCAATGCGCCCGTATTTGTGGAAGAGGAAGTGATCGCCAAGCAGGACTCGACGACGCTCGATACCTGGATGAAGAACCTCGGGGAGAGCGGTGGGACCGAGTATAATGCGTAAACGGTCAGAATCGATGCCGATCGCTGACCGTTATTGGAAATTGAAGACTTCGACGTGAGCTCAGTCGAACGATTGAAAATTTGAAATTGTAAATTTTCAAAAAGCAAAGCCCGTTAAATCCGCAATCCGCATTCCACAATCCGCAATTGGATCATATCCCCCACCTCGGCGCCAGATCGTTCTCGACCCCCATGCTGTCCAGCACCCTTCCCGCGATGAAGTCCACCATATCCGAAATGTGTTTGGGGTGATGATAGAATGCGGGCATGGCCGGGATGATACGGCACCCAAGTTCTGCGAGCGTGAGCATATTTCTGAGATGGATGGCCGAAAGCGGCGTCTCTCGCGGCACGAGGATAAGTTTCCGTTTTTCCTTGATCATGACGTCCGCGGCACGCTCAATGAGGTTCGATGCGAAGCCATGCGCAATGGCCGCCAGCGTTTTCATGGAGCAGGGTATCACGACCATGGCATCCACCTTGAGCGACCCGCTCGCGATGGTCGCGTGCATATAATCCTCATCAAAGTAGGTGATCTGCCCCTCTTTGGCCTCGAAATGCCTCTCGAGAGCGAACTGAATGTCCGTTTCGGAACCTTTCAGCTTGAGCTCCGTTTCATCGTTCAGGATTGAGAGACCGTCGCCGGAAATGCAGAGGAAGATGTCGTGGCCGCCCTTGATGAGTGTTTGAAGCACCCGGTAGGCATAGGGTGCGCCTGATGCCCCGCTGATCGCTATGGTATACGTTGACATGTTTTACCCCTTCTTTTTGAGCTCAGCAGGCACGGAACGCTTCGCTCGTTGAATTCAGCTCCCGAAACATCGTTTAAAGAAGAAAAGGGATGAACATCTTCGTTCGCCTCATATAGTCCCCATAAGGAGCGCCGAAAAACTCCCTGTTCTCGCTCTCCTCCACCTTTGCCGCCATGATCAATGTCATCGTCACTATGGTCGCCAACGCGCCTGCGGTCCAGGATGGCGCTTTCATAAAAACGCCCCACGTCAGAAAAAGGAGCGATGTAATAAGCGGATGCCGGATGCGCTTATATGCGCCCACCTTGACCAGCACCGTCGTTTTCTCGATCCAGAACAGGGTGGGGTCCGCCCGTCGGTTGTCGGGCTTCCCCGCGGTCCGTAACAGCAGAAATCCATGGATCGCCAAAAACAGGGAAACAGCCACGCACGACTCAGCGATGATCTGGCGCAAACCGGACGGTTTATAAATCCAATGCCCGACATCGAGATTCAGTAAAACAAGGACTAATAGGGCTTCCCATGCGAAAAACCGGTAAAAACCATGAAATCGAAAACTACGCAAGGGTGCGCGTGAAACGCGGACCATGCCGGCCGACGCAATGACGAAAATCCCGAGTTTAAAAGTTGTTTGCATAGTCCGCTGCCTCAGCGCTCCTTGTATGTCACCTGCGGTACAGTGACCGCAGACATTGACAGCATCACGCTTGCCAGCATTGCAAGCCCCGCGCCCATGCCGAACGCTGCAACCGCACCGAACTTCTGCCAGACCAGGCCGAAGAGCAGCGAGGCGGGGAACGCGCCGACGCCGACGATCAGGTGATACAGGCCGAAGGCGGAGCCGCGCAGATGCATCGGGGCAAAGTCAGCGACGAGCGCCTTCTCCACCCCTTCGGTCAAACCAAAGTATATACCGTATACCATGAACAAAGCCCAGGCATGCCACTGGCTGCTCGCGAAGGCGAATCCACTATAAACCAGAGCGTACACGATCCATCCTGCGACGATAACTTTCTTCCTGCCGATGCGGTCGGAAAGTATTCCTCCTGGTACCGAGAAACCCATCTTGACGATATGGAGCACTACCCAGATCGTCGGCAGGAGCGTTACCGGCACGCCGAGCTGTTGGGCCCTCAGCAGCAGAAATGCATCAGTTGAGTTCCCCAGTGTGAAGACGAGGACGATCCACAGGTATTTCCGAAAACCCGTGGACATCTCGGCCCAGGCGGCCCTGAAATTGAACGCTGCCGATGAAGCCACCGGGGATTCAACCGGTTTTTCCCTTAAACCGAAAAGAAGCAAGGAAACAGCGAGCAACCCCGGAATGAAGGAGAGCAGGAATATCGTTTTGAGGTTGTCGTGATATATGAGCAGCAGCGCAGTCGCGGCGAGCGGGCCCACGATCGCCCCGCCGTGGTCCATGGCCCGGTGAAACCCATAAGCTGTGCCTCGGAACTCGGCAGGCGTCGAATCCGCGATAACCGCGTCGCGCGGAGATGTGCGAAGTCCCTTGCCCACGCGGTCGGAGAAACGAAGCACGAGCACGTGGGTCCACGAAGTTGAAAACGCAATAAGAGGTCGAATAATATTCGAGATGGAGTAACCGGCAACGATCCACCCCTTCCGCCGCCTGACCCGGTCCGAGAGGTAGCCGGAATAGAGTTTGAGAAAAGAGGCCGTTGCCTCGGCGATCCCTTCGATGATCCCGATCGCCGCGGGCCCCGCGCCGAGCACGGCGGTGAGAAAGACGGGCAGGAGCGGATAGATCATTTCCGACGCACCGTCATTCAGGAGGCTGACAAATCCGAGGATAACGACGTTTCTGGTGAGGCCTTTTCGCCAGCCGGGTCGGGTTGATCCCGTTTCAGTCAATGCAGACATAATGAATGCTGACTTTACCCGATTTGAGATAATTTTTCAAGAACCATGTTCGACCGCTGAAAAACGAGTCACGGGAGTGCTTCAAACCATCCTGAAAGGATTACTTAGACACGGAAGAATCGGATTTCGTATATGATATCCCCTTTCCTTCAGACCCACCCTCACCTCTGTCCTCTCCCTGAGGGAGAGGAGGGTTTATTGTTCGGTCCTCCCCCTGAGGTGGAGGATGATGGAGTACCTGGCCCTCCCCTTCAAGGGGAGGGTTGGGTGGGGATGGGTTTATGATGCCAAGTTCCATCAACACCTCTAGCGCCGCGTTCAACTGGCCTTTGCCGCAGTCTTTCAAGATTATCTCTGGGTGAACTGCTTTCCCGAAAAGATCCGATTTTATCCGACTCTTATCGCATTAATCCGTGACAAATGCAGTCATCAGCATAAAATTCTTGCATCTTTTTATCAGTTGCTATAAAGTAAGTGACGATTGAACTGAACTATTCTATTGCCAGGGGGGATATTCTTATGCCGGAAGTGGTGCTGGTCTCGAACGTGGAGAAAATGGACAAACTCAAGATCTACCTGCAGGATGCGTTCAAGAAGTCCCAATATTCCGAGATAACCCTGGCCATCGGCATGCATTCCCTTATTGTCGATCCTCAGCATACCATGAAAGATCAGGCCAGTCTTTTTCGGAGTATCCTGAACATGGTGAAAGAAAGGATCAGCGGGAGCAAAGGCAAAAGCTACGGGGCCTGGTATACAGAGTTTCCGGCGCTCATGGATAAGCTGGTATCAACAAAGCAGATCGTGACAGACAGTGCCTCCCTTGACGTCTTAACCGCGCACCATAACGCCTACGGATCGTTCAAATCCGTGGACGACTTTTTCTTCTGGGCCCTGGATGAACGCCGGCTGACCCTGGACCAGATCATTAAATATATTGAGAAGACGGCGGAGATGCATCGAACGACTGCTTGAAGTCAAAATGTAGAATGTGGAAAAAATACTGAATACGGGAAAGCGCTTCTTGTAAAATCCCCTAATCCGTCATTCCCGCAGCGATTCTGAGCGGGAATCCAGCCGCAGTTATGTGTAGCTGGATCCCCGATAGAAGCACTCGGGGATGACAAATAGTTTTGAATCTTGCTTTTTTTCATTTTAGCTTAACCTGCCTCATCACCTCATCAACCGTTATCTCCTCCATGCAGCGGAAACCGATCTTGCATCTCCTTTGAAAACAGGGCGAACATGAAATCCCGGTGCGCACGATAATGTGCGACGACCCGTACGGCCCTGTCCTCCAGGGCGCCGTGGGGCCGAACAGAGCAAGGACTTTTGCCCCGGCCGCCGCTGCAAGGTGCATGGGACCCGTGTCCGTGGTGATGAAAAGGTCGGTAAGAGAAGCAAGAGCAGCCAGTTCTTTGAGCGTGGTCTCCCCTGCCCAGTTCATCGCTGTTTCGCTCATCAGGGAAATGATCCGGTCATTGACAGCCCGGTCTTCGGGGCTCCCCGTGAAAATGACCACTGCATTTTTCTCCTTCACCAACCGGTCCGCCAGTTCAGCGAATTTCCTCTCAGGCCAAAGCTTTGTGTTCCACCGCGCAACCGGATTCACCGCTATAAGCGGCCGGTCACGCGAACTCATGCCTTTGACCTTATTGCTGATTGCCAAAACCTCGCTTTCGATCGGAAGCGCGCACGCCGGAGAGGGATCCCTGGCGCCGAGATAGCGCGCCACGTCAAGATACCGCAGAAGGGCGTGCTTCTCGATATCGTAAGCAGGCAGGCGCTCGTTCAGGAACAGATATGAAAGCTCGCGTGTCCCGTCGAAACCTATCTTGCGCGTTGCGCGGGCCAGACCAATAAGCATAGCGCTCTTGAAAAGCCCCTGGAAGTCGATGGCGATGTCGTAGCGTGTGCTCCGCAGTTCCCGGATGAACCCGAGAATGTCCCCGAGCCCTCTTAAAGCCCTGAACGGGTTCCGGAGCGTCCTCAGCCAGGCATTCCTGCGCGAGACCAGCAACCGATCGATGAGAGGATGGCCTTCGAGGATGCCTGCGGCCGCCTCTTCGACCACCCACGTGAGTTCGCTGTCAGGATAGAGTTTTTTGATCGCCTCAAGCGCGGGCAGCGTTTGCACAACATCACCGATGGCGGAAAGTTTGATGAAGAGTATTTTCATAGGTTCCATGTGCCGACAATCATAATCCATCCAATGGACACAGTCAACCACGAAACACCCGAGCTCGTGGAAATGCTGCAGGTCGTTATGATCATGACGCGCCATCGACGCAATGTCTTCGGCGCCTGAATAAAAAAAAGAAGCAACCTCTCATCGAATGAGAGATTGCTTCTCTGTAACTGAATCAGGTGATGATAGACCAACAACGCTCTAAAACCGGCAGCCATTCAGTATCTGCGCGTTGGTGCTGCACCGCACCGTTCACCGAAAACTACGCGAGGATTATTGACAATCCTTCGCTTAGTACTTCAACGCATAGCCTACTGCTATCACCCACTGGTCCATCTTCAGCTCGATGGTCTGCTGCCCTGGAATGTCCAGGGGATTGGCGCCGGTGACACTATGTGAGAGAGCACGAGTTACTGCAAAATTTAAATCCTGATTGTCGGCCACAGCAGCAGTGAATCCGGCGGTGATGTGTTTCTCTATGACGCCGGGGGCCAAAATATTAAAGAGCACTTGACTACTATCGATTGGCTGCGACCCTTGTGAGTAGCCAACCCGCCAAGTCAAAGCCTTGCTGCTCTGCCACTGCACCCCGACTTTATAGATCGTCATATCATCCCAGCCGAAGCCTGCTCCATCATCGTTGCCAAGTTGACTGGTTGCAAGGTTCGGAAGCAGCGGATTGTGGATGGACTTTACTTCACTGTAATTGATGCGTTGCACATCAAATAAAAAAGTCAACGCCGGGGTGGTTTTAAAGGCCAGACCCACGGTCCAAGTCGAAGGGATGTCAAAATCACCCGCCTCGGCAAACAAGCCCTGATACTTCTTAAATCTATCCATGTACATTCTGGTCTGGTATGACATGCCCAGGTTCACGCTCGGCAGTATCTCTCCCTGGTAGCCGATCTTCGCACCGAGTCCCCACGATTGATCGTAGCCCTTATCGGTGAGGCTGTTAGGATCACTGGAAAAGAACCCAAACTGGTTCAGGCCTTTTGCCTGAAATTTCTGATAAACAAGGATCGGGGTAATCCCCACCGCATGCATAGGAGCGAGTTTTCTGGAGTAGGTGGCGGCGACAAACAACTGCTGGAGATCAACGCCGGTTGTCGGCGCATCACCACCGAATGTCTTTGTCGGATAATCAGTATTCATTCCTCCGTTCCCGAATATGGATATGCCGGCTGAGCTATCCGGATTCAGCATCCAGTTCGCCCCGATAGAAGGAATCACAAACCACTTGCTATCACTTTTCACCGTACCCGGCGCCAAACCGAATGTACCAGGAAAGCCTGAGGGGTTGCCAGTCACAGTATATTCTCTGTTCGGATTAAAGAAAGTAATACCGAGATCACTGCGCCCGCCGAGGAATACCATATTAGCAGGATTGACGGCCGCGTCCAGAGTATCTTGCGGCAAGGCAACGCCCGCACCACCTAATGCCTGATCAGCAATACCGTAGCCGTGAGAAAAGTAACCATTCGTTGCATACGCCGTCGTGGAAACCATGACTGAAACCATGCAGAAAAACAACAGGAACAGCACAACAGGTAATGTCTTTTTCATCTCTTCCTCCTTTTTTATTTTTATTTCTTTTTTCATCACTCTTCTTTCCCTCCCCACTATTTCCAACGTATTGATGCTGTTATGCAATACAACAATACCAACTATGCGCAGCATGCTCCACGAATTCCTATTGTTTCATGACGGTGATGATCCTATGCACGAGCATAGGGTGATCAACACATACACAGCGCCGAAAAGAAAAACGAACGCAACGATGAGGTCCTTAATTTCCTGAGGCAGGACGATAAAAAAGGGTGTCGTAAGATAGCCGACCAAAAAGAAGCTAGCAGGGGACGAAAGAACATTCCAGGCTTTCCCTACCTCGCCTCCGGGGATCGATCTTTTATAGTCATACGCCTTCACCACGGCGATCAGCTTCCTTATGACGGCAAGACCGCTGATAATGGTAAAGAGATCAAATCCAAAACATGGCCATGCAGCACTATCCTCCGCATACACTTGCGCAATTACGCAATTATTCCACGTTTATCCCTTTCTGTCAAGGCTGAACGCTGTTCACTCCATCTTTTTTTTAACTTGCATTTTAGCGCAGTTTTGCTACAATTTTCTGGACTGCTCAGGATCATTCACACATCATTCATCCATGGCGGGGTTAAAACAAAACACGTCAATCCGGAACATACTGTTTTCCTGTCAACGGGTTAGGATTTTTCTTTCCCTGGTGTAAGAATTTGACCTTTGAATAACCAAGCAGGCGGACTATGGATACGGAGGAGGTTCCCATGCCGAAAAAAGCTCAGAGCAAAAGCATTGCCAAAAAATCCACTTCACGAAAACCCGCTAAAAAACCGGCAGCAATGAAAGCCGTCAGGAAGAAATCAGCCGCAAAAAAAATCGTAAAGAAGAAACCGTCCGGGCGAAAAGCCGTTGTCAAAAAGAAAGCGCTCGTCAAAAAAACCGTAAAAAAGGCGCTAAAAAAGACCGCAGCAAAGGCCGAACGAACGGTCCCCTCCAAACAGTTCACAATCGAACCCGGCCCGCCTCCCCCGGGCATCCCGCCGGTCGAAGAACCAGCCCGGCATGAAGAGGCCATCGGCACGGTGACCCATTATTACAGCCATCTTGGCGTTGCCTTAGTCCAGATCAACAACGGCAGGCTCAAGACAGGCGACCAGATCCACATTCAGGGCCATACTACGGATTTCACCCAGCCGGTGGAGTCCATGGAGCTGGAACATCAGCGCATCGACCAGGCCGCGACCGGTCAAGTCGTCGGTTTGCGGGTCAAGGATGAGGCACGCGTACACGATATCGTGTACTTGATAAAATAGCGCGGATTTGCGCCAACGAACAGATGATGCAGTCATTCCAGCGCAGGTCCTCATGCCTGCGCTGTTTTTGTTTAGGCATAACCCGGACAAGACAGAACCATAAATACATTCATGGTTACCACGGATGCACATACCCTGCTGTTGCCAAAACGCGGGCAGGCTGTACGAACAAAGAAAGGAATTCAGATTCAGTTTTTGGTATTTTCAACAGCCTGCGCCCAGCATTTGCGGGTGGTAACGTAGCCTGCTCTTGCGAAGACACGGCCATAAACGAGTGCAGGGTGTGAAACTCCGTGTCGCTTAGATGCGCCTGCTTTCGGCAATCCGTGGTAAAATAGTATTAAGATTTTCTTGCCATTTTGAAAGGAGCCCCTCATCCCGACTATTTACGGCAATACGACCGGCCTCAAGCCTGCTGAAATAAAGATGCTCGAACGTCTCTACCGCAGGAAGATGCCGCCCGACACGGTCATCACTCCCGAGGCCGCTCGCGCGCTTTCTGAAGCGTCAGCCGGGATCGGTCGCCAGGTCGGCCTCATCATCGACCGCTCCGGAAGCATCCGGAACGTGCTCGTGGGAACGAACCATGACATCCTCATCCCCGACCTTTCGGAGCACCGGCTTGGCGCACGGCGCCTGCGCGGCGTACGATTCATCCACACACACCTGAAAAACGCCCCCCTGAACCAGGAAGACCTCACGGACCTGGCGCTCCTCAGACTGGACATGATCGCTGCGCTCGCCGTCGGCCGCGACGGGATCCCCGGGACCATCTCGCTTGCCTATCTGGTCCCGCCGAATCCCTCGGGGAAAATCCATGAAGTCATGCCGCCGCAGTCAGTTCATGCCCTTGACGTGGACGCGGCGGAATTCATCGGCGATATAGAACGGGAAATGGAGCGGGCGCAATCAGCCCTCGTGGTCGCGAAAAAAGACCGCGCCATCCTCGTGAGCGTATCGAAGAAGAGCAGACACGAACAGGAAGAGTCCATTGAAGAACTCAAGGAACTCGCCCGAACGGATGCGATCACCGTGCTCGACACTGTGGTCCAGCGGCTGCATGAGATCAATCCGAAATATCTTCTGGGTGAGGGCAAGCTCAAGGAGCTCGTCATCCGTTCCCAGCAGCTCGGCGCCGACCTCATCGTATTTAATCAGGACCTGACCCCCGCGCAGGTCAAGTCCATCGGCGACATTACCGAGATGCGGGTCATCGACCGCACCCAGCTCATCCTCGACATCTTCGCGCGCCGGGCGCACAGCGGCGACGGCAAGGTGCAGGTGGAGCTCGCACAGCTCAAGTATCGCCTGCCCCGATTATCGGAACGCTCGACCGCGCTTTCCCGGCTCACCGGCGGCATCGGCGGGCGCGGTCCGGGTGAGACGAGGCTCGAGGTCGATATGCGACGCGCACGGGACAAGATCCGGAGGCTGGAAAAGCAGCTCGACGCCCTCGGAAAAGCCAGGGACCAGCGGCGTGAACGGCGCATCAAGAGCGAGATCCCCATCGTCTCGATCGCGGGCTACACGAACGCGGGCAAGTCCACGCTGTTCAATGCCCTGACTCGGTCGGAGGTAAAGGCCGAGGACCTGCTTTTTGCCACGCTCGACACGGCCACGCGCAGGCTCCGCTTCCCCCGCGACCGCGAGGTGGTCATCACCGATACCGTGGGGTTCATCAAGGACCTGCCGAAGGACCTGCTCGGCGCTTTTCGTGCAACCCTGGATGAGATGCAGGACGCGGACCTGATCCTGCACATCGTGGACATCAGCAATCCGCGCTTCGAGCAGCAGATGGATTCGGTCAACAATCTCCTGGCGGAGATCGGACTTGACGAGATCCCCCAACTCATCGTGCTGAACAAGGTCGACCTCGTGAACCGCCTCTGGGCCAAGGTTGTCGCGGCGCGTTTTAAGGGCGTCGTCTGTTCTGCGATCGATCCGGCCTCACTCGGGGATTTGCTTGCGGAGATTGAAAAGAGGGTGTGGGCGGAGGATAATTCGGAGACTTCAACGAGTTCAGTCGAGTCGTCCGGTGTTCAG
>Ga0210377_10002156_pt1 | contig 17464 bp, 21 predicted proteins | sample PLM4_65_b1redo_FD_155480 | JGI IMG/M metagenome (GOLD analysis project Ga0210377, IMG submission 155480) | Groundwater sediment microbial communities from an aquifer in East River, Colorado, USA - PLM4_65_b1 redo | ecosystem: Environmental > Terrestrial > Soil > Riparian zone | place: USA: East... | reverse complement strand
AGGTGAGATAGTCGCCGATATCGAGTTCGTTGAAGAACAGCGAATAGGCAGCAACCGAACAGCTGACCTTCACACCGGCCTTGCGGGCGCGCTCAACCGCTTCGAGCGAACGACCTGTTGAAAGGCAGTCGACAAGCAGGTGTGCGCCAGTTGTCTCGGCGAGCATGAGATCGCGCTCCAGGCCGATCCATTCGGCCTCGGGCGGCGTTCCGCGCAGGCCGAGCCGCGCGGCGAAGGCGCCGGCGTTCATCACGGTGTTGCGCGAGAGGGCAGACGTGTCGGGACGCGAGGAGACGATCGCTTCGAAGCTCGAGGCGTACTGCATCGCGCGGCGAAGGACGCCAGCGTCCTCGACCGGTTTGTCGCCATTCGTGAAGAAAACGGCGCCTGCTTCCTGGATGAGGCCAAGCTCCGACATTTTCTGGCCGTCGAGGCCAATCGTAAGGCCTCCGGTCGGATGCACCTTCACTTTCGCAACGCCATCGGCGCGGCGCTTGATGAAGTCGACCAGGGCGACGCTGTCGATCACCGGGTCGGTGTCGGGCATGACGACGAATGTGGTGACGCCGCCGGCTGCGGCGGCCTCGCTGGCGGTCTCCAGCGTTTCCTTGTTTTCCGCGCCCGGTTCGCCGGTTTTCACACGGAGGTCGATGAGGCCGGGCGCCAGCGTATTGCCCTTGGCGTCGATCTTCACGTCGGCGACCGTCGCCTTGGTGACGCCCGCGCCGATATCGGCGAGGACGCCATTCTCGATCAGCACGCCGCCTTTCTCATCGCGCCCCGAGGCTGGGTCGATCAGGCGGGCGTTGTAGATCGCGGTGCGGCCGGTCATCGGTTCTTGGCTCCGATCTCGGGAGCGTTCTTCGCAAGCGTCTCCAGCACGGCCATGCGGACCGCCACGCCCATCTCGACCTGTTCGGTGATCAGCGAGCGTGTCTTATGGTCGGCGATGCCGCTTTCGATCTCGACGCCGCGGTTCATCGGGCCGGGATGCATGACGAAGGCAGTGGGCTTGGCGTGGGAGAGCTTCTCCTCGTCGAGGCCCCAGAAGTGGAAGAACTCGCGGGCCGAGGGCAGGTAAGCGCCATCCATCCGCTCCTGCTGCAGGCGCAGCATCATCACCACGTCGCAGCCTTTGAGGCCCTCACGCATGTCAGTGTAAATCTTCGCGCCCCAGTCCGCGGCGCCGGGCGGCGTCAGCGTGCGCGGGGCGATCAGCCTGACCTCGGCGCCGAGAATGTTGAGCAGCGCGACGTTCGAACGCGCGACGCGCGAGTGCAGGATGTCGCCACAGATGGCGATACGCAGGCCGCCGATATCGCCGATGCGCCGCCGGATGGTCAGGGCGTCGAGCAAGGCCTGCGTCGGGTGTTCGTGCGTGCCATCGCCGGCGTTGATGACTGCGCAGTCGACTTTCCGGGAAAGAAGCTTCACGGCGCCCGAAGACGGGTGACGGATGACAAGGAGGTCGGGCCGCATGGCGTTCAGCGTCATGGCGGTATCGACCAGCGTCTCGCCTTTCTTCACCGACGAGGTCGCGATCGGCATCGTGACGACGTCGGCGCCGAGCCGGCGGCCAGCGATCTCGAACGAGCCCTGCGTGCGGGTGGAGTTCTCGAAGAACAGATTGACCAGCGTCTGGCCGGCCAGCGAGTTGGCGTGCTTCACGCGCTGCCGGTTGAGATCGACATAGCGATCTCCCAATTCCAGCAATGTCTCGATGTCGAGCCGGTTCAGGCCCTCGATCCCCAGGAGATGCCGGTGGGGGAAGGCGTAGTCCGCCATGGATGGATCACCCGTGATTTCGGGGGGCATAGCGTAGCGGTGGGAGATGGGCAAGCGGGCGGTCAGCGGGGCTCGTGCAGGCGGTCGATGGCGCCCTGAAGAATCCAGGCGGCGGCGAGCTTGTCGATCAGTTCGGCCCGGCGGGCGCGGCTGGCGTCGGCTTCGAGAAGGGCGCGTTCCGCTCCGGCGGTCGACAGCCGCTCGTCCCACAGGGCGAGCGGGATATCGCGCCGTTCGATGATATTGCGGGCGAGTGCGCGGGCAGACTGGGCCCGCGGGCCTTCCGTCCCGTCCATGTTGATCGGTAGTCCGACGACGAGGCCGGTGCATTTTCGGGCATCGTAGAGGGCGAACAACCGATCCAGGGCGGGCGCGAGCTTCTTGCCGCGGATCATGGTTTCGATCGGACTGGCGATGAGGCGCGTTGGATCGCAACCGGCCACGCCGATGGTTTTCGATCCCGGGTCGAGGCCCAGCAGGGCGCCCTTTGCGGGCAGGTCGGTCAGCGAAACCAGCGGCATGGGCGGGGTTTAGCCGGAACCTGCTTGATGCGGAAGGCGATGGCGTCTAGGGCAGGGGAATTCTCGAATTGAGGCCGTTATGAGCGTCGACAAGAACACTGTTCGTAAGGTTGCACGGCTCGCCCGCATCGCCGTTCCGGAGGAGAGGCTCGAGCCGCTGGCGGCCGAGCTGAACGGGATTCTCGCCTGGATCGAGCAGCTCAACGAGGTTGACGTCCAGGGCGTCGAGGCGATGACGACGCCGGTGAAGATGACGCTGCCGATGCGCGAGGACGAAGTCACCGACGGGCGTATCCGCGACAAGGTCCTGGCGAATGCGCCGAGGACCGAGGATGGATTTTTCGTCGTGCCCAAGGTTGTGGAGTGAGCGACACGATTGGTCTCAGCATATTTGACATCCGGCATGGCTGGGCGAAATGTCGCCTGACATCCGGCGAAAAGCAGTTCGAATTCACTTTCGGCTACTGCACAGATGCATTCGCGGACCTTGCCTGGGGCGCTCTGTCTGCGGCAGTTGGCCAGCACGCGTTTGCCTTGGTGATGGATGATGAACCCACTGGCTGGTTTTGGGATTTTCGACGCGATCTCGATTGGGCAAGGGATGGCCGACGTTGGGAGCCGACGGTCCTAATTCTTTCGCTTTGGCAGACACCCTCATCATCGGAGACCGGTATTCGAATGATGAATGGCGGCGATCCTAGGTTGGGCGGGAACAAACGCTTTGAAGCACGCATCGACGAGTCGCAATTTGCACAAGCGATGCTCAGTGAGTTCGAGCGCATAGAGCGGGAAATGGGCATGGCCGCTTTTGAAGCAGCTTGGATGCAACCGTATCCTAGCCGCGCGATAGCCGCGCTACGAACGGCGCTCGCTACAGAGGCGCGATCGCAGCCGCAAGAGGACACGGAGAATTCCTCAAGCATCATGATTCGCCACAGTCAGTCCGGCCAGCAAGATGCGTAATACAATCCTTCCAATCCAGCCTACACATGGCGCTGACATTGATCAGCTGACGATCGCTACGGAAGATCCGCGCGCGGAGGACAGCCTTGCGCTGCTCGACGAGATGACGGAGTTCAGCATCCTCACCTATCCGGAAGATGCGGAGAACGGCATCACGCTGGCGACGCCGGTCGATCTGGAGCGGGGCGTGTTCGTGATTGCGCGGCTGGGCGGATGGCCGGCTGGCATATGTGCGGTGCTTGAGCACCCGCCGGTCGACGGCGAACCGGCGATGGAATTAAAGCGCATGTATGTGCGGAAGGAAGCGCGCGGACGGCGCATCGCGGAGCACATGCTATGCTGGCTGGAGATCCAGGCGCGCATTCGCGGGGCCAGGAAGATCGCGCTGCTGTGCGGCCCCCGACAGCCTTCGGCGCTGCGGCTCTATGAGCGGTGCGGGTACTCCGTGCGCGGCGCCTTCGGAAAATACCAGACACACCCGCTGAGCATCTTCTTCGAGAAGCGCCTCTGATGACCTCCCTCACGCAACTCACACTCTCCGACGCAGTTGATGGGTTGAAGGCAAAGAAGTTCTCTTCGCGAGAGATCACGCAGGCTTTCCTGACCGAGATCGAGAAATCGAACCAGCATCTCAACGCTTATGTCGTAGTTACCGTCGACAAGGCGTTGAAGATGGCGGATGCTTCCGACGCCAGGCTCGCCAAGGGAAAGAAGCTGGGCCGGCTGGAAGGAGCGCCGCTCGGCATCAAGGATCTGTTCTGCACCGAGGGCGTGCGCACGACGGCCTGCTCGAACATTCTCGGCGAGTTCACGCCGACCTACGAATCCACCGTCACGCAGAATCTGTGGGACCAGGGCGCGGTAATGCTCGGCAAGCTCAACATGGATGAGTTCGCCATGGGTTCGTCGAACGAGACCTCGCGTTTCGGGCCGCCTTCCAATCCGTGGCGGCGCAAGGGCTCGAACGCCAAGCTCACATCGGGTGGGTCGTCAGGCGGATCGGCAACGGCGGTGGCGGCGGACCTCTGTCTTGCGGCGACGGCATCGGACACAGGCGGATCTATCCGCCAGCCGGCGGCATTCACCGGCACTGTTGGCATCAAGCCGACATACGGGCGTGCGAGCCGGTACGGCATCGTGGCGTTCGCATCTTCGCTTGACCAAGCCGGGCCGCTGGCCAAGTCGGTCAAGGACGCGGCGTTGATGCTCGAGATCATGTGCTCGGCCGACGCGAAGGATTCGACCAGCCTTCATCTGCCGATCCCCAAATGGACAAGCGCGGTGGGCAAATCGGTCAAGGGCATGAAGATCGGCGTGCCGAAGGAATACCGCGTCGACGGCATGCCGGAAGAAATCGAGAAGCTCTGGCAACAGGGAATCGCCTGGCTCAAGGCTGCCGGCGCGACCATCGTCGACGTCTCGCTGCCGCACACGAAATATGCGCTCCCGGCCTACTACATCGTGGCGCCGGCGGAGGCCTCATCCAACCTCGCCCGCTATGACGGCATGCGTTATGGCGCGCGTATTTCCGGGTCGGGTTCGCTCACCGATACCTATGAGCAGACGCGGGCGAAGGGCTTTGGCGCGGAGGTTCAGCGCCGCCTCATGATCGGCACCTATGTGCTGTCGGCCGGGTACTACGACGCCTACTATCTGCGCGCGCAAAAGGTTCGGACGAAGATCCTGCAGGATTTCGAGCAGGCATTCGAGAAGGTCGATGCGCTGCTGACGCCTGCAACCCCGAGTGCGGCGTTTGCGTATGGCGAAAAGGGCGATGATCCGGTTGCGATGTACCTCAACGACATCTTCACCGTGACGGCGAACCTCGCGGGCCTGCCCGCAATCGCTGTGCCGGCGGGCGTCGACGGGCAGGGGCTGCCGCTCGGGCTGCAAGTCATCGGCAAGGCGCTCGACGAGGAAGCCTGCTTCAAGGTCGGCGCTGCAATCGAAGATGCCGCAGCGTTCAAGGCGCGACCGGAGAAGTGGTGGTAGGCGCCCAGCGAAAGCGAACGGCATGCTGAGCAAGCGCAAACGCTATTTCATGGCGGCGTCGGGAGTGATGCCCGCAGTTGCGATCGGGGCCGGGCTGCTGTCGCTTTCGCCGGACAGCGCTACGCGGCAGGAATACTGGCCTTGGTTGCCGTTGCTGCTGCTCGTGCCGGGACTCGGCTTCAGCATCTATTTCTGGATTTTCGCCTATGGCCGCTCCGCCAAGCGCGACGGCAATGAGCGGGAATAAAGCGCTGCTATAGCTAGCGAGCGTTGACCTGCGCGCGATGGACAGCAAGTTGGGGGTATGACCCTTTTCGCTCCTTCGATCGCTCTGAAACCGGCCGGTATCAATCTGTGGGCGGGCGAGGCGGATCCCGCATATTCGCATTTCGGCGGACGGTTCGGCGGATGGACAGCGGCTGTGCTGCTGCGGGCGGCGATGCTGGAGGACGGGGAACGGGGCGATCCGTTATCGCTCACCGTTCTTTATCCCGACGCGATCGGCGATGGGCCGACCCAGGTTTCGACCCGCCTGCTTCGCGCGGGTTCGCGACTGCAGTTCTGGCGCTCCGAGATCAGCCAGCGCGACAAGCTCTGCGCCCATGCCCAGGTGACGTTCGGCGTGCGGCGCGAGACGACACGCTTTACCGACGCTGAAATGCCCAAGGCGCCTCCACCGGAGGACCAGACGCTGGTCGAGTCGGTGCCGCCTGTACCGTTCGGCCAGCAGTTTTCGGCGCGCTGGGCCAGCCTGTCGCCCCTGCTGGGCGCGAACGACGGACCGGCAAGCTCGCTGTTCTGGATCAAGGACAAGCAAGGCCGGGCGATCGACCATGTGCTGCTCGCCGCGCTCGCCGACTTCGCGCCGCCCCGCGTGATGTACAAGGTGCGGAAATTCATGATGACCTCGACCGTCTCGATGACGGTGCATTTCCATGCAACGCCGCAGGAGCTGGCCGCAGTGGGCAATGACTATGTGCTGAGCGAGGTCGAGTGCCGGCGCTGCGAGGGCGGCTATTTTGATCACGAGCTGAAACTGTGGAGCCGCTCCGGTGCGCTGCTGGCGACCTCCGAGCAAGTGGCCGCATTCCGCGACTAAGCTCTTCCGCCGCTCACCTGCAACCGGTCCGGCGAGACGCCGATGCGAGTGAGGGCGCGACTCCATTTGGTGTCGAGCGAAGGGTCGTAGACCAGCGCCACGTCCGGCTCGCCGATCAGCCAGACATTCTCCGCCAGCTCCTGCTCGAGCTGGCCGGCGCCCCAGCCGGAGTATCCCAGAGCCAGCACATAGCGCTCCGGCGGTGATTCCGACGTCATCGCGTGCAGCACATCGCGCGTCGCAGTGAGGCACACGCCGTCGCAGATCGGCAGCGTGGCGCCCGCGCTGTCATAATCTTCCGAATGCAGGACGAAGCCGCGATCTCGCCCCACCGGCCCGCCCATCAGAACGTGAGCGTCCTCCGGCGCATCGTCGCCATCGACGCCGAGCTGATCGAGCAGTTCGGGCAGGTTGGTGCCTTCTGTCGTTTTGTTGAGGACGATGCCCATCGCATGGTCTTCGTTGTGCGTGCACACGAGTATGACGGCCTGCCGGAAACGCGGGTCCTCGATCGCGGGCGATGCGATCAACAGCCTGCCGGCAAGCGAGTGCTCCACGCGATCTGCCTTCCTTTCGGCGGCCTCCATTGGGGGCGCCATGCTGGTCCTTTGCCACGCTGTAGGCAAGCGGCGAGATTTATGGTCCTGCACGCCAGATCGCTGCCATTTGACCGTGCTGGGGAGTTGTTTCGGGCTCCGCCCAAATGTATCGCTGGCGCAAACGAGGAGACCCCCTGATGGCCGTCCTGAACTCCCTGACGCGCAAACGCCCGTCCTCCCTGGCGCTCATCGCTGTCACAATTCTCAGTGCATCAGCTGTATGCAGCGCAGTATTGGCGCCAGCTGCCATGTCGCAGCCGCCGCCCGCGCAAATGGTCTCCAAGCAGATGGCGGCTCCAATGAACGAGGCGCGCACGGCCGCGGTGGCCAAGGACTGGGCGACCGCCAAGGCCAAGCTCGAAGTCGCCGCTACCTTCGCCAAGACCCCTCAGGATACGTTGGCCCTCGAGCAGCTCCGCTACATCGTAGCTGATGGACTTGGCGATGCGCAGGGCAAAGTCAAATCGATCGAGGCGGTGCTCGCCACCAACCTGCTCGCCGGAGAGGATTTGAAGAAATACAAGGCTGGCCTCGCCCAAGCCTATCTACAGGCTGGCGACGAAAAGAAGGCCGTCGTACTCACCAGGGCATTCGTCGACGAATATGGCGGCACGCACGCGCAGTACATCGGCATCGCCAATGAAGCGCTGAAAGCGAACGATGGGGCGACCGCCGTGATCTACGCCAACAAGGCGATCGAGTCCGCGCGCACCAGCGGCGCCAAGCCGCCTGAGAGCTACTACCGGCTTCAGCTAAAGGCGTTCGCCCAAACCAAGGAGATGGATAAATACTACGCGACGATCGAAACGCTGATCGCTGAGTATCCCAAGGACGAGTACTGGAAAGAGCTGATCACCGGCGCGCAGAGAGAGCCAGGCTACCAAGCGGCGGCGTCTGATGTCAGGCTCGATGTCTATCGTGCGCTGGCGGGAGCAGGCGTGAAGCTTACGCCCGACGAAAAAGCGAACATGGCTAGCGAAGCGCTGAAGCGCGTACTGCCGGCCGAGACCGTCGCTATCATGCAGCCGCTCTACGCCAGTGGCGAACTCGGCGGTGCCAGCGACGCCAATGCCGCGCGGCACAAGTCTACCTTCGACGAGGCGACCAACAAGGCTGCAGTCGAAAAGTCAGGCTTGGCGCAAGAGGAAAAGGAAGTCGTGGCGAAGGGCGATGCGGCCAGCCTGGCAGCATTGGGCGAGGTCTACATGGCCCGTGGCGACAACGCCAAGGCGATCGACCTCATCCAGAAAGGGCTCGCCAAGGGCATAGCGGACGCCGGAAAGGCGGACATAGCCAAGTTGCATCTCGGCATGGCTCAGTACCGTTCCGGCCAGAAGGATGTGGCGCGCGCCACTTGGGCGGAGATCAAGGCCGACAACGGCTCGGCGATGCTGGCGCGAAGCTGGACGCTCATCTCGAAGACGCAGCCCTAGGCTTGCAGGCCGGAGTCGCCTTAGCGCGCGAAAGGCACTAGATCGTACCCGGTTTCATTTGATCCTGTTCGAGGAGAGCACGATGACGATCAAGGTCGGCGATAAACTGCCTGATGCCACCTTCCGGGTGATGAAGGATGGCAAGCCTGCCGACCTTACCGTGGCCGACCTCACGAAAGGCAAGAAGGTCGCGCTGTTCGCTGTGCCGGGCGCATTCACGCCCACCTGCTCGGCCAAACACCTTCCCAGCTACAAGGAAAAGGCCGCGGAGCTGCGCGCCAAGGGCGTCGATACGATCGCCTGCGTCTCGGTCAACGATGTGTTCGTCATGAACGCCTGGGGCAAGGACCAACAGGTTGGTGATGATGTGCTGATGCTCGCGGACGGCAATGGCGTGTTCGCCAAGGCGGTTGGCCTTGAAATGGACGCCAGTGGATTCGGCATGGGCTCGCGCTCGCGACGCTATTCATTGATCGCAGAAGACGGCGTCGTTAAGCAACTGAACATCGAAGCTGGTGGGGAATTCAAGGTTTCGTCCGCCGACTACATGCTGGAGCATCTCTAGGCTCTCTTTGGCCTCGTCGCGGAAACCGCCCGTGAAACAATGGTCTGGCGCAATGGCCCATTGACCCCTATATAAGTTCGTGACAAGGTACCTTGTCACGCACGAGGAGATGGGTGGGATGGACTTCAGCAATTTCGTCAATGGCGCCGGACTCATGGTTCCGGTCCTGATCGGACTGTTCGGTCTGATCCTGCTGTTCAGCTCGGTGAAGGTGGTCCCGCAGGGCTACCAATACACCGTGGAGCAGTTCGGGCGGTTCACACGGGTGCTGAGCCCTGGCCTGACGTTCATCGTTCCGTTCATGGACCGCATCGGCCGCAAGCTGAACATGATGGAGAACGTGCTCGACATTCCGCAGCAGGAAGTGATCACCAAGGACAACGCGATGGTGTCCTGCGATGCGGTCGTGTTTACGCAGATCGTCGATCCGGTGCCAGCCGCCTATGAGGTGAACGACCTCATCCGCGCCATCACTAACCTGTCGATGACCAACATTCGTACTGTCGTCGGCTCGATGGACCTCGACCAGGTTCTGTCGAACCGAGACGACATCAACGCCCGGTTGCTGGCCGTGATCGATGCAGCGACGCATCCGTGGGGCGTCAAGGTCACGCGGATCGAGATCAAGGACCTGACGCCGCCGGCTGACATCACCGAGGCGATGGCGCGCCAGATGAAGGCCGAGCGCTTGAAGCGCGCGCAGATCCTCGAGGCCGAGGGTGATCGCGCATCCGCCATTCTCAAGGCAGAGGGCGGCAAGCAGTCGCAGATCCTCGAGGCCGAAGGCCGCCGCGAGGCCGCTTTCCGGGACGCCGAGGCGCGCGAACGCTCCGCCGAAGCCGAGGCGAAAGCGACCCAGATGGTGTCTGAGGCGATCTCCAAGGGCGACGTGAATGCGATCAACTACTTCCTCGGACTCAAATACGTCGAAGCCTTTGCCAAACTTGCCAGCTCTCCGCAGCAGCGCACCGTGATCGTGCCAGCGGATTTCGCCGGACTCGTCGGCGCCATCGAGGGCGTAAAGGCGCTGACCGACAATGTCAGACGTGGGCCGGGTCCGAGCGATGCGCCGACGGGCGGCAGCCCGTTCGTAACACGGAGCTGAACATGGACGGCGTCATCGGCATCCTGGAGGGGCTTACGGTCTGGCACTGGCTCGGCATCGGCATCATCCTGCTGACGCTCGAAGTCGCGGTTGGAACATTCGATCTGCTCTGGATCGCGATGGGGGCCTTCGCCACGGCGCTGTTCGCGCTCATCGCTCCGGATCCGGCAGGCGGATGGCAGGGGCAGCTCACCTTTTTCGGGTTCGTCGCAGTTGCGTTCGTGACCTCCGGGCGGACCGTATTCAAAGGATTGCGCAAGGCCGCCACGACGCACCCCAATCTCAACGACCGCCTTTCCAAGATGATCGGCGAGCGCGGTGAGGCGGCGACCAGCTTCGACGGCGGCCGCGGAAAGGTAAAGGTCGGCGATTCAGTCTGGCTGGCGGAACAAGCCGATGGCGCTGCGATCGTAAAAGGTGACCAGGTCGTGATCGCTGGGGCCGACGGCACGACTCTGAAGGTGAAGTTGGCGTAGGCCTGCCGGCCTTCGCTTACGCTCAGGCGTTCGCCGTTCGATTTGGTCCACTGGACCAAATCGCGCCTACGGCGCCACGGCTCACCCCTTCGCGCCGATCTTCAGGCCCTTCACGATTACGATCTTTGCGAGGTTGGCGCCGGGGATGAACATGTTCGCGGCTTCCGCGCCTGCATCGAGCAGGAAGGCCGGATCGACGAACTTGCCGACATAGGACTCGAACGTAGCGCCCCCGACCTTGGCTTCGCCTGTGACCGCGTCGAACTCCACAACCGCTTCCTTGCTCTGCCACTTGTAGCGGAAGGCGTAGACTGGCCGGTAGTAGAGATCGATGGCGTCGATCTGCACCTTCTCCTCAAGAATGCGGTCTGCCTCGATCTTGGGCACGACCTGGCCCAGCACTTCGCGCGTGAGCGAGGATGATTTCGCCTGGGGCGGCACGATGACGGTCGGGCATTTCGCATCGATCGCCTTGGCTTGATCGTTCAGCTCGTCGGCGGAAACTGGCTTAGCGTCGTAGTCGAGATAGGATTTTAGACTAGGCTGCGCCGTTTTGGTCAGGCCGTCGAACAGCCATTCGCGGCGATTTTCCTCGCGGCACAGTTCGGTGGCGGTGAGGGCCACTTCCTTGTTGGTTGCCGGAACCGTCTGGTCAAACAGCGAAATCGACTGCACTTCGGCCGCGACCTTGATGCGGTGCTCGCGTTTGCGTTCGTAGGTGTAGTCGGTGTGCGCCGACACCCGCCAGAAGGGCTGCAGCCGGCGCTCCCGGTAGATGATCTCGTAGTCCTCGTCCTTCGGCTTCGACAGAAGGCCGCCGAGCTTGGCGAAGGCGCCGAATGCGTCGGTGCGCTTGGCCCAGGCCCGGCCCTCGGCATGGTCGATGGTGAAACGGTCGGCGAGCAGGAGGATCCGCTCTTCGGCAAGTTCGACGTTCATGGCAGTCCCCGATCTCCCTTGGCCTGCACGATACACCAGCCCGGAAGGCGCGGCAAAAGCCTGCAACCTCCGCGAGTTTTCGGCGCCGCTACGGAAAGCTGATCTTCCTTCCGGCGACCTGCAATCTGTGGCACGTGGTGGCTCGTATCATGTTGTCGGGAGGGTCAGACATGACCGACGCTGCTGTCGCCGGAAGTGCGGCTAAAGTCTCTACTCGCTGGTTTTATGCCTGGATGGCGCTCACCTGTCTCGCCATCGCCGTGCTCGGCTTCATGCCGACCTATTTCATGCCGCTGGTGCAGGGCAAATTCAGGGCCGAGCCGATCGTCCACATCCACGGCCTTATCCTGTTCTCGTGGGTGGCGCTGTTCTGCACGCAGACCTGGCTGGTCGCCAAGGGCAAGGTTCTGGCGCACCGGACCTGGGGCATGCTCGGCATCGCCATCGTGACCGGCATGACATTCATCGTCACGGCGATCGTGTCTCTTCGGATCGCGCAGACTTCGGGCCCGCCTGTGCCGCAGGAGTTCGGGTACGCGGTGCGCGCGTTTTCGTGGGTGCCGTTCAGCGGGCTTTTGGTTTTCGTGCCGATGTTCGTGCTGGCTATCGTCAACATCAAGAAGCCGGAAACGCACAAGCGGCTGATGCTGCTCGGCACGATCTCGATGCTTGGCGCGCCGATTGCGCGCTGGTTCCTGGTGTTCCTGGCGCCGCCGCCCGACCCAAATGCGCCGGTGATCCTGCTGGCGAACGGGCTTCCCGCCCCGGCCGTCCCGCCGGTCGAGATTGCGATTCCGCCGGCGCTGATCGGCGACCTGCTCTGGATCGTCGCGATGATCTATGACTGGCGCACGCGCGGGAAGGTGCATCCGGTCTATCTGATCGGGGGCGGGTTGATGCTGCTGAACCATCTCACCTATGTGCCGATCGCGAACTCCGATCTGTGGCAGGGCTTTGCGAGCTGGCTCGGACATCTGGCGGGCTAGGGCATCTTAGCGTTTCGGGCGCGCCGCCTCGCAGCCCTTTCGGGCGAGCGCGTCGGCGCGTTCGTTGCCTTCATCGCCGTCGTGGCCGCGCACCCAGCGCCAGTCGACCTTGTGCGCGACGGCGGCGGCGTCGAGGCGCATCCAGAGGTCCTGGTTCTTCACCGGCTTCCTGTCGGCGGTTTTCCAGCCATTGCGCTTCCAGCCGAGGATCCATTTGGTGAGGCCGTCCTTCACGTACTGGCTGTCGGTGTGAAGGGTGACTTTCGAGCCTTTGGGCTGTGATTCCAGCGCGACGATAGCGGCCATAAGCTCCATGCGGTTGTTGGTGGTCGCAGGCTCTCCGCCGTGGAGTTCGGTTTCGGTGCCGTTGATGCGCATCAGCACGCCCCACCCGCCCGGACCGGGGTTTCCCGAGCAGGCGCCGTCGGTCCAGATTTCGATCTTGTCGCTCATGGGGTTCAGGTCGGCGGGTTTGCGTTGCGGGTCAAGACTTGTGGCTTATTCGAACATCGCCGCTAGCGTCGCGGGCGGCAGGACGTCGCGGTCCGGGCGGCGGATCAGCCAGAACAGGGATGAGGCTGCGACCGATCCGATGACCAGGAGCAGCGTCAGCATGCCGCCGGCTGCGATGTCGAAGCCGAGCAGCAAACCGCCACCGCCGATCCAACCGAGCAAAGCGACAACTGCGGCGGCGAGAAATCCCGCCAGCACGCCGGCCAGGAGATAGCCGCCGATCCGGTGCGACTTGCGGCGGTAAAGCAGGAAGTGTGCAGGAAGGCCGAAAACGAGCATCAGCGGCCAGCCGAAGGCTGCGCCGAAGAGGAGGCCGGTCCACAGGTAGGCGACCGGAAACGATGTGATCGCGCCTGAAGCGGCGCTGATCAGTGCTCCGATCACGCCGAGCACAACGAGAATGCCAAGACCGGCGAGCGGGCCGCAGAACAGAGTGGCGAGAAACAGGCGGCCGCCGGTCTTGCCCCGGATCTGGTCCTTGCCGCGCTTCGGTTTCGTCCCGGCGGTCAGCTCTTGTACTCCGCTGCATCGGTGTCGGGCCGGCGCAGGAACCAGAACACCACGGCGGCGAGGGTTCCGGTGACGGCGCCGATGGCGATGTAGAGCAGGCGGGCGTCGGGCGTGACGGAGGAGAATGTCTGGAGCAGCCGCACGCCGCCTGCGGCAGCGCCAATGACGCCTCCTGCAATCGCGTACCACCAGATCTTCGCGGAGGTCTTGCGCAGTAGCGCGGCGTGCGCGGGCAGGCCGAGCGCCAGCATCACCGGCCAGCCGATGACGCCGCCGAGCATGAAGCCGGTCGCCATGACGGTGCCTGCGCCGATGATGACGCCAAGAATGCCTTCGGATGCTGCTTCCGCGCTTGCTGCGGAAGGACCGCCACTCAGCACGGTGAGGGCAAGCACCAGCGCAATCACGGCGCCGGCGACCGGCGCAGACATCGCAACCGCTACCGCCAGACGGCCGGGCTTGCGCGATTTCAGCCAGTTGTCTTCCGGTGTCTCGCTCATGCCCCATAGTCCTCCGGGCCGCGGGCCTGGCGGTGGAAGCCGAGGCGTTCGGAATAGTCCATCGGGTTCTTCGGCCGCACCAGCGCATCCTTCGGCGTCGAGGCCCAGTCGACCAGGCGCGTCAGGAAGAACCGCATCGCCGCGCCGCGAGAGAGAACCGGCAGGGCGGCGCGTTCGCGCGGCTCGAGCCTGCGGACGCTTTCGTAGCCGGAGATCAGCGCCTTGCCCTTGGTGAGGTTGTATTCGCCGCGCCGCTCGAACGCCCAGGAGTTGAGGCACACCGCGATGTCGTAGGCGAGGAAATCCGAGCATGCGAAATAGAAGTCGAAGACGCCGGAAAGTTCACCGTCGAGGAAGAAGGCGTTGTCGGGGAAGAGGTCGGCGTGGATTGGCCCGGCGGGCAGGTTCTTGGGCCAGTTCGCCTTCAGGAAGTCGAGGTCGGACGCGATCTGCGGCGCGAGACCGGGGTTGAGCGCATCGGCCTGGGCCTCGCGGCCTTGATACAGCTTCGGCCAGGAAGCGAGCGACAAATCGTTGGGACGGCGCATCTTGAAATCGTCCAGTGCGCGGTGGAAGCGGGCAAGGCCGGCACCCAGCTTGCGGCATTGGTCGACGCTCGGATTGCTCGGGCTGATGCCCTGGAGAAAAGTGACGATGACCGCGGGCTTGCCCTGCACGATGCGCAGCGCCTTGCCGTCTTTTGCCAGCACGGGCAGGGGCGCTGGGAAGCCTTTGTCGGCGAGGTGGCCCATCATGCCCATGAAGAAGGGCAGGTCTTCGGCCTTCACGCGCTTTTCGAATACGGTGAGGAAATAGCGGCCGGCCGGGGTCTCGAGCAGGAAGTTCGAATTCTCGACACCTTCGGCGATGCCTTTGAAAGCTATCGCCGGGCCGATGTCGTATTCGTCCAGCAGCTGGGCGAGCGTATCGTCGTTGATGTCGGTGTAGACGGCCATGGGGGACGGTTAGGGAAAGAGCGGGCCACAGGCAAGGCGGAGCGAGGTCATTCTGGTGTCCTTTCAGGCGCACGTTCTCCTTCGGACCGGCTGAAGCCGTCCGGGATGCGGTGCGCCTCCAGGCAAGTGGAGGGCTGGGGACGCGGGATGGCCCGCGTGATTTGGGCTTCGCTGATTGCTCAGCGTTACCGGTAGAAAGAGAAACGCGTCATCCCGCGTCCCCGCGCTCGTTATCCGCCAGCCTCGGACAAGGGAATCGTTTCATCCCTCTGCCGTTGGCAGCGCCGGCGGCGTGCAGGTCGTGGATGTTCGGCCACGATCCCTGGACATCCTCCCTGCTTGGCCGTCCGAAAGAGCCGGCATGCGCAGGGGCTGAGCTCGGCCCGCAATCCCCATAAGGAAAAGGGCGCTGTGCTCCACGCTCGAGTGCATCGCGACCGTATCGTCGAACAGCGTACGACTGCCCTCCTGCGAGCGCGATGGAGGCATTATCCGCCAGCCCAAAGGGGTGTGGGATAACTTTTCTTTTCGCAGGTTTATTTGCAGGGAAAGCAAGGAGGTAAGGAAGTTCCGTGTCGCAACGCTACCTTCATCGCGGCGGGCCCCGTGTTCCTGCGTCGATGCGGATCAGTTCGCCGTTGATGTAGCTGTTCTCGATCAGGTGGGCGACGAGGGCGGCGTATTCGGCGGGGGCGCCCATGCGCTTGGGGAATTCCAGCGTGGAGATCAGCTTTTCCTTCAGCTCCGGAGGCGCGCCGGCGCCCATGGGGGTTTCGAAGAGGCCGGGGGCGATGGTGTTCACGCGCACGCCGAACTGCGAGAGGTCGCGCACCATGGGGAGCATCATGCCGATGACGCCGGCCTTGCTGGCGGCGTAGGGGATCTGGCCCATCTGGCCTTCGATTCCGGCCAGGGACGACGTGTTGACGATCACGCCGCGCTCGGCCGTGTCGGGATCGGGCTGGTTCTTCAGCATCTCGGCGGCGGCGAGCCGGCAGATGTTGAACGTGCCGACGAGATTGACGTCGATGGCTCGCTTGAAATCGGCGAGCGCCATCGGGCCGGACTTGCCGACGATGCGGCCGATCCTGCCGGGGATGCCGGCGCAGTTGACGCATACGGTGAGCGCGCCGAATGCGCCGCGCGCCGCGGCGAAGCCGGCCTCGGCGGAGGCTTCGTCGGCGACATCGACCCTGGCGAAGATCGCGTTCGGGCCCAGCTCCTTTGCAAGCGCCTGCCCGCGCGCCTCGTTGAGATCGAAGATCGCGGCCTTGCCTCCGCCGGCGACGAGGCGACGTATGGTGGCTTCGCCGAGGCCGGAAGCGCCGCCGGTGACGATGGCGACGCTGGACTGAATCTTCATTGGCTACACCATCCTATTGTCAAACTGCATCAGGCGCGGACTGACTTGTTGAGCGAGTCGCCTTAACCGCCCTCGTGCTCACGCATGCCCGCTATCGCCCCTTGAACACCGGCTTGCGTTTTTCCGCGAATGCCTTGCCGCCCTCGGCGGCGTCCTCCGAGACCATATGCTCGGCTGAGACGCGCTTTTCGTTCTTCAGCGCCGCGGCGGTGGTCTGGTCGAGCGCGTCCTTCACCAGCATTTTCATGCGCTTGAGGCCGAGCGGGCTCTTGGCGGCGACCTTTTCGGCGACAGCCTGAACATCGGCTTCGAATGTCTCGTCCGGGAAGACGCGGATGAGAAGGCCGATCGCCTGCGCGTCGACTGCGGACAGCAGCTCGCCCGTGAACATCAGGTAGCGCGCCCAGTTGACGCCGACCACGCGAGGCAGGCGCAAGGTGGCGCCGCCGCCGGGGAGCGCGCCGAAATTGGCGTGGGCGTCGCCGAGGCGCGCGCTGGCGGTTCCCAGCATGAAGTCGCACATCAGGGCGAGCTCGAGACCGCCGCCCGCGGTGACGCCGTTGATCGCGGCGATCACCGGCTTTTCGAGATTGTTGAGCACGTCCTCCATCGCGGAACCGAGGTCGAGAAAGGAAGGACTGCCTGGGGGAAGATCGCCCGGGAGAGCGCCGGTGAGATCGGCGCCGGCGCAGAAGCCCCTTCCCTTGCCGCTGATGACGATGGCGCGGGTGTTGGCGCGGTCGCGGAGTTCGATCAGGGCTTCGCGCAGTTCGCGCATGCCGGTCATGGAGAGGGCGTTCATCGCTTGCGGGCGGTTGAGATAGAGCCAGGAGACTTGGAAGGACTCTGGGCCGCGATGCTCGATGAGAAGCGTTTCGTACGCCATCAGATCTTCCTTTCCCGTCCCGCCCAGAACGGCTCGCGCACCTTTCGGCGCAGCAGCTTGCCGACGGGTGAGCGCGGCAGCTCGGCGACGAATTGAACGGCTTTGGGCGCTTTGACGCCGCTGAGGCGTTCGCGTGCGAAGGCGAGAAGTTCGGCTTCATCCGCCGATGCGCCGGCCTTGAGTTCGACGACGGCGGTGACGCGCTCGCCCCATTCCTCGTCCGGCGCGCCGACGACGGCGCAGTCCTGTACGGCAGGATGGGCGAGCAGCGCC
>Ga0210377_10002155_pt1 | contig 17468 bp, 14 predicted proteins | sample PLM4_65_b1redo_FD_155480 | JGI IMG/M metagenome (GOLD analysis project Ga0210377, IMG submission 155480) | Groundwater sediment microbial communities from an aquifer in East River, Colorado, USA - PLM4_65_b1 redo | ecosystem: Environmental > Terrestrial > Soil > Riparian zone | place: USA: East... | reverse complement strand
GCACCGAGACGCCCTCCGGCGCGATGCGCCAGAACTCCGTTTCCATGGTGGTGTTGATCGAGGGAACCAGCAAACCGATCCTGCCGCGCCATCCGTACATTGTCGCCTCCTGTTTCTTCCTATGCCACCGCCGCGAGGCGGCCTTCCGCCGCCAGCGAGCGCAGCAGTTGTCCGTAACCCGGGACTTCCTTGCGATAGCCGATCATCCGCAGCGCGTCCCACACGCTGACCTGGGTGGTGGAGACGACCGGCTTGCCCAGATCGCGCTCGAGCCGCTCGATCGTATCCATCGTCCGCCAGTTGGTGCACGCGAGCACCATGGCGTCGGCGTCCGTCCGGTCGGCGCCGCGCGCCAGCTCGTACGCGCTCTCGGGACCGAGCCGGCCGACCGCGAGGTTGTCCACCATGCCGAGCCCGCGGGCAGCGACCACCTTGAACCCGTTCGCCTCGAGAAAGCCCTGCGCGATCGCGTTGACCTTGTCGTCGTACGCTGAGCCCAGCACGATGCGCTTCGCACCGAGGAACCGCAGCGCGCGCGTGAGCGCGGTGGACGTGGTGGTTGCCGGTTTTCCGGTCGCCTTTTCAATCCGGGAGATCACTTCGCGGTCGTAGCCGGCTCCCTTGAGGAAGCTCGGCGCGGTGGCGCCGAGCACGATGACGTCGACATCCGCGCTCGCAAGCAGCCGGCTCTGGGTCTCCAGCTCTTCCACCAGCCCGAGGATTGCCTCCGGCGTGATCTGGGTGAGGAAGAGGCGCGCGGTGTGCAGCGTGACCTGCACCGGCAGCGCGCGGTAGAACTCCGGCTCGACCGTGGTGTTCGAGGACGGCACGAGCAGCCCGACACGGTACGAAGCGCCGTGAGCGTCTCCCTGGTTTGCCGCCATTCGCTCTCCTCGACCCGTCCGCCCCAACGACGCACGAGTGGGGTAGTATAAGAGCCTGTCGTTTTGCCCGTCAAAGAAGATACGGACTTGGACGGCTTCGCAGCACGGGCCGCATTCGCGCGATCAGCCCACACTCTGGACACTTCCGCCGGAACCGTGCGACGCGATGGCCGCCACCCACGGGAGCGGCTTCTCCGATGACCTACGAAACCATACTTTACGAGGAAGACGGCGCGATCGGCTGGCTGACGTTGAACCGCCCGGACGACGGCAACATGTTCACGTTGGCGATGTGCCATGAGATCCGCGACTGCATCAACGCGATCCGTCGCGAGACGCGCACCCGCGTGCTGGTGATCACGGGCGCGGGCGACCGGTTCTTCTGCATCGGCGGGCGCAAGGAAGGCATGGAGGACAGCACCCTCTACGCCGGCGTGCTGCCCACCCTGGAAATGTATGAAAGCATCGACCGGCTGCAAAAGCCGGTCATCGCCTCGGTCAACGGCTACGCGGTGGGCGGCGGGCAGGTGCTGCAGGTCATGTGCGACCTCACCATCGCCAAGGAAAGCGCGGTGTTCCGCCAGGTGGGCCCGATGATGGGCAGCTTCGATGCCGGCTACGGGACGTGGTACCTCGAGGACCTCGTCGGCAAGAAGAAGGCGAAGGAGCTCTGGTTCCTCAATCCCAGGCTCAACGCGCGCGAGGCGCTCGCGATCGGGCTCATCAACAGGGTCGTGCCGGACGACAAGTTGCGCGAGGAGACGCGCAAGATGGCGCTGGAGCTCGCCGAGCGTGGCGCTTTCGCGCTGGCCGCGATCAAGGCCGCCTTTACCGCGCGCCATGGAGGTGTCGGCGGACTCGGGCGCCTGTCGCACGACCTGCTGTTGAGCCTCTACCTCGACACCGAGGAATCGAAAGAGCTGGGCGCGGCGTTCAGGGATAAGCGCAAGCCCGACCCAAAAAAATTCGGTCGCTGACTGACGACCGTAATCGGAACTCCTCGCCGCGATCGAGCGTTTTGTATGAACCACCCTACCTTTGTGTCCTTGTGGTTCAGAGATTATTTTGTTTTTCTTGGCGCTCTTGGCGTGCTTGGCGGTTCAATTATTGTCGTTGCTGCTCTTGGCGTCTTGGCGGTTTAGGATTTGGAAGTGAGCACGATACTGACCCTCCACGATCCGCAGACCGCGCGCGCCTACTACGAGGCGGGATACTGGCGCGGCGACACCATGTACGCGCTCGCGAGCCGGCATGCGGCGGCGCGCCCCGGCGCTTACGCCCTGCGTGACAGCTCGAAGCGGCTGACCTGGAGCGAGCTCGTGCGCTGGACGGACGCGCTGGCCGCGGACCTCAGCCGGGCGGGACTGCGGCGCGGGAGCCGGGTCTCGGTGTGGCTGCCGATCCGGGCCGAGGCGGTCGTGGTTCTGCTGGCCTGCTCGCGGCAGGGCTACGTGTGCAATCCTTCGCTGCACCAGAACTACACCGTGGCCGACGTGGCGCAGCTGCTCGAGCGCATCCAGAGCTCCGCGCTGATCGCGCAACCCGGATACGGCGCGGACGCCGACCGCAACGACATATTCGCGGCAACGCGGTCCGTCGCATCGTTGAAGCGTGTCTATCGACTTGGCCCGCCGGGCGCGCACGCTGCCGCGCCGGACGGCCTCGCCGCCTTTCCCGCGCCCGGCGTCGCAGCCGTGCCGGGATCATTGCCCGAGCCGGACGCCAATCCCGACAAGATCATGTACCTCGCATTCACGTCGGGGACGACCGGGCAGCCCAAGGGCGTGCTGCATTCCGACAACACCTTGCTCGCCAACGGCCGCGCCATGGTGAAGGACTGGGGCCACGACGAGCGCAGCGTCATCTACAGCCACAGCCCGCTCTCGCATCACATCGCCACGGTTGCGATCGCGCAAAGCCTCGTCGCCGGCTGCGAGCTGGTGGTGAACGATCCGCCGCTGGGAAAGAAGCCGCTCGACTGGATCGTCGAGACCGGCTCGACCTACGTGATGGGCGTGCCGACTCACGCGATCGACATCCTCGCGGAGATGAAGCGCCGGGGTTTGAAGCAGCTCGGCCAGGTGAATATCTTCTATATGGCCGGCTCGGTCATTCCACCCGAGACCGCACGCGCGTTCCTCGATCTCGGCATCAAGCCGCAGAACATCTACGGCATGACCGAAAACGGCTCGCACCAGTACACGATGCCGGACGACGACGTCGAGGTCATCACCGCGACTTGCGGGAAAGCGTGCCACGGCTACGAAACCCGGCTGTGGAATGCCGAAAACCCCGACCGCGAGGCCGCGCCCGGCGCGATCGGCGAGATCGGAACGCGCGGCGCGCTGCTGATGCTCGGCTATTTCGACAGCCAGTCGGCGACTGAGGGCTCGTTCAACGCCTCGGGCTGGTTCATGAGCGGCGACCTCGGCCGCTTCGACGCCTGGGGCAACCTGCAGATCGTGGGGCGCAAGAAGGACCTCATCATCCGCGGCGGCTACAACATTCACCCGGCGCGCATCGAGAACCTGGCGCTGAAGCATCCCGCCGTGCTGAAGGCCGCCGCGTTCCCGGTGCCCGACGAGCGGCTGGGCGAGCGCGCCTGCCTCGCCATCATCGCGCGCGACGGCACGCGCGTGGACGGGGACGAGCTGCTGCGCCACCTCGACACCGCGGGCCTGTCCAAGTACGACATGCCGGAGTACTTTATCGCGCTCGACGCGTTTCCCCTGACGGCGAGCGGGAAGATCTTGAAGCGCGAGCTCGTCGAGTGGGCAAAGAGCGGCAGGATCCGGCCCGCGCCCCTGCGCTGGGCCAGCCCGCAGAAACAGAAAGCGTGATTGGTGATTCGTGATTAGTGATTCGACTGGACCGCTCGTCATGAGAGCTTCTTGATATTCGGGTCTTGTCCACTCACTACTCACCATTCACGATTCACGAATCACGGCTCTTATATGACGATCGAGCTCAAGCGCATCGAAGAATTCGCACTCATCACTCTCAACCGGCCCGCAGCGCTCAACGCGCTTTCGTTCGCGCTGATCCGGGAGCTCGCCCGCGCCTTCGACGAAGTCGCGGCGAGCGATGCCCGCGCGCTGCTCGTCACCGGGGCCGGGCCCAAGGCATTCTGCGCGGGCGCCGACATCAAGGAACTCACCGGCCGCCCGCTCGCGGACCAGAAGCGCGGCGCGGAAATCGGCCAGGCGACGTTCGCGAAGCTCGACCGCCTGCCGATGCCATCGGTCGCGATCGTCAATGGCTACGCGTTCGGCGGCGGGCTGGAGCTCGCCCTCGCGTGCACGTTCCGGCTCGCCACGCGCAACGCGAAGATGGCGTTCCCCGAAATCAAGCTGGGGCTGATCCCCGGCTACGGCGGCACCCAGCGCTTGCCGCGCGTGGTGGGAGAGGCGCGCGCCCTGGAGATGATCATGACCGGCCGCACCGTGGATGCCGAGGAAGCGGTCCGGCTCGGCCTCGTGAACCGGCTCCTCGACGGCGACCCGGTCGCGGCCAGTGTCGCGTTCGCGCGCGAATTCTCGGGCCACAGCCTCCCGGTGCTCGGCTTCGCGCGGGATGCGGTCGCGCGCGCGCTCGATACGCCGCTCGCCGAGGGCCTCAAGATCGAGGCGGATCTCTCGACGCTTGCGTTCCAGACCGGTGACGCCGCCGAGGGCATGTCCGCGTTCATGGAAAAGCGCAAGGCGCGGTTCAAGGATTGCTGAGCGTGGGCGCGACCCGGGTCATCGCAGTCACCGGCGCGAGCCGCGGCATCGGTGCCGCCATCGCAGTCGAGCTGGCGCGCCGCGGCTTCACCGTGGGCTGTTTCACCCGCAAGGGGATGGTCCCGGGCACGGAGGGATTGTCGCGCAAGGTCGCGGAGCGCCTGGTCGGATGCCGCTGCGACGTCACCGATGAAACGAGCGTGCGGCGGGCGCTCGCCGAGCTCACCGCGCGCAGCGGCGCGATCAACGGCCTGGTCAACAATGCGGGCATACACCTGGCAGCGCCGAGTCACGAGATGACGACGGAGACCTACGAGAAGGTCATGGCCGTGAACGCCACTGCGGTTTTCGCCGCGTGCCGGGAGGCTTTTCCTCATCTCGCGAAGGCGGGCGGCGGCATCATCGTCAATATCGGTTCGTTCTTCGACAAGCTGGGCGTCAAGCGCAATCTCGCGTACTGCGCGTCGAAAGCGGCGGTCGGCGCGATGACGCGCTGCCTCGCCGTCGAATGGGGAGCCAAGGGCATCCGCGTCGTGGACGTCGCCCCGGGGTATATCGAGACCGACCTCAACCGCGACGCGCTGACGAAGGGGCCTCTGCGCGATTTCCTTGCCACGCGCATTCCCGGCGGCCGGCACGGCACCGCTTCCGAGGTGGCGCGGCTGGTCGCGGCCATCTTCAGCGAGGATATTCCGTTCCTGACCGGCGAGACGATCTACCTCGACGGCGGGCAGGGCATGGCGCATTGACATGAGCGTATTTGACCGGCTCGACGCAACCGTCGCCTTCTCCGATGAGGAGCGCATGCTGATCGAAAGCGTGCGCAACCTGGCGCGGGAGAAAATCGCCCCGCGCGCCGCGCGCTACGACGCGACCGGCGAGTTTCCGTGGGACAACGTGAAAGCGATCAACGCATTGGGGCTGAACGCGATGTTCATCCCGGAGGCCTACGGCGGCGCGCTCCTGTCGTACGCCGCGTACCTGGAGTGCGTGCGCGAGATCAGCCAGGCCTGCGCCTCCACGGGCGTGATCTGGGCGACCAATTTCCACGCGACCAGACCGCTGGTCGATTTCGGGAGCGATGAGCAGAAGAAACGGCTGCTGCCGGTGATGGCGAAGGGCGGCCTCGCCTCGCTCACCATCACCGAGCCGACGGCGGGGTCCGACGCGACCGGAATGAAAACGCGCTTCACGCCCGAGGGCGACCGCATCCTCGTGAACGGGACCAAGACGTTCATCACCAACGGCGCCTGCGCCGACCTCTACCTCCTGTTCGGGAAATGGAGCGAGATCGAGGACGGCCGGCAGGCGATCTCGGCGCTGGTGCTGGAGAAAGGCACGCCGGGGCTCACGGTGGTGCGCGAGGAGGACAAGATGGGGCTGCGCGCTTCCAGCACCGCGGCCCTCGCCTTCGAGGGCTGCCGCGTGCCGCGCGCCAACCTGCTCGGTCGCCCGGGCGATGGCCTGAAAATCCTCCTCGCCTCGCTCAACCGCTCGCGCCCCAGCGTCGCCGCCCACGCGCTCGGCATTGCGCGCGGCGCGTTCGAGGACGCCGTCGCCTACATCAACGAGCGCCGGCAGTCGGGCCGCCGCATCGTCGAATTCCAGGGCGTTCAGTTCCTGCTGGCCGACCTGGCGTCGGAGCTGGCGCTGTGCGAAGCGTGGCTGTGGCACGTCGCGCGCCTGGTGGACGGCGGAGCGCAGGATTTCGGGGTGGAGGCCTCGATGCTCAAGTTGCGCGCCTCCGATCTCGCGATGCGTATCACGACCGAGGCCGTCCAGTTGCACGGCGGCTATGGCTACTGCAAGGACTATCGCGTCGAGCGCCTCATGCGCGATGCCAAGATCACGCAGATCTGGGAGGGAACGAACCAGATCCACCGGCAGTTCATCGGGCGCAGCTTCATGAAGAAGTGAAACATTCGGGCAATGAATGGTGATCGAGAACCGGACTTCTCACCGCGACCGAATTTGTTCCCTCAATACTCCGTGATTCTTGTAGCTTGATTTGGCTTATAGTCGTCAACATGGAGGGAAGCATCATGAGTTCAAGTTTGCTTCGCGTTTCCGTCGCGGCGCTCGCCGCACTGCTCGCCTGTCCCGGCATCACCGCCGCTCAGAGCTATCCGACGCGCACGATACGCATTATCGTGCCCTACGCGCCCGGCGGCTCCACCGATGTCGTGTTCCGCTTGCTCGCTCCCCGGCTGTCCGAGGACCTCGGCCAGACAGTGGTGGTCGATAACCGCCCGGGCGGCTCCTCGACCATCGGGCTCGACCTCGCGGCCAAATCGCCGCCCGACGGCCATACGTGGGGCACACCCAACATCACGTTCGGCGCCAACCCGAGCCTCATGAAGAAGATGCCGTTCGATTCGGAGAAGGATCTCGTGCCGGTCAGCCAGGTCACCGTCGTCACGATGGTGCTGTCGCTACACCCGTCGGTGCCGGCGCGCTCGGTGAAGCAGCTGATCGTGCTCGCCAAGGCGCGCCCGGGAGAGCTCAATTTCGGCTCCGCCGGCAACGCCAGCGCGAACCATCTCGCCACCGCGAAGTTCATGCACATGAGCGGCACGAACCTCACGCACGTCCCCTACAAGGGCGGCGGCCCGGCGGTGATTTCGCTGGTGAGCGGCGAAACCTCCATGCTCTTCGCCACCATTCCGTCCGCGATCCAGCACATACAGTCCGGCCGGCTCCGCGGCCTGGCGGTGAGCCGGGCGCAGCGCAATCCGGCGCTCCCCGATGTCCCGACGGTTGCCGAAGCCGGCGTTACCGGCTACGAGGCGATCGAATGGAACGGGGTGATGGTTCCGGCCGGCACGCCGCCCGCCGTCGTCAGGCGCATACACCAGGCGCTCTCCAAGGTCCTCGCGGCCCCGGCGATGAAGGAGCGCATCGTCGGCGTCGGTGCGGAGGTGGTGGGCAGTTCGCCCGAGGAATTCACGGCGTTCATCAAGAGCGAGTTCTCCGCATGGGCAAGGGTGATCAAGGAAGTCGGCATAACTGTCGAGTGAAGGGGCATTGCGTGCCGTCAGCCGTCAGCCGTCAGTCGTCACCCCGGAGGTCTTGATGGCAGTCATCAAGACCGTCGGCGTGGCCGGCAGCGGCACCATGGGCGCCGGCATCGCCATCGTCGCGGCGCGCGCCGGATTCCGGACGGTTGTCTACGACACGCGGGCGGAAGCGCTTGCCCGGGCGCGCAAGCAGACCGAGGGCTTTTTCGCGAAATCGATCGAGCGCAAGAAGTTGACGCAGGATCAGGTCGGAAAGATCCTCTCGGGCCTGTCGGGAACGACCGACATCGCGGCGCTCGCCGCCTGCGACATCGTGATCGAGGCGGTGTTCGAGGACCTCGCCGTGAAACACCGGCTGCTCGCGCAGCTCGACAAAGTGTGCCCGCCCCATGCCATTTTCGCGTCCAACACTTCCACCCTCTCGATCACCGGGATCGCCGCCGGCTCGGGGCGCGCGGACCGCTTCGTGGGCATGCATTTCTGCCTGCCGGCGCAGTTGATGAAGCTGGTCGAGATGTCGCCGGGGCTGAAGACCCGCGACGCGGCATTCCAGGAGGCGTGGGATTTCTGCAAGGCGCTGGGCCAGACACCGGTGAAGACCCAAGACAGTCCGGGCTTCATCCTCAACTACTTCCTGATACCGTTCAACAACGACGCGATCCGGCTGGTCGAGGCCGGCGTCGCCGCACCCGCCGACATCGACCGCGCGGTCAAGGCTGGTCTCGGCTACGCGATGGGGCCGCTCGAGCTGCTCGACCTGGTCGGGCTCGACACGCATCTGCTGGTCGCCGAAGCGCTCTATGCCTCGACGCACGATCCGCGCGCGGCGGTTCCGGCGCTGGTGAAGCAGATGATTGCCGCTGGCAGGCTCGGCCGGAAAACGGGGGAAGGGTTCTACAAGTACGAGGGCAGCAGTATGTTCGGAGGATGAAGAATGAACGAGAACGTTCATTCTTAATTGAGAACCCACATGAAATACCAATTTATTCGCGCCGGATACAGCCGATCATTCCCTGAAGATCACCCGCTGACGGCGGGTGGTCAGGACAGCGGCGAGGTAGTGATTATTGTCGGCATTGACGCGGGCACCGCGTTTCGGAAATTTGATGAGACGGACCGTAAAGCCGCTGTCCTCGCGATCCTGATCGAGCTCGGGACGGAATGTCTCGGCGTGCACACGGGAGAGAGCCGCGGCGAGGAAGGCTCCAACGTGCTCGGCTTCGCGCGTTTTCGCCTGGGAGGAGGCGAGCCCTCGAAGCTGATCGAGGTCGTCTGTCAGCCGCGGACCCTCGAGTCAGCGGTCGCGGCAGCGAGGCAGGTGTTCGAGAGCGTGGGGCTGCAAGTCGCGGTGTGCAACGATTTCGCGGGCCGCATCGTCGACCGGCTGGCGCGGCCGTACTACAACGCTGCGTTGCGGCGCCTCGACGAGGGCCTTGCGAGCGCCGCCGACCTCGACACCACGCTCAAGCTCGGGCTGGGCTATCCCGAAGGGCCGATCGAGCTGCTGGAACGCACGGGCCTCGCCCATCACTGCGACGTGACGCAGGCCTTGTTCGAGGCGTACGGCGAGGCGGCGTATGCGCCGGCGCGCCGCGCGCGGGTGGCGAAGCAAAGACTGGGAAAATAGCCGCCAAGACGCCAAGAACGCCAAGAAAGACACAACAATAATGAGGACCACAGCGAAGGGGCTCAGACTTTGGCGAGCGCAGGCGAGAGAGTGGAGGCAAAAGTTTTGGCATTTATTATGAATTCGATTTCCTTGGCGTTCTTGGCGTCTTGGCGGCTAATTTAATACTCTGTAACCATGCAGCCGCTTGCGGGAATAAGAGTTCTCGACTTCAGCACGCTGCTGCCCGGGCCGCTCGCGACGCTGCTGCTCGCGGAGGCGGGCGCCGAAGTGATCAAGATCGAGCGTCCGGGCGCAGGCGACGAGATGCGAGGCTACGACCCGAAGTTCGGCGCCGACAGCGTGAACTTCGCGCTGTTGAACCGCGGCAAACGCTCGGTCGCGATTGATCTCAAGCAACCGGGGGCGGTCGACCGCCTGATGCCGCTCGTGAAAAGCACCGATGTCATCGTCGAGCAGTTTCGCTCGGGCGTGATGGACCGGCTGGGGCTCGGCTACGAAGCGGTGTCGCGCGTCAACCCGCGCATCATCTACTGCGCGCTCACGGGCTACGGGCAGTCCGGCCCGCGCGCGATGACGGCGGCGCACGACTTGAATTACGCCGCCGAAGCCGGGATGCTCGCGCTCGCGGCGGGCGCCGACGGCGCGCCGGTGCCGCCGGCGGCGCTGGTCGCGGACATCGGCGGCGGTTCCTATCCCGCGGTAATCAACATTCTGCTGGCGTTGAGGGAGCGCGAGCGCAGCGGCCGGGGCTGCAAGCTCGACATCGCCATGGCGGATAACCTCTTCACTTTTATGTACTGGGCGATGGGCGACGGGCTCGCTGCGCGGCGCTGGCCGCAACCCGGCAGGGCGCTTCTGACAGGAGGCAGCCCGCGTTACCGCGTCTACCGCACGCGCGATGACCGCTTCATCGCCGCCGCGCCGCTCGAAGAGCGCTTCTGGCAGAACTTCTGCGATGCCATCGGGCTCGCCGCCGGCGCGCGTGACGACCGCCGCGATCCACAGTCCGTAATTCTGGCGGTCGCCGCACGAATCCGGGAAAAGACCGCCGAGGAGTGGCGCGCCGTGTTCGCGGGCAAGGACGTGTGCTGCAACGTGGTGGGCTCGATCGAGCAGGCGCTCGACGATCCCCAATTCCGGGCGCGCGGCGTCTTCGACCGCAAGCTGACGGCGGGCGGGAAAAGCATCCCTGCCCTGCCGGTGCCGGTGTCGCCCGCCTGGCGCGGCTCAGACACCGCAGGCTACCCGGCGCTGGGTGAGGCAAACTCGTTGCTCGATCAAAAGAAATAACGAACCACAGATACAGTTTGATCGGGGTATTTGACACAGCATGCGCGCGCTCGTCGTCCACCAGCACGGCCCGCTGGAGAACCTGAGGCTCGAGACGTTTCCCGACCCCCGGCCGGGGCCGGATGACGTGCTGGTCGACGTTCACGCCGCCAGCGTCAACTTCCCCGATCTCCTCGTGATCGGCGGCACCTACCAGATCCTGCCGGCGACGCCATTCGTGCCGGGCAAGGATCTTGGCGGGACAGTCGCCGCGGTCGGCGCGAATGTCTCCTCCCTGAAACCCGGCGACCGCGTGATGGCGCAGATCGAGTACGGAGCCTTTGCGGAGCGGGCGGCCGTCCCGTCTCGCAGCTGCTACAGAATGCCCGGCAGCATGAGCTTTGCCGAAGGTGCGGCGATGGGGCTCGTCTATCTCACCGCGCACTTCGCGCTGGTCGAACGCGGGGGACTGAAGGCCGGCGAAACCGTGCTGGTGACCGGGGCGGCCGGCGGCGTCGGTCTCGCTACCGTGCAGCTCGCCAAGGCGCTCGGCGCGATCGTCATCGCCACCGTCAGCAACGAGCAAAAGGCCGCGCTGGCGCGTGCGGGCGGCGCCGATTATGTGGTGCGGACGGATGCGCCCGATCTGCGCGAGCGCTTGCGGCGGGAGGTATTCGCCGCGGTGGGCAGCCGCGGCGTGGACCTGATCGTGGATTCCGTCGGCGGCGACGTATTCGAAGCGTGCTTGCGCGTCATCGCCTGGTGCGGGCGCCTCGTCACCGTGGGCTTCGCCTCCGGACGCATACCGGAAGTGAAGGTGGGGCTCATCCTGGTGAAGAACATCTCGCTGATCGGGCTGCACGTGAGCGACTACCGCGACCGTGTGGCGGACAAGGCGCGCCCGGCGCAGGCGGAGTTGTTCCGGCTGTATGAAGCAGGCAAGCTCAAGCCGCACGTGATGGCGGTCTATCCCTTCGAGGCGTACCGCGAAGCGCTGGCGGCGGTGCGCGACCGCCGGGTGCTCGGCAAAGCGGTGCTGGCGATCCGGCAGCAATGATCCGCCCCGGCGGCACGCACTTATAATGGACCGGTCATGGCAAGCGTGCTGCCGCTGAAACCCGAATTGCCCTCTCCCCTGCTGGAGGACGGCGCAAGCCTCAAGCTATGCGAGACCATCTCGCGCTGGCGCTATGAGGATTTGCCCCCCGCTGTCGTGCGGGTCCTCAAGTCGTTCCTGATCGACACGCTGGGCGTGATCGGGGGCGCGGCACGCGCGCCGGGAATACCGGTGCTGCATGCGCGCTTGACGCGCTGGGAGCGCGACGGGGCGGCTACCGCACTGATCGGCAAGCGCCGCCTGTCACCGCCGAGCGCCGCGCTCGCCAACGGCGCCGCGGCACATGCGCTCGATTTCGACGACCAGCACGACCCGGCGCGCGTGCACACCAGCTGCGTGACGCTGCCCGCGTTGCTCGCGACGGCGGAAGACCTGGGCGGGGTTTCCGGGCGCGAGTTCCTGCTCGCCTATGCGGTGAGCGCCGAGCTGCATGCGCGGCTCGGCCTCGCCTGCTACAACAGCCTCGGCAAGGGCTGGCATCCGACGATGCTCTTTGGCGTGCTCGCCGCGAGCCTCGGCGCCGGCCGGCTGCTCAAGCTCGGCGCCGCAGGCCTCAACAACGCCTTGGGGCTGGCGTTCCACCAGGCGTGCGGTTCCGCGCAAAGCATGCGCGACGGCGTGCTCTCCAAGCGCCTGGGCCCCGGTTTCGCCGCGCGCGCCGCGGTGCTCGGCGCTTTTCTCGCCGCGGACGGCATCACCGGCACGCGCCGCACGCTGGAAGGGAACGCGGGCCTCGCCGCGCTCTACGAGCGAAACGAAGTGCGCCCCGAGTTGCTGTTCGAGGGCCTGGGCCGGGAATGGCGCATTCTGGAGTACAGCTTCAAGCCCTACCCCTGCTGCCGCTGCAGCCACACGGCAATCGGGCTCGGCATCCGGATGCACGCGGAGGGCGTGCGCGCGGAAGCACTGGAGTCCGCCGAGATCGGGCTGGGCGAAGTTAACTGGCTCACGGTCGGAGAGCCCTACGACGTCAAGCGTGATTCCGTGGTGCACGCCCAGTTCAACGCGGCGTACAGTTTCGCCCGCGCCCTCTCCGATGGGCGCGTCGACCTGCGCAGCTACCAGCGGCCGCAGATCACCGACCCCGCGATCGCGGCACTCGCCGGGCGCGTCCGGGTCGTTTCGGACCCGGCGATCGAGCCCACCGCGATCGAACCGGCGCGCGTCGAAGTTGCGCTCAGGGATGGACGCATTACCCAGCTCACCGCAACCGTGATGAAAGGCAGCCCGCAGCAACCGCTGACGGACGCCGAGCTCCTCGCCAAGTTTCACGATTGCCTGGAATTCGGGCTGGGGGCGACGCGGGCGGAGGCGGATCGCCTGGCACAGGCCGTGGCCAGCATCGAGCGCAGCACCGATGTTGCCCGCGGCATCGTCGATGCTTTCCCGCTACCCGCAAGTAAGTTCTGAGTGCCGAGTTCTAAGTGCGGAGTGAGTTTACGATTGCCGGGGTCGCGCCGCGAGGCGACGCTCAGCACTCAGCACTAATTATTTCGCGGGGGGCGGCTGCCGGGCGCGGTCCACGGTGCTAAGCGCCTCGTCGCAACCTTTACGCGCCCGCACTTTCTTCTGCCGCGCCGCGTCTCGAGCCGTCTTCGGGTTACCGGGTCAGGCTTGCATAACTGCATATGATTTGAAATACCGGGAATTGAGCATCCGCATTCATGCAATAAACCAAGCCTGACCCCGTTAGTTTCACTCTACGAATGGCAATGTCTGGAAACGGCCCGAACAAGCTCTATCGCTCCCCCGCCTCTCCAATAACTGCGCTACCGCAACCCGCAGGCTGCTTGAATTGCGTAAGCGTCCGAGGCAAGCTTTTGCGCCAGCGTCGGGTCGATCGTCTTGCCGCTCTTTTCCCACACCTCGTTGACGAAGGCAGTTAGAGCAGAACACATCTCCCGGAAATTTGAGGCCCGAAAGTGCGTCTCCGCAAGGCGCACCTTATTCGACAAGCTCCTTCCGGGCTCAACGCCGTTGACTTTCGCCGACAGCGCCGCAAGCTTGTCGGCGACTTTAACGATTGGGTTCAGAAGAAAGCCTTTCTGACCGGCGGAGCGAGAGTCGTTGCCATAGGCCGCAATCTGGCCGGAGTCGTTGATCCCCGTGGCTTGCGTAATGGTGAGGAACGGCCGAAGGTCAGAACTGATCAGATCATTCAGGTCGTATACAACGCCGTTCTGCCAGAGAGTGGCGCGGGACCTGGAACCATCACTGTTCCAGCCAACGCACTCGCCCCTGTTGTTGATTTTCCGAACGTAACCGCTGACGCTCCCGGGCAATAATGGCAGCGCTACTGGTTGACCATTCGTCCAGAGAGTCGGGTGGTGTCTTCCCGAGGCATCAATGCTCATGCCAACGATTTGCGTCAAATCATTGACGCCTTCAGCCGTACTGGCGATAGTCCCGGGAAGCATTCCAAGATCCGTGACTTGGCCTTCGCGCCAAGCCGTTGCCCTTAGACCGTACTGTAGAGCCGCAACACGATTGGTATACGTATAGCCAACCACGAGCCCTCTGTTGCTGATGCTCTGCGCGCTACTGTTCAGAGCACCCGGCAGGTCAGGAAGGAAAGCAAAAACACTTCTCAGCCACTCTGTAGCTCGAACTCTGCCGCCAACATCTATGAACCCAACCGCGTGACCGGTGTCGTTGATGCCAAATGCTCTTGCATTGGTGAAACCGCTCGGTGCACCGAGGTCAATCGTCTGCTTGTCTTGCCACAAGATAGGGTGGCCTATGTTTGCGGAATCCCTCGCGCTTCCGACTACCTGCCCCGCAGCATTGATACTCAAAGCACTCGATTCACGCGGCGCGCCAGCGCCCAGATCGATGGCTACACCATCCTTCCATAGGACTGCGGTAGGCGCAAAAGATTTTCCTGTCTGGCGATGGATCGCACCAACCACCGAACCTGCCGCATTCATTCCATTGACGTAAGCTACTGATCCTCCCTCGAGGTCGGGCAGCGTGGTCACATGGTAGCTGGGAGATTGAGCGGCAATGGCAGCCAGAGAATACGCACCGAGAACCGCAAGCACTCTATACGCGAAGCGCCTTTGCATGGTCTCCCCTCGTAGCGCTTATCGCTGCAGGGCTAGTTGAAAGGGCCGCCCGGCATGCGAAACGCCGGGCGGCGCTCTGCTCGGGAGCCCCGCCGGGCTCCCTTGCAGACCGATCAGACTCAGGTCACGACCAGCGGCCGCATCATGTCGTGCTCCTCGTGCTCCAGGATGTGGCAGTGCCAGACGAACTCGTTGCCACCGGTCCTGGGGCTGGGCGGAGTGGGCACCACGGCACCGCCCGCGGTGACGATCGGCGACAGGTCGAACCTCATGATGATGCGCGTCACCGTGCCCGGGAACATCATCACCGTCTCCTTCCACCCGGTCTCGTTCGGCTCGGCGGGTGTGGCGGGGCCGGCGAAGATGACGCCGCCCTGGGTGCTGCCGAGGCTGCTCACCTGGAACGGCTGCCGGTTGATCACCTGCACGTTCACCAGGTGGAAATGCATCGGGTGAACATCTCCCGTCGCGTTGAAGATCTCCCAGACCTCGGTCGAGCCAGCCGCGACCGACTCGGTCACGGGGCTCTCGTAGGGACGGCCGAAACCGGCGCTGGGCGAGCCCGGTGGGACAAGCGTGCCGAGCATCTGGATGAGGCGGCCGTAGGGGTCGAACGTCTCGTTGAGGCTTAGCCGACGGACCGGGACGGCCGGAGGCGGCACGCTAACGCCGAAGGGGATGAGCGGTGTGTCGAGGCCAGGCATGTCGGTGCCCGTGTTGATTCTCAGTTCAAGATCCGGAGAACCGGTGATCGCGGGGGCCACATCGAACCGCATCAGGACCCGCGAATTCGGCCCGAACCCGGCGGGCGTGAGGGCGTTGACCGGATTGCCCTTCACGTTCCACAGCGGGAAGAAGTCGTACCGAGGGTCACCGCCCGGGAACGGCGAGGGGGCATCGTTATAGAGGATGATGCTCTTGCCCGCATACGCCTTGAAGTCGATGAGGATATCGGGCCGCTCGGCCGGAGCCACCACGAGGGAACTCTTCAGCGGGAGGAGCGGGTTGAACTGAACGTTGGTCGGGATGAGCGCCGGCTTCGGCAGGAAGCCTCCCTCAGTGCCGATCTGCAGAACCGTGGGGCTCGTTCCAGGGCTGTTCGGATTGCAGAGCGCAGGCGCATTTGTCGGGTTGCCGAGCGCGTTCAGCGTGATCCCGTTCGGGCTTCCGTCGGCGACGTACAGCTGCAGGTTCAGGAACCGCGCGTTGCATGCGTTGAGGAACCGCAGCCGGTAGCGTCGCGGCTCGACAGCGGCCTTCGGAAAGCTCGTCCCGTTGACGAGCATCGTGTCCCCGAAGAACTCCGGGATGACCGACGGGTCTGGCGGAGTGAGGTTGCCGCCCACCAGGTTGCCAGCCACCCTCCAGCGGGCCCGCTCGTAGATGTGTGCGTACCACAGGCTGCCCGGCGTCGTCGCGGAAGAAACCGCCGGCCAGGTCGGGTCAAGCGCAGCGGTGTTCAGGCCGACGAAGACCTTGTCCTGGATGACGAGCGGAATCTCGTTGCCGCCGGCCTCGACGTAATTGGGCAGGCCCTGGTTGACGAGGTTCCGCTCGAACGGGTCGCGGATGAGGAGGCCCGAGGCGATGCCCGCGTAGGCGTTGATGCGGGTGATGCCGATGGCGTGGTCATGGTACCAGCCGAAGCGGGCGCTCTGGTTGAGCGGATAGTAGTACTCGGCCTCGTTGGTTCTAGCACTTGGATTCAGGACCTGGTTATTGACGAAGCTAGATCCCTGACCGCCAGTCGGATCCCACCAACTGAACGGGCCGCCGTCGCTGATCCACGGAACGAGTCCGCCGTGGAAGTGCACCGCGGTGCGGTTGTTGCCCAGGTCCGCGCCGGGGATGGTCAGGTCGTTGGGAATGATGTGCATCCCGCCGGGGAGGTTGTTCCGGAAGGTGATCTGGATCGGTGTGCCCTTCTGGCCCACGAGGATGCCACCAAGGTGCGTGTTGTTCCGGCCGGCGAGCAGCCGCGCCGGGTTGAAGCCACGCAGCGTGGTCGGCCCCAGGGACGGGCATACGCCCGGGTCCTGGAACTGGTCGATGTTGATGGTGTAGTGGGTGACCCCTGTGACCGGCGCTGGCGTCGGATCCGGCGCACATACGCCGATCGTGCCGATGCCGCGCAGCGTGGTACCGAAGAGCGGGATGGTGGTCGGGCTCTGAGAGAACGCGAAGGAATCGCGCACAGCGAATCGCCAGGGCAGAAACGTACTTGCCCCAATAGCGAGTCCGGCACCACCGGTTTTCTTCAGGAATTGTCTTCTGCTTCTGCTAATGTGCTTGCCCATGGCTACGTCCCCTGTTGATTGATCGCATTATTAGAGTTTGTCCTTCTCTCCTGGCGGCTTGTCGGACTCTGAATCGACGGGCTGCCAGGCGAAAAAGGTACCGCCATCTCTTCATGGCGCTCGAAAACGTATCAACCCTATGAGGAATGCATCTTGATCTATATCAAAGTGCGTTCTGGACTTTCACTCTCCCAGTCAATCATGGGACAAACATCCCATCGCCCATAGGAAGGGCGGATTCGTCAGATGGGAATTTGATCTAGGTAAGCGTCCGTTAGTAGGCGGAGCGCACGACCCCCCGCCCCGGGAGTTCAGGCGCGACCGCTAGGCAAAAAACCCCCCCTTAATTAGGGTCTATTTCTTGAGAGCGTCTACTTGCGCCAATCACGCGGGTGATCGCTTGCGACCGGAACTCCTGCATGGGTCGCCTCGACCAGGTTCGACGAGGCCTGGCGGCAGGGCTCGGT
>Ga0210377_10002154_pt1 | contig 17471 bp, 16 predicted proteins | sample PLM4_65_b1redo_FD_155480 | JGI IMG/M metagenome (GOLD analysis project Ga0210377, IMG submission 155480) | Groundwater sediment microbial communities from an aquifer in East River, Colorado, USA - PLM4_65_b1 redo | ecosystem: Environmental > Terrestrial > Soil > Riparian zone | place: USA: East... | reverse complement strand
GACCCATCCATTTTGGGCGGACTTGTTATCAAGGTTGGCGACAAGGTTCTCGATGGTTCCGTCGCTGGCAAGCTTGAAGGTCTTCGACAAAGTTTGAAATAATTTTGCTTGAATAGATAAAGAAGGTTTGAGTTCATGTTGCTCAAACCTTCTTTTCATTATTAGATCTTAAGGGATTTCGCTATTCCTATAAAATAGACCTTGATTATCAACAGTTTTTATCTTACAATTGCCGCCGATATAATAAATCCGCGTTGAGGCTAAACCATATGAATGAGAACCGAATTCAACAGGTCCTTGAGGTTGAAAGGCAAGCGCAGGAAATACACGAGAAAGCGGTAAGCGAAGCTCAACAATTGCCCGTACAGGCGGAGCAGGAAGCCCAGGCGATCATAGACAGGGCCCGGGCGGAGGCTCAGGAAGAGGCGCGTAAACTGGTTTCAAACGCTCAGGCGGAGCAGGAGGTCGCCAAGACGCTCGCCCAGGCAGGGGAAAAGAACCGCCAGGTGGAGACGCTCGCAATGAGTAACTTTGATCGGGCGGTGAACTATATCCTTGATCGTATCATTGGTAGAGAATAGTTTATGGCCTCGAGCGGCGTTTCCGGGTATGCAGCCATCAGTGCTCGTGTTCGCGCCATGTACTCGTCCCTGCTTAGCACTCAGGAATTTGCCAGGCTGAGTGAGACTCCTGATTTCCCTTCCCTTATTGGACAACTCAAACAAACAGCCTATGGTCCTTATCTTGAAAGTCTGAAAGAGAAGGATCTCACATCACGCAGAGTGAATTTGCAGATCAAAGGGCGCCTGGCAGACTCTTATTACAGTGTCATTCATATTGCTCCCGAACAGACACGTTCCCTTTTGAAACACCTTTATAGAAATTTTGAAGTAGGCAACCTGAAAGCGATCCTGCGCGGTATCGTTTCAGATCCGTCCTGGGAGCGGTTGCAGGATATCCTGTTTCCGTTAGGCTCGTTGACCGTTTTGCCTGCCCAGGCAATGGTGGAGGCGGGCAGCGTTGGGTCGGCAATCGAATTGTTACAAGGGACTGTGTACGACGAAACGCTCTCTTTTGCGATGAAGCGTTATAGCGCCGAGCAGAACCTCTTTCCGCTTGAGGTTGCCCTGGATCTGTTCTACTGGCGTCAATTATGGCATGAAGCCAAACGATTGCAGGGTCTCGACCGGGATCAGGCGCTGCGCATTATCGGCTCCCTGATGGACATGAACAATTTGATGTGGGTCATCCGTTATCGTGTCTATCACAATCTCTCCGAAGAGGAATTGATCAATTACACATTGCCATTCGGATTTCACGTCCGCGATGAGGATATTCGCGCGATTGCCGCGGGAGCGGATATCGCCTCGGTTGTGGAGCGTGTCTATCCCAACATTGCGGATGTGGAGGCGCTCCTTGCGGAACCGCGCAGTGGCCTGCCTCTACTTGAAACAAAATTAAAACGGCATGTCATGCAGCAGTGTCTTGCGGCGTTCAGCGGCAATCCCTTTCATATTGGCATACCGCTGGCTTTCCTGATTTTGAGCGACCTTGAGATCCAGGACCTGACGGTTTTGATCGAAGCCAAGTCCTCGAAAATGCCTGATGAAGAATACCAACCTTATTTGTTAAGAACGGTTACGGCAAAAGTATAGTTGAATTGGTTCACTGATACGTAGTAGTGAAAAGAAATCCTACTTTGTTCGTTGGAACGGAGAAACCATGTTCTTCCCAAAAGCGATGACGGAGCTCGAACTGATCGTCCCTGCCAGGGATCTTTTGGCAGTGACCCAAATCCTAAGCCGCTATGGCGTCTTTCATCAGACCGATAGTGCATATCCCAATGTGGCGACCGGCTCTGCTAATACCTGGCAGGAGACCGCCGCCTCTTATGCGGCATTCGAAAGACGGATTCAGGCTGTCATGCAGACATTGTCCATTGATGAGGGCGAACCGCCATCGGCTGAGTTCGATGCGATGGTAGAGACCGAGGCTCTTCGTCTGGCAGTTGAGCGGATCGAGGAGGAAGTCAAAAAAACCAGCGATCAACTGAACATCGAAAAGAAGCGCCTTGAGCAACTTGAAAATATTTTGCATCAACTTGAGCCTGTGGAGGACATTGAACTCGATATTGCCGCGCTTCGCAACTCGCGCTACACCTATTCGACTCTTGGATTGATCCCGGCCGCAAATGTGGATCGCTTGCAGACCAGCCTGGCGCGCGTGCCTTATGTTTTTCTGACGCTTCGTTCAGACTCCCAGAAGCCTGTCGTCTGGCTGGCTGGACCTCAATCCAACGCTGACATCCTGGATCGCGCCGCGAAAAGCGCGTATTTGGACCCGTTGAGTTTGCCTGAGGGATACGAAGGCACGCCTGCGAAGATCATCGAATCCCTGCACAGATCCATCGAAGAGACAAATCAAAAGATCGAAGAATTGAAAAATACACTTGCACAATATGCAAAGGAACATGGAGGGCAATTGCGCGAATTATTGTGGCAGGCGCATACCAGCCGCGTGCTTTCAGATGCCATCGTGCGCTATGGGCAGCTCAAACATACCTACGTTGTTACAGGCTGGGTGCCGGTGGATGATCTGGAAGACCTGACCACCCGACTCAGGAGTGCTTCCAGGGAAATCCTCATTGAAACCCTGCCCACCACACGATATGGGCATAACTCCAATGTGCCTGTGGCTTTGATCAATAACAAATTCTTAAAGCCATTCCAGATGCTGGTCAACACGTATGCGCGACCGCGTTATGGTGAAATAGACCCAACAATTTTAATTGCTTTCACGTTTCCTCTCCTCTTTGGCGCAATGTTCGGCGATATAGGTCAGGGATTGGTGTTGTTTCTTCTTGGTTGGCTTTTGGCGAGCAAAAAGATAAAAGCCTTAAGTGGCATGTCCAGCTTGGGTGGGGTCATTGCGGCCGTTGGTGCAATGGCTACCATTTTTGGCTTCCTGTATGGAAGTATTTTTGGGTTTGAAGGCCACTTGGTGGAAGAGTACCTTGGTTTTACCCTCCACCCTCTTTGGTTAAGTCCAATTGATGAGATCTTGCGAATATTAAGTTTTGCTATTGATGTAGGAATTGTGCTTCTCTGTGTCGGTTTCCTGCTCGGTATTTTCAATCACTTCCGCTCAAAAGACTGGGCTCATTTCATTTTTGGACACAATGGCATTGTAGGATTCGCGTTTTACATCGTGTTCCTTGGCCTGCTTGGTTCATTTCTCAGTCAATCACCAATTGCGCCTAAAATTGCAGTTGCAATTGCGTCGCTTCCGATTCCCTTTACGATATTGGCAATTGTGTTCGGTATAGCGATCATGTTCTCTAGCTTACTCCGGAACCTTGTGGAGGGCCATCGACCGTTAATCGAAGGTGGAATTGCGACATTTATTATCCAGTCGATAATGGAATTGTTCGAGACCCTGGTAAGTTTTCTAAGCAACACGCTTTCCTATGTCCGCGTCGGCGCCTTCGCTGTTGCCCACGGTGGTTTGAGTATGGCATTCTTTTCAATTGCTGGCCAGGAACCCGATCTAGGTTTCTGGATTACGATCTTCATCGGCAATATTTTCTTTGTTGTAGTAGAAGCCTTGATTGTTGGCATTCAAACCATGCGTTTGTCGTATTATGAATTCTTCGGCAAGTTCTTCACGGGTGGAGGCATGCGCTTCGAGCCGCTCACGATCACTCCTAAAGAGGAGGGGTAGATTGGGAATTTGTATAACAATTTGATATCCGCAATCTTTCAGTCATGATAAAAAATCATCACGATAAGGAGAAATAAAATGTTTGTGCTCTTCGCTGTTCTCGTTGGTTTGATCCCGGTCATTCCCGCTGTCATTTTTGTGATCCAGAACGGAAAGACCAGCCCTGCTAAGGCGCTTTCCCGTTTGGTGACTGGCTTCAATGCATTCAACTTTTTGGTGGGCATGATGGCGGCTGGACTTGCCGTTGTCTGGCTGGCGACACCATCCTCAGCGCTGGCTTCCGGGTTGGCTCAGGAAGGCGGCAATGTGGATCAGTATGCGTCCCTTGCGGCCGCTCTTTCAACTGGTCTGGCTTGCATTGGTGCAGGTATCGCAGTGGGTGGCTCCGGTGCTGCCGCGGTGGGCGCGACTGCTGAGAAGCCGGAATCATTTGGTCGTTCATTGATCTTTGTAGGTCTCTCTGAAGGTATTGCGATCTACGGCCTGATCATTTCCTTCCTTGTTTTGCCGTAGGGAAGCATGAAAGTTTTGGTCATCGGCCATCCTGATGCAGTGTTGGGGTTTTCGCTTGCCGGTGTTCACGGCCAGGCAGTGGCGACTGCCGCGGAAGCCAACCAGGCTTTGGATGCTGCTTTTGCAGCGCATGACACTGGCATTATTCTGGTCACCCAGGATGTTGCGCGGTTGGTCCAGGCGAGGGTTGAGGATTTGAAACTCCACAGCACAATTCCGCTTGTGGTGGAGATTCCATCCCCGGAAGGTGTGTCGCCGGATGAGCCGACCCTAAGCCAGGTTGTCCTTCGGGCAATCGGGATTAAACTGTGATTCTTTACCTGCGCGTTCCGTAGGCGCAGGGGAAACGGATTTGGTATCGAGTTATGAAACCAGAAGATGAGAATATCGAGGCGCTCGCGCGTGCCATCCTGAGGGATGCCCGTATGGAAGCTGAGGAAATACAGGAAGAAGCCAGGACAAAGGCGGAAGCCATCCGACAGCGCGCGCAGGTTGAGGCTGAGGCTGAACGGAAAGCGATCCTTGAACGCGCCCATCAGGATGCGGAACGGGTTCGCAGCCAGGCAGTTGCCACCGCGCAGTTGAAAGCGCGCACGATGCAATTGGAACACCGCGAAAAATTATTGGATAAGGTATTCGACGCGGCCAGGCAAAGACTCTCCGCCATCCAGAAGAGATCGGATTACGATCAGGTCGCGGCAAAATTGCTCAAGGAGGCTGTCTCTCAATTGAACGCGAGCAGTGCCGAGGTCCGCGCAGATGATGCGACGGAGAGATTCCTCAAAACGAATGTGCTGGATCAAGTCTCAAAGGAATTGAAAGCGAAAATCACCGTGGGCAAACACCTTGAATCAGGGACCGGTTTGATCGTTTCAGCTTCCGATGGACACCTGACCTATGACAATACGTTGGAGACTCGCTTGAACCGATTGCAAAACGCGTTGCGATCATCGGTATATCAAGTGTTGACGGGAGGGAAGTTATGAGTGAGCAGATCGCAACAGTGATCTGGATCAACGGACCTGTAGTGCGCGCCCGCGGTTCACGTCACGTTGGCATGCTGGAATTGGTCGAAGTGGGCGAGGATCGGCTCGTTGGCGAAGTCATCGGTTTGAACGGCGATATCATCACCGCGCAGGTTTATGAAGAGACATCAGGGATGAGACCTGGCGCACCGATGTTCGGCACGGGTCTGCCACTTTCTGTTGAACTTGGACCCGGGTTGTTGAAAAGCATTTTTGACGGAGTCCAACGCCCATTGCCCTTGATTGAAATGCAATCAGGTTCGTTTATCGGACGCGGGATGCGTCTTGACCCGTTGTATCGCAAAGACCGCTGGAGGTTCACACCCACAGCAAAGATTGGGGATGTGGTGAAGGGCGGCGCGATAATCGGCATTGTGATGGAGACGGACACGTTCGAGCATCGGATCATGGTTCCCCCGGATCTTTCGGGGACTTTGAGCTGGCTCGCCCCGGCAGGCGAATACACCATCGAGGAGCCGATTGCGCGATTGAAGATTGGCAAGGATGAAAAAGAATTGACCATGCTTCAGCGTTGGCCCGTCCGCAGACCGCGGCCTTACAAGTCACGTCTTGGTGTGACCACACCATTGATCACGGGTCAACGCGTGTTGGATACTTTTTTCCCGGTCGCGAAAGGCGGCGCGGCAGGTATTCCGGGTCCGTTTGGATCGGGCAAGACGGTGACACAGCATAGCATTGCCAAGTGGGCGGATGCACAGGTGATCGTGTACATCGGTTGCGGTGAACGCGGTAATGAAATGACGGAAGTGTTGCAGGAATTCCCGCATCTGGTTGACCCCCGAAGTGGACGGCCGTTGATGGAACGCACGGTGTTGATCGCCAATACATCCAATATGCCGGTAGCCGCGCGCGAGGCGAGCATTTATACAGGCATTACGATCGCTGAATATTATCGAGACATGGGTTATCACGTCGCGTTGATGGCGGATTCAACCTCCCGCTGGGCGGAAGCGTTGCGTGAGGTTTCCGGTCGTCTGGAGGAAATGCCGGCGGAGGAAGGGTATCCTGCCTATCTCGCAGGTCGTCTCGCTGAGTTTTATGAACGTGCGGGTTATGTGGAAACACATAATGAGCACTCCGGCTCTGTGACAATCGTTGGTGCGGTTTCCCCTCCGGGTGGTGACTTCTCCGAGCCGGTGACACAGCACACCAAACGTTTCATCCGCTGCTTTTGGGCGCTGGATAAATCGCTGGCGTCTGCCCGGCACTTCCCATCCATCAACTGGCTGGATAGTTACAGCGAATATCTCGAAGATGTTGCAGGCTGGTGGCGTGAGCAGGTAGGCACAGATTGGCTGGCGATGCGTAACCGCGCCATGGGTATTTTGAGCGAAGAGGCGCGTCTTTCGCAGATCGTAAAACTTGTCGGTCCTGATGCATTACCGGATGAGGAACGTCTGGTTTTGGAGACCGCCCGTTTGATTCGCGAAGGCTTTCTACAGCAAAACGCGATGGACCCGGTGGATGCTTATTCGTCGCTCCAGAAACAGGTGCGCATGATGGAACTCATCCTGCGTTTCCAGGACCGCGCATTGCGGATCGTCAAGCATGGCGCGCCGATTTCGCTCATCCATAATTTGCCGGTCGTGGATACCTTGATCCGTATGAAGACCGCTGTTCCCAATGAAGAACTGGAAAAGTTGGAAGATATCCAAAAACAAATTGACGAGCAGATGAGTCAATTAGATTCGGAGTACCGATGAGCGACGTGATTGTTCAAGGCGGGCAGGAAGTTCTTGGCGTGGGGCGCATCGAAGGTCCCATCGTCATTGTTGAAGGTGCGGCGAATGTCAGTTACGACGAAGTGGTTGAGATCCGTGATGGTCAGGGACGCTTGCGCCGTGGCCGCGTGCTTGAAGTGGGCGAGAAGAACGCGGTGATACAGGTCTTCGCCGGTTCCACCGGCCTTTCGATTGACGGTACAAGCGTTCGCTTTTTGGGCGATACCCTGCGCGTCCCGGTTGCTGAGGAGATGCTGGGCCGTGTGTTCGATGGACTTGGCAATCCCATTGATGGTGGTCCGCTTCCGCTCACAGACAAGTATGCCGATGTAAATGGACAGCCGATCAACCCGACCGCGCGCGTGTATCCACGTGATTACATCCAAACAGGTATCTCCGCCATTGACGGCATGAACACGCTCCTGCGCGGACAGAAATTACCGATCTTCTCAGGCGCAGGCATGCCACACGATCAACTCGCCGCACAGATCGTGCGCCAGGCAACATTGGGCGCGGTCGCCGGCGAAGCCTCCTCGCAAACGGAAGCCTTCGCGATCGTGTTCGCGGCGATGGGCGTCAAGCACGATGTGGCAGATTACTTCCGCAAATCGTTTATGGAAAGCGGCGCCCTCACGCGCGTGGCGATGTTCCTGAACCTGGCAGATGATCCTCCAGTGGAGCGTCTGGTGACGCCGCGCGCTGCTCTGACCCTTGCAGAGTATCTTGCTTATGAGCGCGGCATGCACGTGCTGGTCATCCTCACAGACATGACCAACTACTGCGAGGCCCTCCGCCAGATCTCGAACATTCGCGGCGAGGTGCCGAGTCGTAAAGGTTATCCCGGTTATCTCTACAGTGATCTTGCATCCATGTATGAACGCACAGGCCGCATCCGCACAAGCGAGGGATCGATCACGCAGATTCCCATCCTCACCATGCCCAATGACGATATCACGCATCCGGTCCCGGACCTGACCGGCTACATTACCGAGGGACAGATCACACTTGGGCGTGAACTCGGCCAGGCAGGTGTGTATCCTCCGATTGCTGTGCTGCCAAGTCTCTCCCGTTTGATGAAGGACGGAATTGGTCAGGGACGTACCCGCGGTGACCATCCTCATTGGGGGGCGCAACTCTATGCAGCGTATGCTCATATGCAGGACGTGCGCTCGCTGGCGTCTGTCATCGGCGAGGAGGAGTTGGGCGAGGTCGATCAAAGGTATCTGCAGTTCGGTCGCGCCTTTGAACGGGAATTCGTGAATCAGGCGACCACGGAAAATCGCACCATCGAACAGACTTTGGATATTGGCTGGCGATTGCTCTCCATGTTGCCGAGAGAGGAATTGACCCGCGTAAGCCTGGACGAACTCAAGCAGTACTACAAAGGTGAGTAACAATGCCGACGATCAATGTCGCGCCGACTCGCACCAACCTGATCCGCATCAAAAAGGAACTGCGCTTCGCGCGTGAAGGATATGAGATCCTTGACCGCAAACGCGAAGTGCTGACAACGGAACTCGTCCGCGTGGCGAAAGAAGCGGATCTTGTCCAGAAGGAAGTGTGGGGACTTTTGGAGATCGCCTATGGCGCGCTTGAGAAGGCGCGTCTCACCATGGGCAGCGACAACGTTGAGTGGGCCGCGCTTGCCGCGAGTAAAACCGTTGACGTGCATCTCAAGCTGCGCGGCATCATGGGTGTTGCCATTCCTGAAATCCAGGCGCGCGGCGAACCGTTGAAGATGCTTTATAGTCTAAGCGGCACCAACGCGGCACTGGACGAGGCAGCTGCGGCATTCAGGGAAGTGGTGATCAAAACGCCTCAACTTTCCATGCTGGCGACCACGGTCTGGCGTCTGGCTGGCGAATTACGCAAAACGCAGCGACGGGTAAATGCCTTGCAGCATATCTTCATCCCGCAGTACGAAGAGACGGTTGCTTTCATCGTCAGTTCGCTGGAAGAGCGCGAACGCGAAGAGACTTTCCGCTTGAAGTGGCTCAAGACGAAGATGACCAAATCTCAGGCTTAGCGTGGTTTCGAAAATTCATTATAATCAGGCAAATAAACAATTTGTACTTGAAGAAAAGGCGAGCCTTTAAAAGACTTGGCCTCTGCACGTCAAAGCTAAAATCGCTAACAAGGAGATCGCCATGAAAATTGGTGTGTTGGGTACAGGGGTGGCTGGGCAAACCATTGGTTCGAAACTTGTACATCTCGGGCATGAAGTAATGATGGGCGCCCGCGATGTGGATAACCCCAAGGCGGTTGCCTGGGCAAAAGATGAGGGTGAAAAACATGCCCTGTTCGGAAATTTTGCAAACGCTGCTTCTTTTGGGGAAATTGTTTTCAATTGCACATTAGGGACGGCCTCCCTGAATGCACTTCGAATGGCGGGAGCTGAGAATCTAAAGGGGAAGATCCTGATCGATACAGCAAACCCTCTTGATTATTCCTCCGATAACTGGTCACTAACCGTCTGTAACACGGATTCCCTGGGTGAACAAATCCAGCGTGAATTCCCAGATACGTTTGTTGTGAAGAGCCTCAATACGATCAACGCCGATGTGATAGTCAATCCCACCAAACTGGCTGAGCGGTCGGATGTGTTTGTGAGTGGCAATGACATGGAAGCCAAGTCCACAGTGATAAGAATATTGCGCGAATGGTTTGGCTGGAAATCCATCATCGACTTGGGCGACATTACAACATCCCGCGGCGTCGAGATGTATATGCTCCTCTGGCGCAGTTTGCGGAAAGCGGTTTCCTCTTATCAATTCAATGTCAAAGTGGTCCGCTCGGCTCAATAAATTCAAAAGCTTCATTTCGCCCTTTTTGGACGTGGAAAGGTTTTAGCGATAGAATTGCTAAAACCTTTTTATTTATGAAAACACTAAAACAACTATTCGCTGACCTCCCATTTTCTCATCCACTTGAATTGCCCGACATTGAAATTACCGGGATCGCCATCGACAGCCGCGCGATTAAACCCGGATATCTCTTTGTCGCGATGAAAGGTAGCAACGCTGACGGCCATGATTACATCCAAAAAGCATTAGACAATGGCGCGGTTGCGGTGGTGGGGGAAAGGGATAACGTGGGGCAGATTGGTAATCCGCCTTACATTCAACTCGAAAACACGCGTCGCTCTCTGACGTGGATGGCTGGCGCGTTCTACGATTGGCCTGGTCGCAAGCTGACAGTGATCGGCGTCACCGGTACCGATGGCAAGACCACGACAACGAACTTGATCTACAAAATCCTGCTTGCGGCAGATATCAAAGCTGGGATGATTTCCACGGTCAACGCGGTGATCGGCGACGAAGTGTTGGATACCGGGTTCCACGTCACCACACCGGATGCTCACGATGTTCAGCGCTATCTTGCAAAAATGGTGGAGGCGGGATTGACTCACGTCGTTTTAGAGACCACGTCTCATGGCTGGTCTCAATATCGTGTGGACGCGTGTGAGTTTGATGTTGGAGTCGTAACTAACATCACACACGAACATATGAATGAACATGGAACGTATGCGAATTATCGTGCTGCAAAGGCAAGATTGTTCTCGGGCCTTGAAATAACACTGCCAAAGCCACAAGGGAATCCACGCCTGGCTGTGATAAACCGAGACGATAGGTCTTTCGTTTTTCTGAATGACTTTATCAAAGTGAATAAAGTCAATTATGGCTTGGGGGAGGATGCAAATGTCCGCGCGGTAGATATTAAGTATAGCCCATCGGGAATCCATTTCATCTCACGAAGTAGAGATTTTCAAGTTGATGTTACGAGCAAACTCGTTGGTGCATACAATGTCTCGAATTGCCTCGCGGCACTAACCGCATCTGCCTATGGCCTGGGAATAAAGCCGGAAATTGCCGCGCAAGGGATTGCTTCCCTGGAGGGAATCCCTGGTCGCATGGAACGAATTGACATGGGACAAAACTTCACAGCCATCGTGGATTTTGCTCACACACCGAATGCGTTGAAGGTTACATTGGAAGCCGCCCACGAAATGCTTCAGACGGCCACTGAGAGCACTGAGACCATTGAGACCGTTGAGAAAAATAAAAAGATAAACTTAGAGAACTCTGTGGCAAAGAAACCACGGGTTATTGCCGTTTTTGGTTCTGCAGGGTTACGTGACAAGGAAAAACGCCGCATGATGGCAGAGACATCGGCAGAACTGGCCGATCTCACGGTGTTGACTGCCGAAGACCCACGCACCGAGTCATTGGATGGAATCCTTGAGGAAATGGCAGCAGGCGCGATGTCCAAGGGAGGAATCGAGAGGAAGACGTTTTGGCGAGTGCCAGATCGAGGTGAAGCAATCCGATTCGCGTTGAAGCTGGCGCGTCCCGGTGATATGGTTTTATCTTGTGGAAAAGGCCATGAACAATCCATGTGTTTTGGCAAAACTGAATACTTGTGGGATGACCGCATTGCGATGCGCGCAGCTTTGGCGGAATATCTCGGCCTCGCAGGACCGAAGATGCCTTATTTGCCATCAAGCAACATATCAGAATCGGAATGGTTAAAATCATAGTATGTCATTGCGAGGAACGAACAGAGTGAGTGACGAAGCAATCTCTGCTTAATGAAGAAACCTCCTCAATATTATCTATCCGTTTTCTGGAGACTGCTCACCTGCACTTGCATGTGATTTGCTTAGCAAATCATGCAAGTGTCGTGCAATGTGCTTGCGGTGACATCAGATTCTTTAGGAGCAATCATGGAAGTGAAACCAGTAATTTTGCAAGGCAAACATGTGCGGCTTGAACCAATGACCGAGGAGCATGTCGCTGGGTTGGCTGAGATCGGAGTGGGACAGTTGTTCTGGGATTTTATGGTATATGGGAACATAAACAGCGTTGACGATATGCATAACTGGGTGTTGGATATCCTTTCACGCGCTGAGAAAGGAACTGATCTGCCTTTTGTCGCGATCCATCTTGCAACGGGACGCGTGGCGGGTGCGACGCGCTATTTGAACATCATGCCCAATGACCGCGGACTGGAAATCGGCGGCACCTGGTACGGGCTGGAATTTCAAAGGACTCCGGTAAATACGGAATGCAAATATTTACTTCTATGCCATGCATTTGAAACGCTGGGGTGTATTCGTGTCCAATTGAAAACCGACTTACGTAACGAACGCTCACAAAAGGCCATCGAACGCATTGGCGCAGTGAAGGAGGGCGTGCTCCGCAATCACATGATCCTACCCGATGGGCACTATCGCCATTCGGTGTTTTATTCCATTCTGGATACGGAATGGCCCGAGGTGAAGAAACGGCTCGAAGAGATGATGACAAAATATTAAACGAAACAGCCTGTCAAGGAGGCTGTTTTGCATTAATGTTGATTTAGGCTTCAGCTTGAAGCGCTGCCTTGGGAGCGGAGAGGCGATGTAGGAGAAAGAGTCCAAGTGTGCTGGTCAAGCCAATCGTCAGTCCCCCAATCCAAATGGCGACAGGGGCAATACTATCATTGAGGAATCCGCCGATGAGGGGGGATAGGGTTCTGGCGAGACCCCATCCCAGCCAGTGGATGCTCATATAACGGCCGCGCAAGTCTTCGGGAGCGCGGTCGGCTACGTATTTGCTGGCGGTTGGTACAAGGGTGAGTTCACCGAAGGTGAGTATCACCATGCTGAGCCAGAATCCACCAAAACTGCTCATGAGTGCGACACTGCCTGTGCCAAGCGCGTAGATCAACATCCCCACGGTGAGCACGGGTAGTGTGGGCCTGTGTCGCGTGATGAGCGTGACGAAATATTGAATGAAGACGCACATCAACGCGTTTGTTGTGGGAATCCAGCCATAAAGATTTTCGGGAATACCGAAATTGGTTTTTGCATATACGGGCATCAGGATCCAGAGCATGGTGGGCGCGATCAATCCAATGCTGATGGATGCCACAAATGCCATATAGGATTTATCGCGCAAGACACGGGCAAAGCCACCCGTTTGCGGAATGGCAAGTTCGGTTCTTTTCGTGGATTTGTTGAGCGTCTCGCGTGCGAGAAAGAATAACAAAAGACTGTAGGTGAGAAACCCGATGGACGCCCCATAGAACGCGAAGTTATAGGATGATGCGGCTAGAAAGCCTCCCACTGCCGGACCCATCGCGAACGCCGCGTTGTTGGCGATGCGATTAATGGCGTATGCATCCGTCCGTTTTTCGGAAGGGATCATGTCTGCGAGCATCGCGTCCGCACCAACCTGGTACATGGGATTCGAGAGTCCGATCATCACCATCAGCCCGGCAAACTGCAAATAGGTTTCCGCGTGCATCAACAGGTAATAAGCGATGCCGGTCATTGCAAGGCTGAAGGTCATCACGCCTTTGCGCCCGACCCGGTCAGCGAGGGTGCCTGCGATGAGTGAGGAGATCAACCCTGTACCCGCGTTGATGGAGATCAATGTAGCGACTGTACTGAGCGGCAGGTTCAATTTGCCGCTGGCGTAGATGAGCATGAAGGGCCAGATCATGCTTCCGCCCGCCGTGGCGATGACGATACCCATGATCATCAGCCAGTATTGGCGCGGATATTCGTTGTAAAGGTTGTTGATTTTATGAAACATGGTTCGATTGTAATTGAGAAAAAGAAGGGCGGGTCTTAGACCCGCCCGAAGCGTTCAGAGGACTGATTAGCGGCGTCCGCCGCGGTCACCGCCGCTACGGTTACCACCTCGATCACCGCCGCGTCCGCCGCGATCCCCACCACGATTACCTCCACCAGGGCGTCCACCACCGGATTTGCGAGAGTCTTTCTCACGCGCTTCTTCAGCGGTCCAGCCTTCGAGCACAGCCTGGCGGGAAAGTCTGATCTTGCCTTGTGGGTCAATGTCGGTCACCATCACGGTGATCTCGTCGCCCATGTTCACAATATCTTCCACTTTGTTGACGCGTTCACTGTCAAGTTGTGAAATGTGGACGAGTCCATCCATGCCGGGGAGGATCTCGACGAAGGCGCCAAAGTCCGCGATGCGGACGACTTTGCCGGTGTAGATGTTTCCGATCACTGCGTTCTCGCCAAGAGCCGCGACGCGTTCCTGTGCGATCTTCGCACCGACGCTATCGGTCGAAGCGATGTAAACCGTGCCGTCTTCTTCGATGTCGATCTTCGCGCCGGTCTCTTCCTGCAGTGCGCGGATGTTCTTTCCGCCGGGTCCGATCAACGCGCCGATCTTGTCCACCGGGATTTTTACGGTGATGATCCTCGGGGCATGTTCTTTCAATTCTGCGCGCGATACAGGAATAACAGCCAGCATCTTTTCCATGATTGACATGCGAGCGATCTTTGCCTGTTCAAGCGCTTCTTTCATCATTTGCGCGCTCAAGCCGCTGATCTTGATATCCATTTGCAGGGCGGTGATGCCCTCGGCTGTACCGGCGACTTTGAAGTCCATATCGCCAAGGTGGTCTTCCGTTCCTTGAATATCGGTCAATATCTTATAGCGACCGATATTGTCGGTGATAAGTCCCATCGCGACGCCGGAGACGGGAGCCTTGATCGGCACGCCTGCGTCCATCAACGCAAGTGTGGAGCCGCAAACGGATCCCATGGAAGTTGATCCGTTTGAAGACAAAGCTTCGGACACAATGCGGATCATATAAGGGAAGGACTCTTCCGCGGGAATGACGGGTTCCAACGCGCGCTCTGCCAACGCTCCATGCCCGACCTCGCGCCTGCTCTGTCCACGAAGAGGCTTTGCCTCACCCGTGGAATAAGGCGGGAAGTTGTAATGATGCAAATACCGTTTATCTTTGTTCGGGCTGAGGTTATCCAGTTCCTGAGCCTCGCCCAAAGTGGCAAGTGTGGCAATGGACAGTACCTGAGTCTCGCCGCGGGTGAACAAGCCGGAACCATGTGCGCGCGGTGAAAGGCCGACTTCACACCAAATGGGGCGGATGTCAGTCGGTGTGCGGCCATCGGGACGTTTGCCCATGCTCAAGATGCGCTCGCGCACGATATCCTGTTCGGTCTGGTCAAAGGCTTCCCGGACGGAAGCCATTGACGGGTAATTGGAAGCGGAGGCGCCTTCGGGCACGGTGCACATCTCTGCGACGAGCGCGTCCTTCATCGTTGTCATCCCGCCATAGAATTCATTTTTAGACAATGGTTTTTCGAGCAGTTCGTTCATTGGTCCGCTGACGCGATCGAAGACTTTCTTTTTCAGTTCGGCGTCGGGAAGATTGAACGTTGCTTCGCGTTTCGGCTTGCCAACTTCGGCTTGCATTTGAAGTTGCAGGTCGATCAATGGTTGAATCGATTTGTGGCCGAGTTCGAGCGCGGCAACCATCACATCTTCGGGAACTTCGTTTGCGCCACATTCGACCATGAGGATGGCATCTTTGGTCCCCGCGATGCGCAGGTCAAGATCGGATTCCTCGATTTCAGGATAAGTCGGATTGATGACAAACTCGCCGTTCACACGTCCAACGCGGACTGCGCCAACGGGTCCATTCCACGGAATATCTGAGATCATGATCGCGGCAGATGCGGCGTTGATGGCGAGAACATCAAGCGGGTTGATGCCATCTGAAGACAGAGAGAACATGATCACTTGCACTTCGTTGCGCATGCCATCCTGGAAAAGCGGCCGCAAGGGGCGATCTGTGAGGCGCGCCACAAGAATAGCTTCTGTACCGGGGCGGCCTTCACGCCTGAAGAATGAACCGGGGATCCTTCCGCCGGCATAGAGGCGTTCTTCATATTCCACCTGGAGGGGGAAGAAGTCAATGCCTTCGCGTACACCACCCATGGTGGCCGCGGCGAAGACGATCGACTCGGGTGTACCGAAGGTCACCGCGCCGCCAGCCTGACCGGCCAGTTTGCCGGTCTCGAATGTGACGACTTGATTCCCAACGGTCGCTGAATACTTCTTTGATTCGGGTTTCATTAAATTGTCTCCTGTGTGGCGCAAATTGGCAATTTGCGCTACGTTATTTCCGCCTCGGGTCAGGGACTGAAAAGCGGGGACAAGCCTTGTTGTTCGCGCTGTTCAATTCCTGACGGCGGATTTATTTTAAATAAGACCCTAAAGGTCTCCGAGACCTTTAAGGGTCTATTCACCAATTACTTGTGGCGCAGGTTCAAACTTTCGGTAACTCCCAGGTAACGCTGGTAGTCAACCTTGCGCAAGTAGGTCAACAACCGGCGGCGTTGCCCAACCATTTTGAGCAGACCTCTCCGGCAGGACTCATCTTTTTTGTTGGCTCGAAGATGATCGGTCAACTGCTGGATACGGCCGGTCAGAATTGCGATCTGCACTTCGGGCGAACCGGTATCCGCATCATGACGATGATAGTCAGTGATGAGCTTGGTCTTAAGTTCCTTTGCGAGTGGCATGACGTGTGCTTCCTTTCTTTAGTTTATGCAGGTCTCCGTGCCCAAAGCGTGACCACCTAAAGAGGGGTATACCATGTGGCAGGACCAGTCACGGGCGGAAATTATACCAGAGATTCTTATCCACTAATCTTCGCTAATTCCCGCGAATTTTTGGCGGATTTGTCCTTCGTGGACTTCAAAATGCCCTTTTACATATCGATACAAACGCTCAGGTGTCACTTCGCCTGCGAGTTCTGATACAAATTCAACAGGATAAGTGATGGACTTATCGAAATCCTCGGCTCGCATCCCCTTCAAGCTGGAGAGGATGCCTGCATGTCCTTTTTCATAAGCCTTGATGAGATTCTGACGCGTGACTGTTCCTCTCCAGCGGGCAAAGGGCGCGTTGATCCAATTGAACATCCTTGAGGTCAGTCTGTTCATCCCCAGTTGAAACATGCCGGGAATGTGGCAGAGCATCCAGATTTCGAGCCGTAATACAGGTGGTCCCAGAGTGATGTGGTTGAGCACGACGCCGATCGTCCATGCGGGGTTGCCGCTTGGATGAGAATAGAATGCCTCGGGAATGGAATCCAATAAGTGATGAAAGTCCTGACGCGTGGATTCCAGTTCCTGAGTCAGTTCGTCTTTGAGATTCATTTACGCTTCAGTAGGACGAGATATTATCTCGTCCTACACCTCCACTTGAATCGCACTGCCGGACTCATAGCGCTTCAATCCCAGCCGGAAAACTGTCACCGCTATGAAGAGGAAGGCGATCGCTCCGACGAGCAGTTCCGTCAAACTCTGCCAGGTGAATTTTGTGATGAACTCGGCAGGGACCGCGCCCATCAGCGCGGCGGGGATGATGGTGAACAGGATCAATTTGGTGTAGTTGTCAAAAAGTGTGATCGGGTAAATTCCAAACGTCAGCATGGCGTTGAGCGCGAGCTGGCTGAAATTGCTCATCATACCGAGCCAGAATGCTAAACTCTGAACCAGGATAAGGAACGCGGCGAAAACGACAGCCGCCAAAAGCGTCGCGAGAATGAAGCGGAGTAATCCATCCCAGGTGAATTGACCGGAGAGCGCATAACTCACGAATCCGTACGAGAAGTCTCCCATCCCACTGGCAATCATTCG
>Ga0210377_10002153_pt1 | contig 17477 bp, 16 predicted proteins | sample PLM4_65_b1redo_FD_155480 | JGI IMG/M metagenome (GOLD analysis project Ga0210377, IMG submission 155480) | Groundwater sediment microbial communities from an aquifer in East River, Colorado, USA - PLM4_65_b1 redo | ecosystem: Environmental > Terrestrial > Soil > Riparian zone | place: USA: East... | reverse complement strand
GACGGCATCATCAGAGAAAGAAGTTCGTTCTCGTCTTCACCGATCCATTGAAACAAGTCATTGAAGTTTGAGTGCCAACGGGAGGCAGGCATGTGTTTGATTTAACCTCTAACCTTGAGTGATCAACTTTGGCAAAGTGATGGTCAGGAAGCCATCCTTGTATACCGCGCCCGCTTTTTCCACATCTACAGACACCGGTATCTCTGCCATGATCTCGAATTTTCCTGATTGAATTTCCATTTGATGATAATACGCTCGTTGCTCGGGCACATCTGACCGGGTTCCACTGATCACGAGGAGGTTATTTTCCATGGCTACTTCGATGTCCTCTTCGCGCATGCCCGCAATTTCCACCTTGATAATAAAACGCTCGTCAGTCTCAAAAATGTCTGTTGGAGGCCGCCAGAGAGAGGAGCGTACCTGCCAGCTAATGGCATGGAGTATCTCACGGCGGGTCTCAATAATTGAATGAACGGGTTTACGGATGATCGTAGGCATAATTTACTCCTAGAACTTCTCCAGTTGGTTCCGGGGGTGGAGAAGGCGTGAGCCCCTGGCGGGCTCCGGACTCATAAACAACAGCTTCGACGAATCAGGGGATCTCAAATCTTGTGTTCCAGACCAGAATTATACTTCTAATGTGTTCAATTTTCCCGCTCCAAATGTCTTTATCATCTGAAGTACGCAGGCATTCATAATGCCTATATCGCCAGGTATGGCGGGCAACACTCAACTCATTACATGCATTAGACACACCAGCCTACCGGCTAGTAAAGACTCCCCCGGCGGCTTTATATTGATGGCTGTCCAATCGTGGCAGTCAGGTCGAAAAAGCCTGCATTCCGCCTTAAAGGCAAATGGACTGGATGTATCAGTAGAACTGTCCCGGTATTGGATAACGACGATGCGCCACGAAGGAAATTTCTCGGCTCACCATCCTTAGCCGCCCTCAATCAAATAACCGCCAACCTTACATCGCCATTTCCCTCAAACGGCGTGTGACACTGCGCAAAACGGCAAAAGAGACCTCAGGGCGTTCACGCAATATTCCCTTGAATGTTTCGTCATCGATGGCAAGTACGCGCGCTTCGGTTTGAGTATGTAAAGTCGCCGAGCGCGGCGCGGATTCGATGATTGCCATCTCGCCCACGAAATCTCCAGGGCCGCGTTCAGCCAAAACTTGAACCTTGCCATCCATATCACGCACAACCTGTACCCGGCCCTCCACGATCACGAACATCATGTTGCCTTCATCACCCTGATGAAAGATATTTATATTTTGTGGATACCACTCCTCATGTGCGCTCTCAGCCACCCGTTTCAAATCCTCAGGAGAAAGCTCTGCAAAGATGGGGATTTCACGCAACAGCAGAATACGCTCCAGGATGGAGACAGTTTTTAGAGTGTCCATTTGATTCTCCTCACCAAATTGTAACAATGCTCTAGACGCAGCTCCGCACAGAAACAAGTCCGGACCTGATTTCAATTGACGTAATAAAGGGATAAATTCACGCAGGCCGAGTTCCGCGGTGGAACATACGGCGAAAACCCGAAGCCATGGATCCGGATTTTTTAACAGCACAGCCAGGATATCAGATGTATCTAAAGGCTTTGGTTCCTCTTCCAGAAGGGAGATGACACTCCTTGTAAATTGTTTATCCCCAATCGTTTCCAGTGCTTCCAGTGCAGCCGCGCGATTTTCAGGATTCGATCCCTGCATGCTTTTGCGAACAAGTTCCATAACTTGCATATCCCCAAATAACCCGACTGTTTTTATCACACGTCCTTCAGAGACTAAACTTTGAATTCGCAGTCGGTCACGCAAAAAAACAGTTGAACGACCAGCAGTTGGAAGACTGGCGTACTGATTCCGCAATGTGCGAGCACGAATGATCTCACGCTCTGCAAATTTCCTTATGGGGGCGAGTGCTTGGGCATTGCCCGGTGCAAGTGCGTCCAGCGCCCAATCGACAGCAGGATGACCCGCTTCGAAAATTTGGAGCACGAGCTTTTGGCTTTCCTCACCGCGTTGATGCAGGGCTTCCGCCGCCGCGCTGCGCACGGTTTCGTCTGGATCACTCAGATGTGCAATAAGCGCTTTACTAACCGTAATGCCTGCGAAACTGGCAAGTGACCGGGCAGCTTCGCGACGGATTGGAGCAGAAGTGTCTTCAAGGTGATTCAATATTGCTTCGATATCGATCGAATTACCTATATGAGGCGAAAGATCCTGGATGGTCTTTAGCACAGAAATGAGGATTTCTGAATCTCTGGAGTTGAGCCAGATTCTTATTTTCGTTATAGCTTGCTCACTAACACCAAGCTTTATCAGAGCTTTTGCTGCCTGCATTCGTACTTGGATCGACGGATCATGATGCAATGTGTCATTCATTTTTTCGATCAGGCTGGATGATGGGAGTAGCTTTAATTTTCCGATGAAGGTTAAAACGGTCTGTCGTACTTGCTCTTCGGGATCACCAAAGCGAGCGATGATCGCTTCCAAGGCAGAATCTGCACGTAATGCTCCCAATGCCGCGATGGCTGATGTCCGCACATCAGCATCCGGGTCGGAAAGGAGGCGTGTTAATGGCGGGATGGCAGAGGCGGTCTGCATCTTCCCCAACATCTCTGCAGCAAGGCGTCGTGTGGTCGCTTTTGAATCTTGCAAAGCCTGGATGGCAATATTCAGGGAGGCTGCATCGCTTTGAAATCCGCTAAATGAGGTTTCACTGGCGCTGAAAACCTCGAGGCGACCTGCCCGTAACGCATCCACCAGAGCCTGGGCATATGCGGAGCGCATCCGCCAAACGAGGATGCCGCACACCAGCGCAATAACGGCACCGATCCAAAAAATCTGCTGGACAGTAAAGGCTTGATCTACCACAATTAACAACACGCCAGAAAGTATCACACCAATTTGAGAAGGAACACCATTGTTGAAAGCCAGTACCTGTCCCCGTTTTTGCGAAGGGACTACATTGAATAGGGCATTCCAGGCTGTGCCTGCAATACCAGCAAGAATGACGAGTTGTGCAAAGCGTGCGATGGCTGCTCCATCCAGGTCATAGCGGCCGATAAAAACTGCAAAGCAAAATATATAGGTCAACGGCATGAGAAATACACCGTTGATGATGCCGAGCTTTGTATAAATGCGGTTGGCGAGGAAAAGCGAAACAAGGAAAGTGGCGGCAGTTGTAATGCTGTTGAACAAACCAAAAAAGCCGGCAACGCCTGCTTCATCCGGAAAGGATGCCGTAATGACTTTGTTGAAAGGGAAGGCTATTGCAAAGAAGAGCACCGAGAATAGAATCGATGAATAAGCGATCAGACGCATTAATGGCGAGATACGCACAAAATCAAAACCCGCGCGCAGATCATCCCATAATCTTGTTTTATTGTTGAAAATCTTTTCCTTGTGAAAGTATGAATTCGATATTTTGCGGGTTAAATAAAATGCAATGCCAAGCAGAATTGCATAAAGAATAAACAGATTGTCAGTGCCGAGCCATTTGGCAGATATGCCTGTGGCCGCATTCCCAATCACACTGCCGAGAATCCCGGCGCTGGTGAATAACGGGAAAAGGCGCTTTGCCTGGCGCGCATCGCATACCTCACCTGCCAGGTTCCAGACAAGAGTTCCTAGGATGCCACCCATGCCAGTAGTCGTCAACCAAATGGCGGGATATAAAAATGGATAAGACAAAAGTATTGCAGCGCGTTCCGCAATCAGCAAAATCGCAAAAGCGGCCATAATCCATAAAAAGAATCGACCCTTTTCAAGACGACCCAGCCCGGCTGAATACGCCAGCGTGATGACAAACGTCAAGACGCCCGCCGCAATATACATGTAGGGTAAAAAGTTCACGCCGAAGCGCAGAAGGAATAGTGCTGACGCGGCATTATCGCCCAGCCCCTGACCCGCCTGAATGCACGCGAACAACAAGGCTACAAGGATAACCAGACGACTTTCATCAGAACGGACCTTCAACAGAGAAGCAAGACGGTTTAACATTTAGCTGGACAGTACACCAAGTTGTTGCAACAAGCTGACTCCATCTTCTTCCCCCAATATTCTACAATTCTTTCGTTTGCAAGCCTGACAACATAAATTCCTGTAAACGAAACGTGTCGGCCGGTTGGCGGTATGCCCATGAAATCTCCCTGGTGTGTGCCTGTCATCGTAATGCGTACCGCAACCTTATCGCCTTCAGCAAATAAATCGTCAATGTTCGTTTGATAATCGAGAAACCCTGCCGGCATGATTCGATGCGCGGCTTTCGCACCCTCCATGCCCGATGGAATCCCAGGCATGATTCTCGGTGTAATTAAATCCTCTGATACGACTTCGCTTAGGCTCTCCAAAATATTGCTGTTGTAAATTTCCTGATAACGAAGGCCGATTTTTTTGTTCCTTACGGTGGACATGAACATTCTCCTCTTTAGACTAATGCATCAATGCCTGGACTCGAGGCTGGCTCAAAAACGATTCAGTGAGTCCGACCTCCTGCAGTGATTCTGCTACCTGTTGCGCCATTTTGCGCCCTTCTTCAAGACTATCTTTGGCTTCTTTTTGATTCCCAAGTTTTGCCTGGAGCTTCGCCAAATCTGCCAGGATCGCCCAAAGATGAAGCTTGGAATCAGTTTCCCTTGCCAATGAACAGGCTTGGATTAGAACTGGAAGCGCTTCTTCAAACCGTCCCAATCCAAATAGAGCCTTTCCCTTCCAGCGCAACACTTCGGGTACATCTACGCGCGTAAGCGGTATAACTTCATCCAACAATCCATCAGCCAGTGAAAGCGCTTCTTCAAATTCATTTTTTGCGACTGCGAGTTCGATATTGGCAAGGCACACAAAAATGGTGTAACGCGCGTACGGAATCGAAGTGGGCTGTAGTAATGTGTTTTCCGCAACTTGTTCAGCGGATTGAACATCGTCCATGAGCAGATGCATTCGTACTCGTGCGGCTTGTGGAAACGATCTCCAGGCGGGTTGTTTGACATCGGCGATTTGTAATGCCCGCTCAATCAAGGGATGACCTTTTTCAATCATGCCACAATAGGCATACACCCAAGCCAGTTCTGAGCGCAGGCTGATACTGCTGGCGATCAAACCCGCTTCATCTGCAAGTTGACTGCTCTGTTCAGCCAATTGAATGCCGCGTCCCAATCGTCCATTTTCGAAATAAGAAAATGCCATGAGCATTCGATCATAGGCTTGACCCCATAGATTATTTATCGCTTCGCTGATTTGCAACGCCTGCTGGCAGCATTCCAATGATAACTCGTATCTCCCTGCATTGAAATAGGTCTCTGCCTCCGAGCCGAAACTGTCAGCCAGCATCACTTTGTGGTCCAGAGACTTCCAAAGTTCACGGGCTTCCCGAATGGAAGTATGAGCCTTTTCAAACTCGCCCCTGCACGTATAAAGGCGGCATAGGTCGTTCAAAACAAAAGCCAATTGCTCACGGTCGTCGGACCCGCGTGCCAAAGCCAGGGCGACCTCACCATGTTGAAGGGACTCATCCAGCCGTTTCGAGAACAGATACGTAATCATCAGGTTCCAATTGAGTTTTGCCTGGGTGATACGATCCCCAATTTCGCGGGATATTTCAAGCGCCCCAACTAACATCTGTTCACTCAGCTCTGAATTATGCAACTGTGAAAAAATGGAATAGATGGTGGCTTTCGCCATGAGTGCTTTCATCTCAGTACGACGATCTCCCTGCTCACGACCAAAAGCCTGCATTTCTTCATACGTTGCCAGGGCTGCTTCAAAGCGTCCACTTAATTCAAGCACCGAACCCAATTGATTGTAGAGATTGATGATCTGTTCGGATTCCGCCCTCGTACGTTTCGCTGCTTCAAGTGCGCGACTGAAATGGGTTGCGGCTTCAGCATTGGCATAGAGACGCGCGGCTTTCTCGCCTGCGAGCATGTCATATTTCAGCGAACGCGAATCCTGTGCATTGAAAAAATGATAGGCGATCAGCGGCGCATATTCTTCAATGCGATTGGCGTGAAGCTCAGCAAGCGTTTCCCCGATCCGCCGATGGAGTTCCGCGCGCTTCTTGATCAGAATCGAGTCATACGCGGCTTCCTGGATCAAAACATGCCTGAACGCATATTCCTCGCGAAACGGTTCCACCAGACTCGCTTCCCATAGATATTGAATTTGTGAATCAAAACCACCGTTCAAACTGGTCAGTTGTTTTAGCACACGCAGGTCGAAGAAACGCCCGATGACTGCCGCATTTTGCAGGACATGTTTTGTCAATTCGGGCAAACGGTCAATGCGGGCGCCAAGCACGCCGCGCAATGTATCGGGCAGAGAGACTTTTGCATCTTCATCCACTGCCCGCCAATGACCGTTCTCGCGAATGATTTGTTTTGTTTCAATCAGGGAGCGAATCAATTCTTCAATGAAAAATGGATTGCCATCCGCTCTTTCAACGATCATATCCCGCACATTTTTTGGCAGAGCTTTCACGCCCAGTAAATTAGCCAGCAGGATATCTGTTTGTTCTGCCTGCAAGGGCTCCAACGAAATGGAATGATATTGCGCCCCGACTTTTTGTTGCACGCTGTTGATGCTATCCCAACTTGCCGCAGTTTTATCGGGCCTCAGCATGCAAAGGAACAGGATCGGTTGTTCACGGGTTAAGTCTGCCAGGCTAAGCAACAAATTCAAAGAGGCTTCATCTGCCCAATGCAGATCATCAAACACAATGATCAGCGAGCCTTCCGTGGCGAGCCCGCATAAATAGCCTCTCGTGGCATCCACCATTCTTTGAACCAGCGCTTCCCCCTGATACCCCAATACAACGTGCAGACTTTCTTCACTTTCGACAGCCAGCATGGCTTCCAGAAACGGCATATCACCACCGGGCAAAGTGCAGCAATCACAAACATACTTCAGTTTATCGCGCACTTCGCTGGGAGAATCGTCTTCACGCGCGTCAATCGATTGGCGAATGATCTGCCGCCACGGAAAATAACTGACCGAACGCGCATAAGACACCGCCTCGCCTTTCAGCCAGATGAGCCCCGATTCTTCGTTCGACTTTTTCAATTCGGCAACTAAGGTGGATTTTCCAAGACCCGCTTCGCCTATTACAGCGACAATTGATCCTGCTCCGATTTTCAATTGATCCAGCTGTTGGTTGAGTATGCTCAACTGCGCCTCGCGCCCAACTAATGGAGAGGATAATCCTTCCAGTCCGCGCAAATGCCCGGGACTCTTTTTCAACGCCAACGGACGATACGTTTTGATTGGCACAGCTTTGCCTTTAACTTCAACTTCTCCCAAAGCTTCCAATTCAAAGAAGGGTGCAACCAGCTTGTAGGTCTCATCTGAGATTTGAACTGTGCCAGGCACGGCAGTCTGTTCCATGCGTGCGGCAAGATTGATCGCGTCCCCTATTGCCGTATATTCCATCCGCAGGTCGGAGCCGATTGCACCGACAACGACAAGGCCCGTATTAATTCCAACGCGCAGACCAAATTCCAGTCCGTATTTGAGGCGGATCTCCTCCCCGTACGCTTTGATACCATCCTGAATTTCCAAACCTGCCAGCACGGCACGTTGCGGGTCATCCTCATGTGCGATCGGAGCGCCGAAGAAAGCCAGGATCGCATCACCCATCAATCGAGGGACAGTGCCTTCGTATTTATAGATCGGACGAATCATGAATTCAAAAATGCCATTCATGATCTCTGTCCAGGTCTCAGGGTCCACTTTCTCTGCGGCGGCTGTCGACCCTTTGACATCGCAGAATAGCATGGTGATGACTCGCCGTTCCCCAATCATCGCATCGTTTGCTCGCGCAGCTTCGATCTTGGTCATCAACTCGCGCGGAATAAATTTATCCAGTGACTGGCTCTTTGCCTGTGCAGGACGAATTCCCCCGTCTGGTACTTGAACTGCGAGTGATGTACCACAATTCATGCAAAACTTCGCTTCGTCTGGATTACTCGACTGGCAATTTGGGCATTTCATCTGGTCACAACCTCAAGCCAAAACATAAAGCTGCAGGGAAAAGCCGATAAAACTTATCTTATTCTAGCATATTTGATTCTTACAAAGAATGAGCTTCGTCGGGAGCGGCGAAAAGGGTAGGCAAAATAAGGACAATATCTTGATACCGCTGCACAAGAATGCGCCCATCTGGAAACACGGCAACGCTAAAACTGAACGGTTCAAACGAGATGAGAATCTATGCTCCATTCGTAAAGATGGACGCACAGAATGAAAGAAGAATTCTGGCTATCATGTCTGTTCATTGGCGAAGACAACTATGTTTCGCCTGAAAATCATCTTGGGCGACGACCACTCGGCGCGTCTGCTTGAAACGCAGACCACCAAGCATTGGTCCGCTGTGTAAGCCCTGCTATTAGGAATATAAAATGCCCACGGTCACAAATTGCGCTCTCCCACTTTTGAAAAAGCGCAATTTGTGACCGCACTGGGTATAACATCCCTGCTAAGACACAAGCACCGCCATATCTTGGATATGACGGTGCTTGCCACCCATACATCTGCGCCCCTGGCAGGATTCGAACCCACAACCGACAGCTTAGAAGATTCGGGGCACAGCCTTTTTTTGAATTTTACGTCCAATAAGTCCAATTTGTAGGGAATTTTGAAGCTTAAACGTACAATCTGTTCAATAATTCCGATGCCTTTCAGCCTGTCTGTCCTACTATTGTCCTACTGTTTCATCCATCGCATCGACAGTTATCCCGCTCATGGGATTGATGATATAGGAAAAAGTGCCTTTTTATAGAGGTAGGACTTGAACCTTCGACATTCGGGTTATGAGCGACTATCCGCAATCGCTGACTTTCCGTTAAAGGGAAGCGCTAAAAATCATTCTGTTCGTCTATTCTTATCATCTTTTGCAGACCTATATGTATACTCCGTTACTCCTTAATACCTTTCATTTTGATGAGCGCCTACAGGTGTACTATACCAAAGGAAAGTTTGCAACAAACATTTCATTCATACTAAACATTAAGGTAATGTCCGTTCGCACTTCACAGATTGTCTACAATAGAGGACATTAATTCAGGCATCGAAATTTACTTATGTGAATACCTGGAGCGTGTGACGATAATCGTTTTCAGGAGACGTTGCTATGCACAACGAAGTGCAACGGTTTATCAATTGGGTACGGATGCGAAGTCCGCAGGCACGCACCTGGCGCGATTACAAATGCGACCTGGAATTGTTAATGTAGAATAGAAGTCTGTTAAACAAAAATGGACTTTGAGAAAAAATCTCAAAGTCCATCCAAGTTAATATAAGGCGAACTCGCTAATTTTTGAAAAGTAGTCCTTTAAAGTTAGTAAAGTATCATCGACGCAATATCCTGTGTTATACTTATCAAGAAGAATGTATAACAAGGAGTGTAAACATGTCTTTGATTATCTCCAATAAAGGCTGGGTAGTAATCCCCGCCGAATTACGAAAAAAATACAACCTCCTGCCTGGCACCGAGGTTGTCATTGTCGACTATGGTGGCGTTTTAGCCATCATCCCGGCACTCAAAAATCCTATCAAACAAGGACGCGGATTACTAAAAGGGCTTCCATCCCTCACACAAGACTTATTGAAAGAACGTGCGCACGAGCGATCGCGTGAAGAAGGCAGGATTAAGTAAATTATGAGTGATCCCACCGCCTTCGTGCTGGATAGCTTTGCCTTGCTGGCGTATCTTCAGGATGAACTGGTTGCTCCCCGAGTTGAAAAGCTTTTAGACAACGCCGGGAGAGAAAAGTGCCGTATTTTCCTTTCGTTGATCAATCTGGGAGAAATCTTATATATCACGGAACGAAGGGGCGGAGTCGTAAAAGCCCATGACACGTTGGCATTGATCCGACAGCTACCCATCGAGATACCACAAGTGGATGAACAGACCGTTTTTGCTGCTGCACATATTAAAGCAAACCACACCCTTTCCTACGCAGATGCGTTTGTGGTTGCCACTGCTATACAAGAAAATGCGACAGTCATCACAGCCGATCCCGAATTTCAATCTGTGGATGCGCTTGTGAAGGTGGAATGGTTGCAAATTCCTGAATAAAGGAATCTAAACACCTCTTTTGATAATAACAAGTTGTTAAAGTGCAAATCCTGTAGATTACATCCTATTAATCGATAAGGCGAACTCACCGATTTTCAAGACGCAAAAAGAAATTTATGGTTGAAAGCAGGTACGTTCCGCCATGCCATTACTATGACGGATGCATACTTATACAGGGTAAGATGGCTTTTTTCGACGAGAAAAGGGAATTGTTAAAGTCCTCCTGCTACTCTACAGAAGGGTGAAAGCTAAACATCCGGGTTCAGCAAAGAACCCGGATGTTTCATGTCAAACGGTAACGGATATTCTTTGCACCTGACGTTTGGGGCGGAAACGTACCAGATCATAGTTTGTTTGCAAGTTCAGCCAAAACTCTGGGGAGGTTCCAAGAGCCTCCGCAAACAGCCAGGCGGTTTCGGGGGTAACCCCGCGCTTACCGCGTACAATCTCATTGACGCGTTGGGTCGGGACGCCAATGTGCGCTGCAAACGCAACCTGCGATACGTTCATGGGAACCAGAAACTCCTCCAGCAGAATCTCGCCGGGGTGAGTGGGAATACGATTTTTAGGAAGCATATTTTTCTCCTTTAATGATAATCCGTCAGGGAAACGTCATGGACGCCTTCCTCCCAACGAAATATCAATCGCCATTGATCATTGACGCGGATGCTATGGAAACCCACCAAATTACCTTTTAGTGCTTCGAGCCGATTGGCAGGCGGGGACTTCAAATCATTCAAGCGATGAGCGCCGTTCAAGACATCCAATTTGCGCAAGGCAATTCTCACAAGATCGGGAGGAAAGCGGCGCACACGTGAAGTTTTCCGTCCATGAAACAAGTCTTCTGTCGCTGCATCCCGAAAGGAGTGAATTGCCATAACGAGATTATAACGCTTACACGGCATCCATGCAATAACTCAACAATTGATACGATAAGGCGAATTTCAGGTTTCAAGCCGTTTAAGAGGGATGCGTGCCCAGCGCGACAACGAAGTCAAGCTGTCGCGTTCCGCGCAGAATTTCCACAAGGGAGCGGAATAAGAAAGGCAAGGGCAAGGTGCGCGTGTGATCAGGAATTAAAACGAGTACTTTCCCCCCAATGAATTTCTTTCCCAATCCCGTTTCAAGGGTCTGGCGTATTGGATCTCGGGCGAGCAGTCCGTTTTCTGCAATTGCTTTTGCTACAATCATTTTAATCTATTCCAATCGCTGAGAAGTCTTTACTAAACACCACTAAACGCCGAGAAACCACCGTCAATCGGGATCACGACTCCGGTCACGAAGGATGCGGCCGGAGAGAGGAGCCATAATGTTGCACCGAGCAAGTCCTCCGGAGTCCCGAAACGATTCATGGGTGTGTGTTCAATGATAGCGCGGCCACGCGCACTGGGTTCGCCACTATCCTTGTCGATCAACAAAAATCGATTCATTTCGGTGAGAAAGAATCCAGGAGCGATGGCATTGACGCGAATGCGCGGCGAATAGTTTTGCGCCATATGGACAGCCAGCCATTGTGTAAAGTTACTGACACCGGCTTTTGCGGCTGAATAAGCAGGGATGCGTGTCAGCGGGCGGAAGGCGTTCATTGAAGAGACATTAAGGATCACACCATCACCGCGCTCCGCCATATCGCGGCCAAACACCTGACAGGGCAGGATCGTTCCCAAAAGATTCAAATTACCGACATATTGCAGTGCATCCTGAGGCAGATCAAAAAAAGAAAGTTGATCAGAAGTGGTCGCCGAAGGGTGATTACCACCTGCGGCATTGATCAGAATATCCACGGCGCTAAACTCGGCGAGTATCGTTTCGCGCGCCTGGTGCAGCGTTTTTGCATTAAGCACATCGCCGCTGACGTTAATCGCACGTCCTTTCGCGTTCCTTGAAAAACCATCTAGCGCTTTTCTTGCTTTTTCAGGGTCTCGATTCAAAATGACTACATTGGCATGACACCCCAGAAGCGCCTGAGCAATCACGGCGCCCAACACGCCTGCCCCACCTGTGATTAACACTGTGCGGTCACTGAAGTCATATAATGATTGAAGCTCATCCAGATTCATTTTTGTCTCGGAGCAAATTCAGATGTTTTGCGAAATGGACTTGCAAGCCTTCGTAGTATGTATCTTCATGTTTCGTCAATGCCGATTTCAATTCTGCGCCAAACTTCGTGATGGCTGATCCAAAGGTAACGTGCAACATTTCGCGTGCATGGAAATCGTTCAACAAGGATGGCAAGTCGTTTGTGCCTGGTAATAACTCTAAAGATGCCGACACATGATACGTGAGTCTGTCGATGTCATAACATTCACGACCAAGTGAGTAAATTTTCAAGAACAGATCCGGCTCATAGCTTGCCAGCACGCGCAATGCTTCAAGGTAACTGGTGCCCGCAGTTTTCACATGGATATGCTCGCCCCAATGTTTTGCAACCAACGGATAGACGCTAAATTTATCAGAACCCGAATGCAGACTTAACTTATAGGTCCCAAAGTATTTTGTAACTGCCGCGTGCTTTTCAAGCTCAGAATCGAGGGCGCTCAAATCACCGATATAGTCCACGCCTTTTTCAAAGCGACCGATAAAACGCGGCGCGATCGATGTAAAACGCACTCCCAGCCGCGTCAACTCGCTGACAATGTAAAAGTGTTCGAGTGGCGTAGTGGGCGAATTGGTCTCATCCACTGAGACTTCAAAATCAAACACATCTTTCTGCCCTGATAATCGAAAAAACATGGAGGCTGCATGCAGGATCGCTTTCCCATACTTGACCGTTGCACGCATCAACGACTCGGCGTCAAACTTGCCCCAAGGTTGATCCACAGTTTGATCGAGGTATAACGCGCAGAGTTCATCCCAGTTAAATGTCGCAGCCTTCTTCTTCAGAACATCCAGGGAATTAACATCCGCTTCGTTATCGACATACTCGCCAGGATCAATGGTAAAAAAAGTATAGCCGGCGTCTACAAAGGGAGGAATATCCTCAAGGGCTTTTAGGTGATCGGCATCCGCACCCCACGGTGCGTCCCATTTGGCAGCTTCCACCGCACGGCTGGCATCGTCAACAACCTGCTGAGGGGTCCTGCCGGTACGGGCATTCTCGCGCACAGATTGCTGTGCAAAGATCGGTGCGAATTTTGTGCCGCGCACGGCGGCGATATGGCCCGGCGTTGCCAGCCCGAGTCTGTCACCAAAGCCGAAAGATGGAGTAAGTCCGAAGTTGGAAAGCATGCAATTCTCGATTTCTAAGGCGGAGGCTGGATCAATTCAAGGGTGATGCCATCTGGATCGAGAAAGTATATGGTATAGCCACCCTTGTTTACACCCGCTTCAATTGCGACCGGTTGCTCCGCTTTGAACTGAACTCCCATGCTCTTCAGCCGCTGAAATTCCGCGTGAATATCATCCACCATAAATGCCCAGTGACCGACCCCTGTGCGGTTGGTATCCAGGGGAATGTCATCGCCGCGCGGGTGCATATATTCAACCAGCTCAATATGGTGCCGCGATACTGGAATGGATTGACCGGGCACACGCAACTGAGCCACCTTCAGGTGCGCATCCGCGTAACCGACCAGCCTGCTGGTGTATTCATTGTGCTGCACCTGTTCGCGCACAAATTCCAATCCAAGCACTTCTGTGTACCACTTCACCGACCGCTCGATGTTACTGACTGTAAAGGAAACATGCCAGAATCCGCGCATCATTGTAGAACCTCTTGTGTTTTCTTCTCCATCGACGTCAACGCATCTCTGGCACTCGATACACCTCTCACGGCTTCCTGAACACCCACTGCCAGAATCTCTTCGATCAATGGGTATTGAGGAAACTTCGGTGGGATCATTGCATAATGGGTGATGGTCTCTTCCAACGCAGCCATTCTTCTTGCGTCACGTTCCGCTTCCAAACCTGTCCCGCCGTGAACTGACTTTATTTTTTCAAAAATACTTTGACGCACCGGCGTATGGCCGCCTACGCTCGCTTCATGCCATTGAACCTCGGGGCCGGTGAGATACTTGGCCAGCGCTAATCCTCCTTCGGGATCTCGCGCAGCCCTGGGAATTGCAAACGAATGTCCACCCGCATAGGATTTGCGGATTCCACCGGGGCCGGCCGGATAAACCGCCACATCAAACTGGTCGTAGATCGAACAGGTTTCCGGTTTCTGATACAGACCGTAAAATCCAGGCCACTCACCGATCATCAAGATATGGCCTGCTCTGAAATGTTCCGAAATTTCATCGTAGTACCAGTTCTCGATCAGATCTGGAGGGGTAACATAATCGACGGAGTGTAGACGATGAAGGAAACTCAGTGCCCACTCCCCTGCCTCGCTATTGAAGATAGGTCGCAGATCGGTATCAAACAAGTCACCGCCTGCCATACCCAACAGCTCATAAAACGTACCAAACAGGCCGGAGTGCCGGCCGGGAAAAGCAAAACCATAGAAATCATCGCGTTTGTGTTTGACCATTTGACGCAGTGCTTCGTCCCAGCTTGCCGGTGGGCTGATCAAATCGGCGCGATAGAAAAGCAGGCGCGCATCAAGGTTCCGAGGAAGCTGCATCAACTTCTCGTGAGTCTGACCGCTTCCATCTGCGCAGTGGCATAATTCCAGGACGCGCGGCACAAAATCGCTCAATTCATCGGCCTTTACAAGATCATCCAATGGGCGCAAATGTTGTGCCTGCGAGGGACAATACTTGGTGTGGGTGGAGATGAGGTCGTAGCGTCCATTTTCCGTACCGAGGTCTTTCGCCATGCGGTCGTTCAACTCGACATGCGGCAGGCGCACGTCCACATACAGGCGATAGCCTGTTTGCTCTTCAAAGGCAGGTAATAATTCCAGCAGGCCATCATATTGCGGTCCGCCGACCAGTGCGAGATGTAGTTCCTTCATTAGAACATTTCCTCCACTGCATTGACGATATCGACAGGCTGCGGCAGGACTGCATTCTCAAGCGGTTCGGCAACCGGGATCGGGACGTGCTTCGCTCCCAGGCGCCGAGGCGGCATCATTAATATGTCGGGGGCCTGTTCATACATTCGTGCAATGATCTCCGCGCCAAGCCCACAATTACTGTGAGACTCATGCACGATAAGCAAACGCCCGGTACCTCTCACCGATTCAAGGATCGTCTGCATGTCGAGCGGTTCGATCGTGCGCAAGTCAATGACCTCCGCTTCGATGCCTTTTTGTGCCAGGGTTTCTGCTGCCTCCAGCGCGAACAGCAGCGTGCGTGAATAAGAGACAATCGTGATATCGCGTCCATCGCGTTTGATCTCTGCCTTGCCGATTGGGATGGAATAGTCACCGTCTGGCACTTCGCCTTTGGTGTTATAGAGCAGTTTGTGCTCGATAAAGATGACTGGGTTCCCAACACGGATACTGCTCTTCAGCAATCCTTTGGCATCCGCCGGGGTGGAAGGAGCGACCACGATCAGACCGGGTACCTGTGCGAGCCATGACTCAAATGATTGTGAATGCTGCGCACCGTTGCCGCGTCCACCACCTTGCTGGGCGCGGATCACGATAGGAACAGACACCGTCCCGCCGGACATATAGCGAAGCTTTGCTGCCTGATTGACGATCTGATCCGCCGCAACGAGCGCAAAGTCCATGAACAACAATTCCACCACAGGACGCATCCCTGCCATCGCAGCGCCGATGCCCAGCCCCACAAAGCCGGACTCACTGATCGGTGTATCGCGGACGCGTTCCGCGCCAAACTCGTCGATCAGATCCTTCGTCACGCGAAAGATACCGCCGTGATGGCCGATATCTTCCCCCATCAGGAAAACGCGTGGGTCTGTTTTCATTTCTTCGCGAAGCGCGTCGTTCAACGCCTGGGCATACGTGATTGTTGGCATAAATTCATTTACCCTATCAAATAAATACATCCATAAATGCATCGGCTGGCTCGGGTAGCGGGCTTGCTTCTGCAAACTGAAGCGCGTCTGTAATGATGGCTTCCGCTTCTGCTTCGAGGCGGCTCAGGTCTGCATCTTCACAACCAAGCTCGAAAAGACGACGTCCAAGGCGAAGGATCGGTTCGTTCTCGCGTGCTTTTACAACTTCTTCTTTCGTACGATAGATCTCCGGGTCGCCCATCATGTGTCCCCACAAGCGGTAGGTCATCGCCTCGATATACGTCGGACCGCCTCCAGCGCGGGCCCTGGCTGCTGCCTGCTCGACGGCGTTATACACAGCCTCGATGTCGTTGCCGTCTACCTGGGTTGATTCGAATCCAAAAGCGGCCGCTCGCCTATGGGTCTCAACAACAGACGTGGTTTCGTGAGACGGCGTCATCTCGGAATATAGGTTGTTCTCGCATACCAGAATGAGTGGGAGCTTCCAAATGACAGCCAGATTTAAGCTTTCAAGGAACACGCCCTGATTGACCGCGCCTTCGCCAAAGAAAGCCAGCGCAGTAGTATCTTTCTTTTGAAGTTGAGAAGCAAGCGCTGCTCCTGCGGCGTGAGGAACCCCGGCCGCCACGATCGCGTTGGCACCCAGCAATCCGACCGATGGATCAGTAAAATGCATCGAGCCGCCCTTGCCTTTGGAACAACCGGTCGCCTTGCCCAACATTTCCGCCATGGCAGCACGGACGCTCAATCCTTTAGCAATCGCCTGGCCGTGGCCGCGATAGGTACACGTCATGTAATCATCGGTTCGCAATGCCCAACAGCCTCCCACCGCGGTCGCCTCCTGCCCGACGCATGGGTGAAAAGAACCGCGGATCTTCCCCTGTTGATATAAGCTGCGAATGGCTTCTTCAAATTTGCGGATGACGAGCATTTGTCGATAGGCATTCCGCAATCCTTCTGTGGTTAAAGGCACAGGGCATCTCCTTATTTCGATTCTGTCTCTGCCACGATCTCAGATGGACTCACAGTGCGCGCCTCGCTCATTGAGCGGTAGGCGGCTTCCACGACCCGCAGTGTACCAAGATTGTCATTAGCGGACGTTAGCGGCTCGCCATCCGTTTGAATTGCCTCCATCAGTGAGGCCATCGGTCCATAGAAAGCGTCGGGAATCCATTTGCCAGGCAGGGTGGCAGAGAAATTCCGTTGCGGGTGTGAGCGACTGGTAAACTGCATCGTATCGCTGCGGCCGTTGGGATAGTCGTAATTCGTTCCGATGGTTCCTTCAATCAATCCATCCGTTCCCAGCACCCGAAAGAGTGAATACAAACCCGGTGACCAATCGAAGTGACAAATCGCGATTAGGATCTGCAATCCATTGGGATAGTCCCAAACTGTGATTGTTTTGGTTTCGCCCTTTGCTTGTTGGGTGAGGTGTTTCGTATGGCGGCTGGTGACGAGTATCGGGTCACCGAAGAGGAGGCGTAGTGAGTCCAGATAATGAATGGAATGGAATATGACCTCGAGACG
>Ga0210377_10002152_pt1 | contig 17479 bp, 25 predicted proteins | sample PLM4_65_b1redo_FD_155480 | JGI IMG/M metagenome (GOLD analysis project Ga0210377, IMG submission 155480) | Groundwater sediment microbial communities from an aquifer in East River, Colorado, USA - PLM4_65_b1 redo | ecosystem: Environmental > Terrestrial > Soil > Riparian zone | place: USA: East... | reverse complement strand
GGGTGATTTGCCCCGAAGCTGCAGCGAAATCAAACTTGAGATTATCCGCCGCTTCGTTTTGCTCCAACAGACTGGATAGAAACGCCGCGCCTTGTTTATCCTGTGCGGCTTCCAGTTCGGCGAGCGCCTTCTTTTGCTCCTCAGCTGCAAAGGAACCATCCCTGAAGGCTTTATTGAGTTGAGTCTTGGCATCATAATAAGCGCGGTCGGACATTTCCAAATCGTCATGTGTATCCTTCAACTCTTTCAACCGCTGTTTGTATAATTCTGAGACTGCCGCGTTGTCATCGAAGCCTTTGCGGATCTTCTCCTGACTATCCGCGAAGGATTCCTGCATCCTGGTAAGCGCAATTCCACCCTTGAGCAGCTCGGCATAAGAAATGGTTGTTCCATCTGCCGCGAATTTCTGTTGTGCAAGCATCTTTTCCCACAACAACCCCGTGGTTACCCATCCTTCAGTTGCATTTTTATTTCGTTCTACCTCTGTACCTGCGTCAAATACGGCTTGTCTATATTCAACCAGCCCCGGAGTTGTCCCCTCTATGACGTTCCCAGACTTTATCATGGCAGCCGTCCACTGTTCATAAGTGCCTGTAACCTTTTCCCCTTCCTTCCAAATATCCTCCTGGGTCTGTTTGGTTCTTTCGCCTTCCTTATTCAATTCATCCTGTTTGACAATCATTTCACCAATTGCCATCCCTGCCTGAATTTTCATGCCTTCCCACGTATCGGAAACGGCATCAAGAACAAGACGTTCTCTTTCACCCATTGCCACTTGCTTGTCACTCAAAATCAAATTCTTGTCAACATTGGCGTTCATTTCCATGATGGCGGTACTGCCTTGAGATAGAAGATTCGTCCATTCCAGGCCGGCTTTCCCCAAGTTCTTTAGTACAAACGCATTACGATCCTCTACGTCATTCAGCTTCAAATATTCATCGGATAATTTTGCCAGTGTTTCCACGGTGGGGGCATAGCCCTCCCGCGTCAATGCCTTTGTAGCGACAAGTGCATCCTGCGCGGTGATCTTATAATCGTCCAGTACCTGTATCATCCGGCTGGATTGTTCCGCGTTTGTACCCGATGCTTTAGATTGAGCGAGCACACTTGTGGCATATTGCTGTGACGTTGTGATGGCGCTCTTGGTAAATGCTGCCACTCCACCGATGGCAGCCATCCAGCCCAGCGCCGGCAATCCCACCGCGCCAAGCATCTTATTTACCCCGCCAAACGCGTTGGATAATCCTGCCGCGCCGGTTCCTCCGATGCCCGTTGCTTTGCCGCTGGCTGCGCTGGCAGCCTTCTCGATCTTGCCAAGATTCGCAACCGCGGAGGCAATGCCGGCCGCGGTCTTGTCGTCAGCTTCGATCGTGATGCGTACTGAATCAGCCATCGTTTACCAGTTTCTCCACTTTTGCCAGCCGTTTCGCTGCTTCGGGATTATCGTGTGCCCATGCCGCCCAAGTATCAGACTTCGAACTGTTGATCTTGGCGTTGTAAAGCTCGAGCGCTGCTTCCATTCTGTATATTTCTCTCGCATAAAGAGGCCGGCCCAAAACCCCGGCAACACCAAAGGCTTTTATATAGCCGAGTAATTCCAGTTCCCTGCTTCGACCGATGCCTTCTGCTGCATGATAGGCATCGGTCAGGACGCGTTTGGGATCTCGATCTCTCCTGTGTAAACCTTGTAAATCTCATCCCAAAGCCAGGTCACCAGATCATTGGCATTATCGGGCCCGTTGCGCGGTGACATGGGGAAATTGCCTTTGTCTGGTTTTTCGGGAAATCCGCTGTTCAAATGCCACTCAGCTACACACTTAACGATGGCATCGACCCTTGGCCCATCCAGGGAAGCCGACCAAACGAACTCCTCGATGATCTTTCCGTTCTTGTCTTTCCTGGATAACAGATTCGACGGCTTGATTGCATACGCTTCTTCGCGCGCCTCATCAATGGCCGAAACCATGTCATAGTTGAGCGGGTCATGCAATATGACATGACCCGGCCAGCGTTTGGAGGAGGAGGTGATTGTCTTGGGCATATCTCCTAAACTTTCTAGGCGTGCGCTGTCGTGTTCCACTCCGGAGCAGTGGAGCCGGCGAACACACCAAACTTCGCGGCGTACAATCCTCCACCGGCGTATTGGTAATCCAGGCAGATGAAGCCAGCCGTCGCCGCCCCGGTGATTCCAAAGGTCGGCTCACCAGATTCCCATGCATGATTGATGCCAATGCGGACATCCAGCGCAAGCGGAACACTACGCGGACCTGGCAGGTTGTATAGTACGGAATGCGATCCTGACAGCGAACCTACCGCTGCAACTGCCGTGGTGTCGAAAGGACCGCCGATGGTGATCACACAGCTGGGATGCGCCGGCAATACACCCTTGATCGCATCCATGAAAGCGGTCAGATCTACTTCATCATATGGCAGTCCGATCCCATTGATCGAATTGATCGGGATGGTGCGCAATACATTGCCGTTGTCATCCACATTGAATGAGATCCATCTGTCTACGGTTCGTCCAGTGTTTACTGTCATTTTTTATTTCTCCTTAATTCGATGCCCTGACAAGCGCCAGCGCGAAAGTTACAGTGGTTGCCGTTCCGAATACGATCTGCCAGCGGATATAAGATCGTATCGTCGCCGTGCGTCCGATTGCCACGAGCCCATATTTCGGGGTCGCACAATCGATCACGCCCGATGTCATGCCGGTGATATCCGTTGTTGCACCCGCCGCGGTCGTGCCGTCCTGCACCTTGAGGGTCGCTGTCCCATTGCCGGCGAAAACCTGATAAACCATGAAGCCGCCGAATGCAGTGGAGGCAGGCGTGAATAAATCCGCAAAACCATTGGCAGCATTGACTCCCGTCTCGGCAGCTTTCGCGTGCAGCAACCAACCCCAGGGCTGGTCATATAACAAACTCGCTCCGCGTACCGATGACTTATCGAATGGGATGGTGGCGTAGACTCCCTCGGCAGTCTCAGCCATGTAATCCTTTTGCTCGAATTGACCCATGTACGCTGGATCACCCTGCGCCGGCGCGGCTTGTATCCCGATCGGGATCATGACGGTGCGCATCACACCCGCACCCTTCATGAGCACATGCAGTCCGTTTGAAGCGGTGTTATCGAAGACTCCATTGAGAGTCCCGATCCCCAGCGTGGCATGATTAGGCAGCACGCCTTTGACCGTATCAGGAATGCAAGTCATGTCGGCTTCAGTATAGGTGCGGATTAGTGGTCCAATGGAACGCGAGAAACCTGATAGATCGTATCCATCAGCATAGACTCGTAACCATCTATCAATAGTTCTGCCGGCCATTATTCAGCTCCCTTCCGTGGTTTGCGCGGTTTGGGTTCGACTTCCAGGAATACAGAAACGATCTCGCCTATAAACTCAACCGCGCAAAGTCCCTCGATCAATCGATCCGCGTCTTCATCCTCTGTCTCGATGATCGAGTCCTTCTCGAAATGGATATCACGCCCGTTGATCTCGAAGTTGCCCTCAAAAAGGAATTGTATTTTTTTCAATTCACAAACTCCTTGATATGGATGGTGATCTCCACGCCGTGATATTCCTTGCCGACCACATCCTTGAGTACTGCGATATCGGGAATATCCTGCAGGATCATTTCCACCGCGCCGGTTACAGGGTTGGTGCTGAAGAACTTGGCAGCAATGACTGCCAATCCCGTAAACATTTCCCCATAAAATGAGAGCCAATCGATGTTGTCTGCCAGTGGGGCATGATAATAAAGCCACGTCAAGTCGTAGTCCCAATCCATCCTGGCTTCATTGGCTGCCCCGAAGGACTGGCGGGTAAATCTGGGATTAGTCAAAAACTTATCAAGGCGTGGGCAGAAGAGCGGGCAAAGACTCTCTACATCCTCAGGGACGGCATCGATATCCCTGGTGTTGATCCCCGTAAAAGTCAATTGCGAAATGCCGGTTATGATATCGACCAGATTGACGGTTGTCATTGGACTCTCGCTCTCAACCAGTCAATCACCTTAAGCGTGGCCGCGCGGAGGGCGCCCGTCATGTTGCTAAAGATCACATCCAGGTTGCCGCGCCAGCCGAGCTGCTGCATGTGGCGTGCCGGCGGGTTGCCCATCGGATAGATGGCGTAGGGTGTCGGGTTTCCGATATAGGCGCGCTTGCCCTGCGCCGGCGTGGCATACCAGCCGCCACGCAGGCGATAGGTTCTGATATAGGTGCGACTTCTTTGAGGAGGATAATGGCGCAAACCGTGGGATGGATTGCCGATCACAAAACCCGTGAAGGCATCCAGCGCGAGCGGGGCGGCAGCATCAGGGAATGAGTTGAATGTAGCAATCAAAGCATCAGAGCCTTTGGATGTGATCTTCAGGAAGTCGGTCATTCGTCCCACTCCTGGGTTCTGTCGCCGAAAGCTTTGCGTTCGAACAATGGCACAACGGTTTCGCCGGCGTTATCCGTCTCGCGAAAGAAGATCTCGGAACCGCTTTCCTGCGCGCGCGCCGCACCCAGGTTCTCGAGTCCCTTGGCGTGGGTGTTGATCCAGTCGGAGATCTCATTGCGCAGGGTCTTCTCGATGGAGATCCCACGATCGACCGCCTGCTCCGTCCAGAAACGGCCGGCGCGGTTGGCATACTCCGCCTTATCGGCACATGCAGAGACTACGATACCCGCCAGCATCAGCACGGCATCCGCCTGTGTGATGGGGATGGTAAAGCCGGCTTCCGCCAGGAGCGTATTGACCACGGCGGATACCTGATCGATCCATATCTCCACCTGCTCCAGGGTCGGCCGTGTGGCCACGTGGAAGGCACCGCTGAGCGCGTAACGGGGAGTCATGGCGGCGACCTGGGCTGCCGTGCCGTAGGAGCGTGCACTGACGGTCATCGATCCACCAGTAGCCAGACATCGACGTTGTTGTCATTATCGGCCTGTGCGATCTTGACATTGATCGAATCGTGCAGTGGAATGCCCTGCGTGTATTGCGCCGCAATGGCTGCGCCGCTGGTATTGAGATGGATTTGCGCACGCGGGAAAAACCAGCCATCCGTATTGAGGTCCGTCGCGGCCAGAATGGTCATGGCCGGCGCGCTGGGATTGGTGCCCTTGGACGTAATGGTTACATCGGTCGTGGCTGGGGGCGCGGTGCCTTTGTAGTCGATGTACACCGCGACCACATTCCCTTCGATTTTGGTGGAGTGATCGGTATTGGCGGTTGCCACACCGGCACCGCCGGCCGCCACGCCTGAGTTATAGGGTCCGACGAGGTTCATTGGGATTTTCGCCTCCCGCCGCGTCCGCGCCGGGTCTCCTTGACTTCCTCCTCTTCACCATCGAGCATTTCATCAAGGAGCCTTTCCGAAGTCGGCAGCGATTCCTCTTCCAATGTTTCGGCGGAAACGGGAGCCTCTTCAACTTCAGGTTCAGCCTGGGGGCGGTCCCGGGTCTCGAGCCACTCATGTGCCCTGGCCTGTTCTTCAAAGCCGGCCGGTACATCGCGCCATTCGGACTTGATGAACTCATGGCGCGAAAAAGCTTGCAGGGAATTGCCGAACCTGTATTCCGGTTTTACTTTTGCCTGTAGCATGGTTCCTCTTTCATAAAAAATCGGGCGGGCAAGTGGATGCCCCGCCCGATTACGGATCATTATTTATGGATTATCGATCAGGCCACTCCAAGCGTTACTCCAAAAGCCTCTACGACATACCACTTTCCACCATAAGCGAGGAGATGCAATGTATCTCCGACAGCTCCTCCATAAGTGGCCTTGACTTTGTCGGCTGCGCCACCGCCAAAGGCGGACGCGCTGGCCACGGTATGCGCTTGCGCTGACAGGGCAGTGATCACCAATTCCTTGAAGTCGTCAGTTGTTGCAACAGGATCCGCCAGAGTGGCAGCCAATACCCCAGCTTTATCCAAAGTAACTACTCCATGCTTCAGGCTGATTGCACCATCAGCAACAAGAGCCTGAGAGGTCGGGACAAGTGGATCCTGAGTGCCAACTGTGACCGAGTCAACGGTAAGATCGGTGAGATTGGTCATGCCAGCGTCACTCCATATGTGCCGATGACATACCATTTTCCCTGGTAGGCCATGACGGTCAGCGTGTTGCCGATTGCTGCGCCGAAGGTGGCTACATCCTTGCCGCCTCCACCTCCGCCGAATGACGTGGCTGAGGTCACGGTATTGGCCTGCGCCTGTGCGTTCAGGATATGCAGTACCTTGAAATCATCGGTAGTCGCTGTGGGATCTGCCAGGGTCATGGCCATGACACCGGCAACAGTTTTCGCCAGTGTGACTGCACCATGTTTCTCGGTGATTGCTCCTGCGGCAACATAAGCTCCGCCAACGTAACCGGGGATATTTTGTGTGCCAATAACGAGACTATCAACATCAAGATCGGTGAGATTGGTCATGGCATTACCTCATCAGCTCTTGCCCATATACGCCAGGCGCCAGTCACCATAGAAGTGATTGTAGCGGCCGTAGAACTTGAAGTAATACGTCCCGCCGTCGGCTGTGTTCGGATCAAACCAGGCGGCCTGCAGGCTGGGAAGCTCGCGGAGCGCGATCAAGATCGGTTTGGTCGGTCCCGAGGAGGCGGCCAGCACCCAGGCACCGGTGTCGAACTGGGTCGAAACCACATAGCTGAGTTTGCCGGCATAGGGATTGATCGCCCGGTTGGCCGTGGTGGAATCTTCACGGTTGTTGCAAATCTGGGCAGCCGCGCGCTCGTCGGCTGGAGACACGACCAACAGATCATAGGTATGATCACAAAACACGCCTTGATCATTCCGGCATTGCATTGCCTTCACGCGCACGGTCTCGAAGTTGGTCAGGGAAAGGGCCAGTGTATCCAGGTTGTCCTGGGCGGTTTGATAATCGGCGCCGGCATCGATGTGCGAGTTGGCATAGAAGGTTGTGCCGTCGTAGCCATTCCCGAAGTTGGTGGCTGCATCGCCATCGTTCAAGGCCTGGAAGGCCTTTTGTGCCATATCCAGCCGGAAGTTATCGCCGGCTGCACGGACCTTGCGGTTCAGCTCGCCGGTCTGGTCATCCTGTATGGCATTATAGGTAATATCTACGGTGATATCCCAGTCGAGCGGTTTGATGGTCAATTTCTTTTCAATGAACGATTTGACCTGGCCGCGGCCGCGGTTGCGGGATGGCATGGGGGCGCCGCCCAGATCCACCAGGTCGATGGACTTGGCGCCCATTGGGATGGTCTGGGCAATGGGCGTTACGATGGGAATATCTGGCTTTGCGGTTTCTAGAAAACCAATGCGGGCGCTAACAACGAGATGATAGGGAATCGCTTCTGAGGTAATCATTGTTTATTTTCTCCTTGTTATGCGCCTGTGCAGATCTGCGGCGTGATGAGTGCGACGAAGGCATAGCCGTCTTTCACGCTGTGCAGCTTTCCGATCTGCGGGTTGTCGGCCGCAGTCACGGAAAGCACACCACTGTCCGACATATAGACCGTTTTGCCGAGATCGGCGCCATCGGTGAACACTGCGGATTTGAAACCGACGATGCTCGGTTCAACAAGCAATTCGACCTCGGTCGTTTCAGCGCCAGAGATGAGCACGGAGCCGCCATGTTTGGCGATCCCCATGAAGACATCGGTGGAAGCCACAACAACCGAGTCGACGTATTGAACGACGTTGCCCGTCGCATCAACGTCCTGATCAACGATGAACGGTTGACCGCGGTACCAGGTTCGGGCGGCAGCGGTATCCACCGTCCATTTTTCGGTGTACTCCAGTCCAAGGACACGGAGCGGGGCATCTTTGGTTAGATCGGCCATTGTGTTACTCCTTTGCCTTTACGAACTCGGCAATGTTGAAGTTGTCGATATTGCCGATCTCAGGATTGACCCGGAAGAATTCCTGGATGGTGTTGCCCTCGACCTTCATCCATTCACGGGCAAGCGGCAGGATCTCCTTGGGCAGGGCCGGCAGCTGGATGAAGCCATCGCTGTTGTCGAAGCCATGCTCGGCGAAGTCGATTGCCTTGTTTCTCATTTCGCTCAACAGCTTCTCGGCGAACTTGGCCTGTGCATCGGAGAGCGAGAGCATCCAGGCAAGCAGATCCTTGGAACGCACTGCGAAGCCATAAGGCCGGGTCTTTGTCCCGCCGATCAATTCGGCGACAAAGTTCTCCGTGTGCTTTTTGCGCATCTCGGCGTTCACGCGCTGGCTGACGATCTCCTGCACGTTCGACTCCAGCTGCGCAAGTTGCGCATCATCCGTGTACAGGGACTTGAGCGAGGGGTTGACCACGTTCGACAGGTCCACGGGCGCGGGCGGAGCCGGGGGAGTTGCTGGATCTGCGGGAGGCGGGTCGGCTTTCTTGCCGATTGCCTTGTCGATTGCATTGTCGATCAACTCCTGTACTTGTTCTAAAATATTCGGCATATCTAACTCCTTTATGGATTGCGATAGTTCAACTGGGCGTAACAGATACATCTGATCGTCACTGCGGGTCGCAGGATTGTTCGTAAGTGAGCCGCCCAAAATAACCTTTTTGAAATCATTCACAGATGGACTGAAGAACCTGCGGATGTTCTTGCTGATGAGATTGATCCCCTCCTCGGTCCAATTGACAATGAACTTGATGATGTTACGGGCCTTGTCTAATTCTAGTCCGATGATCCAGCCGGCCCCGCCTTCATGATCATGACGGTTCTTATCGATCGGCAGGCCGACGATCTCACCGCTTTCAGTCTTGGTACTCTCGATCAACCTTTGCGTATTTTGGATGTAAGTGGGGAGGTCCTTTGCGTCGAATGTCACTTCTTCACCACTCATGGGGATGAATGTGCCGACCGCCAGGCCGTCGATAGGCTTGCCTATTTGAAGGTCTGCCAGATCCACAAAAAGAATGTCACGCGTCATCATGCCTTCATTGGCATACATGGCTTTCACTTGTGTGTCGGCCTCTGCCTGCGTTGGATGACAGACGACCTTTTCCCCCATCGAGTTATCGGGGTTGAGTTTGTGAATACAGTATTCGCCTTCTTCTTCGTAAACTTTCCAGGGCATCTCTACTCCAGGACAACAAAAAACCGCACCTCTCCCAGGGGAGAAAGTGCGGCCAGTAATTACTTACAAGGTTACGCTTTATTCAGTTGGTTGCATTATAGCATTTATCGGGGTGGAATCATCAACCTCCGACAGTGTACAAAGGTCACACAAATTTATTCGGGCTGATAGTTGCGCTTGATGATCTCTTCGCGCACGATCTCCACACGCCAGCCCACCGCCTTGATGTCGGGCTTCTGGATGGTGACGTTGTAAGTGCCAGGCGGCAGGCGATCCAGATCACGCGCCACGCTGACAGCCGGCTGCGACAGGTCGGCGACCGGCGGTGTGGTGTATTGTGGCGCGGGGACTGAAGTGGTATTAGTGGGAGTGGTCATATCGTGTAGATCCTTCCTTGATCATCAATCAATAAATGCTGACACCGGTAGCCGCCACATTCGAAGTCCCTGTTGGGAGGGATGGCGTCATTCGCAACCCACCAGGATGCTTTGTGGCGTTTGTTCTTGTAGCGCTTGCAGTCTGTGCAGCCTTCGGCGCCGTCCTCTCCTGCAAAGGTCAACATAATATTTCGGGAGGCAAGTAACTTTATATTTGAGTACACCATGTCCAGAGTCTTGGCGTACAGGTCCGAACGCTGGAATGCCTGGTGAATGGCAATCTGTTCCAGCTCATCGCCGGCTTCCTTGCGCGTCAGCTTCAGGTTCTCGAAGGTGTTATCGATGAATCCCATCTCTGCGTTCATGCGTGAGGTCACCCAGGCATTGGCATCATCGTCCAGTGGCAGCTCAGATCCGCCGTCCAACCAGGCAATGTCACCGACGGCGGGGAAGGCTTCGGTCATCGCCTGTTTCATGCGACTCTTATAGGCTGTAATGCGCTCGCCACTCATGAGGTATTCGTAGACGGCATCGTAGATCGCCACCCAGTAGTCAGCGCGCACGCGGCTGTATTCTGCAAGCGACAATTCGAGAATTTGACGGGCCTGGGCCAGATCGATCATTCGCGCCTTGCCCTGCTGTTCACGAATAGAGCCTCCCGGATCATTTCACTTGTTGCGGATGCGCGCTTGACCGTGGCATCATCCGGCATGGGCAGCTCATCATTCTGCGGTGGTGGCGCCGGCTCTGTCTTCGTCTCGATCACATCCTCAGGCTTTGGGTTATTCTCGGGCATCCAGCCGGTCCGTTTGCGGAAGGCTTTCATGTCATCCTCGCCCAGTGGGACGATTCCCTGGATGGAGCGCAGGAAGTTCCCCAGCTCGCCCATCGCCAGGTTATTATCCATATGGCTGAAGCGGATCGTGGGACGTTTGGTCAGATTGGGAAATGAGTTCTTATTCCATTGATACAGCCGCTTCCCGATCTGCTCATCATATTGCGCTGCGAAGCCGTCCAGCATCGCGTTGAATGAGAAGATGCCCATCTGTGTGGAGTCCACCTGTGAAGCCAGTGCGCCTGTGTTGGTCATGGTGTTGAGTGCGATAAATTGCATCATGTATACAGACAATGCAAGAATGCCATAATATTTGATGGCTTCCAGCAGGTTGCCGGCAGCCTGGAAGGGGATATCCATGACCTCTCCCTCCACTCCAAAAGGCCATAGTGCATAATTTCCTTCCTGCGCGGTGAGGATCGCACGTGCTGCGGCTTTGACGTTTTGCTCATCTTTTGTAGTCAGTGTCCCTTTTTCAGTTTTCTTCGCATTCAGGAAGCCGGCTGAGTGCTCGAAACCAATCCCCATGATGACCTCGAGTCCGTACTTGATGCGCTCGAGCCGCCAGATCGACTCCAGGGGGGTGATACCTTCCGGATTATTGGGATTTCCGAACGTCATGTGCAGGGAGTGATTCTTGTCCAGGGTGATGATCGGGTTGGGATAATCCTGCTGCTTCATCCCAATCACTTTCTTGCGCCCATCGAATTCCCAGCCGGCAAACGTGGATAGATCGCGCCATCCAATGCGCCGCAAGCCGATCAGGCCATCGTCATATTCGGAGCGCCATTCATCCTTCCACGGCTTCCCGTCCTTGTCCTGGTAGGGAGGCGGGACCCATTCCGGTTCGCGTATCGCCGGCGCAACATCCCACCAGCCAAAACCAAAGAAGGGAATGTAGTTGACCATTGTATCGATAAGGGTTGTAAAACCACCCTCCATATTCCCAAAATCCTGTTCGATGAATTCCTGATATCGCTTATCGTCATCCGTAGGCTTATCAGGCAGATCTACGGTTGGCGAAACGGATCGCGCCCAAGTAGTGAAGGCGAGACGGATCATGGCCATCTCAGGCATGGCGCGCCAGATCTTGTTATAGACGGCGTAGGCGTTCGGGTAAAAGAGCGCGGAGTTATAGGCTTCGTAGATAAAGCCGCTCTGCTGCTTCAGGCCGCTTGTACCGTATTCCTGAGCCTGGTTGATGACGATGCGGACTTCGGTTTCTTCTTTTTTGGCTGGAGTTTTTTGTTTTTTAGGCATGTTCTAATTCCATTTATATGAGTTTGGGTCGGGTAGTTTCAAAAGATATTCGACAAGATAGACAGGATAATATTCATCACGCCAGAGTATCTCTCCAAGGTTGTTGACCAGGCTGATCAACTTTCCAAAATAATAGACCATCACCACCCCGTTGATGTTGACCTGGCTGCCTGTGAACAAATATGGCATTTGTTATTCCTTCACTGCCAGCAACGCCGCACGGCAAAAGTGAGACGGCTTCACAAAGATAAACACATCCGGGTAAGCAATGACTGTCTTGCCCGATTCAGTACATTCAGCAGATACCAATTTTTGCAGTTCTTCAAAGTATCGCTGTCTGACACTAAATAATTTATGAACCACCATCTGGTGAACCAACCATGCTGCCGCGATATCAGCACTGTAATCGTCTGGAATATCACAAGTCCGCTTGTTGTCTGGATATATTCTTCCCGAGTGAAAATCTGTTTCCCTATGGCACTTTATGCAAATTTCACCATGAAAGATGTGCTCATAATCTGATATTTGCAGTACATTCCCGGCCACCAGCGCGTTCAATTCGATCCCTGCCGGCATATTAAAAATCTCATCGCGCGTTAATTCTTTCATAATTGCCTGCTTCTCACTTCCACTTCGATTGATAATTTTCAACCGTGCCCATGCCTTCGAAGTTATCATCTTCGCTGTATTCATCCAGCATGAGTTCGGTCAGGATCCAGACGGCTGCATCCATGTTGTTCGGGCTTTCCTCTCCTGGCACATAAGAGCATTGCTGATCTTCCAGCTCGTTGAAATAGCCGACGTGATGGACTCTGCCCTGCTCATACAGCGCTGCGACCGGTTCAGCCCGGGTGTATTTTCCCTTGGTCGCCCTCACTGTTTTATAGCTGACCGTCTTCCCACCTTTGACGCTTCGGATGGTGTTCTCGATCATGTCGCCGCCGTTGTTGATCTCGCCGACGATGATGTCGGCCGCGCGGCTGTTATAGGCTGAGACTACCGCGCTGGCCCATATAGATGGGAGTCCGCCTGTTGTCTTATCGTCCAGAATGTAGCCGTGGATTTCTCTCCCGACATAACCGATGCCGGCCGCGATGATACCCGTCTCGCCCGTGGTTGCATGAGGATCCACACCAATGCCCACCCGGAACAATTCAGGGAAATCATTCACGCGCGTGCTTTCCAGGATTGCCCGGGTCCATAATGCACCAGGCACATCCTCCAGGATCTGACCGTGGATCTCCTGCTTGCCCAGGCGGGTGTTCTCGTATTTTTTGATGACACGCCGCTTGTAGGACGGCGCCAGGTTTTCTTCGTTTTCGTAACTGGAGCCGACAGTCTGAACGGTTTCATCGTCGGCGATCAGATCACGGATGATCTTGATCGGGCGGGGAGTGGTTGTTACCACCACCTGCGGATTGTCGCCAATGCGCATCCCGAATTCCAGGTTATCCCACGTCAATTCGGGATACATGAACTTCGCCAGCTCATCCACCCAGGCTTTCTCGTGCTGCGGACCGCGCAGCTGATCGGGTTCATCACCGCTGTATATCATCGCCACTGCACCAGTCTGCGGCCAATACAGTCGGCGTTTGGATGGCTCATAGATTGGCATCCACGCCGGCGGAGCGACTCTCAGGATGCTGCTGTCGCCGACTTCGATCATGGTGTCCCGCACATCGCCCTTCGTTTGCCCCACCAGCGCAAGGCGTGTATATCCTTCACGCACCCATTCGATGATCGTTTCGGCGCCGACGCGTGTCTTACCGAAGCCGCGCCCGGAGCGCAGGAGCCAGCAGAAGAATTTCTCCTCGGGCAGGACCTGCTTGTCACGCGCGAATTCAACCAGCCACCAGTTGACGGCAGCCTGCTCCTCGGGCGTCAGCCCCTCCAGGATCTCACGCTGCTTTATTGGGCTTGCCGCTTTCCATGCGGCCCTGAATTCGCGCCATGATTCTTTCATAGATCTCGTTTTCGTTTGTGTTTATCTTCTCGCCTTTACTGGTCAGGTCCATGCGTTCAGGTATCTTGCCAAATCTTCGATCAATTAGATATATCGGACCAGATGAACCTTTTGATAGTAATAAACGATTCAATGCAACGCGCAATTTCTGCATCTTTTTGCCCTGTGAGTCCGCAATCTGTTCAACAAATATCTCATCAAGCAGTTTGTCCAATTCTGCCGTATTGCGCGGTGGCCGGCCCTTGCGATTGATGCGTGGGTCTCCTTTTTTGAAAGGGATGCCGAGGACTTTCTTTTGCTGTTTCTGCGCTGTTTTACTGCGTGCCATTCTTTACTCGCTCGATCTTGATGCCGGGGAAGGCGCCGGATGGGGATGTGGGAAAATAGAACATTTGTCCATTGGCGGGGTCTGGAATATGTCCTACAATCACTCTATGTTTCATGTTGCTTTTCTCCACAAACACTATATTGACCTGATTGAGTCGGGCTCTAAAACTATCGAATCTCGCCTAACTATCAATCGCCCACTGTGTTGGGACATCGAAAAAGATGACACAGTTCTATTCAAAGAGGTCGGCGGCGAAATACGTCTAATTGCAAAAGTTACAGCCGTCCATAAATTCGACAATCTCAACTCAGACGACATCAATGTTTTGGCTGATTTATTCTTTGCTTCGGTGGGGGCAGGTCCCGAATACTGGTTGTCGAAATCGCGGTCAAAATACGCCGTTTTCATCGAAATTGATGTTCCGCAAAAAATAACATTTCCCATACACTTAACTCCTCGCGCGGTTCAATCCGCCTGGGTTCGCAACTTCGCCATTCCAGACGGCTTGAGCCTCGTCTCTCAATAAAGCCTTCCCGATGTACTCAAAAGTTGCTCTCATTCTTGTTGCAAAGCCGTTTGTTTTCGCTCCATGTTTCGATGTCAACTCGCGTCCCATTGTTTGTGTCTTATTATTTGGCTTTGCAATCATGCGCCATTTATCAGACTTCGCCCGCGCCCGTATCATTGCAGGATGCGATGTTTGCGAGATAAACGACCAACCCAAACCTTTGCACACACTCCCGATATATGCACTCATGGCATTTCCGATACCTACGCCTTGATAATCCGGTAAACAAACCGTCCTATGTTCCCGCTTTGTGTTCTTGCGTATCGGATGCGGAAAGTGCAATACAGATGTAAATGCAACAGGAATATCATCCCAAAAGGCACAAAAACAAACAGAGGACGTATTGAGCGATGTGTTCAAATAATGATGCTTCCTGAATAATTGCCAAGCGGACGAATGAACGCGCTTGACTTCGAGACTGATTTGAGGTCGCCGAAGCGACCTCCCGCCCACAAACTCATTTGTCGCGGGCTGATAAATCCAATCAGGCTCTAACCATTCAGCAATGTCATAATGACAGGATACGGCGATAAACTTCTGATTGCGCCGTCTGACTGTCTTTTGTATCGCCGCGCTGCCGATCTTTGCCACCGTTCTATCCACTACGCTCGTAAATTCGTCCACTACCGCCAAATCTTTACACTCTGCCAGTGTTCGAGCCATGTTGACGCGGAATTGTTCGCCGTTACTCAGAACATAAAATGGGCGCACCCATGAAGGCGGCGAAGAAAAGCCAATAGATGATAATAAATCTGATATTTCCTTGATACTCATTTCCTTCGGGAAATCGTCGAGAATGCTCTTATTCTTTGACCATTCAAAACCGTCAATAATATTCTTTCCAAATAATTCACGCGCCACAGTTGTTTTCCCGCTTCCACTGGGGCCAACAATCAAGCCAACGTTCCATGATTCAGGCAATTCGAGATTTACCGTCCACTGTTCGGCGCTTTTCTCGGAAGGCGATACGTCAAAGATGCCTTCAAGTTGCATAACTCGCGGCGTCTTAATTATCTTTGACTCCCTTACGATATTAACGCACGACATTGCAAACCTTCCTTTATAAATCTTTCAAGTAATCCTGTTTGTTCCTTCTCGTTCTGACATATAATCATGATGACGTATTGTTCGGGGATAATATCCTCTCCGTTTTTTTGACTTTCATCAAACATCATTCCGCTAATCTGTAGTTCCTTCTCTGTAAATCCCCAATCCAGCAGATCAGGCATATCAAAGAAGTCCGCCAGCTTATCGAAATCGAATTCACCCGTATTCTTGCGCAGACGGATTATGATTTCCTGCCGTTCCTTCTCTGTCAGTTTCCGTGATGGAATACGCACATCGACTAATGTATTGGGTGAGACCTTGTTAAGTGACAATTCGACCATCTTCCGTTGATGTCCATCCAGGAGTGGCAGCGATTTACTGCCTTTGGCCGGCGCGGCGGCAATATAGGGCAGTACGTGCTCGAAGCGATCTATGCTTTTTGCAAGCTCGCGCGCATCACGCTCAGAGATCTTGACGGGATTTTTATCCCATTCGATCAAGTCTCCCAGTTTGATACGCCTGGTAGTCCAGGTAATCTTTTTCATTTAGCCATCATATATTCTTCACATCGATGCAGTAGAGCACTTCCGGCTTCGAAGGGGTTGCTGCATTCCCAACCGCCTGCACCTTGACAAAATGCGTGCCGGCCACCGCAAATGGACCGAACACCATATTGATGTACGGTGTGTCGATGGAGGGCGTGATCGTCAATACGGACCCGCTCGGGGGCGTGTGGGTCACCACTGCGCTGGCCACCGTCTCACTGATTTGCAGGTCCAACACCTGCACTGTGATCGGCTTTATTTCCGTTTTGCTCATCACCAGGTTATACGTGATCATAGTTGGACACTCTCTTTACGCTTTGTGCGATATGTATTCTTGAACTCGGTTTGGTAATCAGCACGTTGCTCACTTCGATAGATATGGATGCCGGCATGGATCACCGCAAAATAGGCTGGCTGACCACTCAGGAACAACTGTCCAACCAGGCATGAGATTGTTATACCTCCCGGAACAATCACCGTGGCCAACTCTGCCAGGCCCAGAACTCCAACTGCGCAGGCAATCGTAATGGCTGGTGAGGAATTCGATATGATCGCAGCTTCGCCATTCAAATCCAGGACTGCAACGGCGCATGCAATTGTCACGTTGCCAGGCAGGATCGCTGCGGCTTGTTCGCCAAGCGAAAGGGCGCCGGCTGCACAAGCGATGGAGACGGCTCCAGGTATCAGCGTCGCAGATGCTTCGCCCAGAGCCAGCGCACCGGTGCCACATGCGATCAATACACCACCGGAGATCACTTGCACAGGCTGTTCGCCGAGCGCCAGGACTCCAACTGCACAGGCAATGTTGACTCCGCCCGACACGATAGATCCGGCTTGCCCATCAAGCGTCAGGACACCCACGCCACACGCAATCGATACGGCACCGGGAATGATCGAGGCTGGTGCTTCACCAAGCGCCAGGGCACCCACGCCACAAACAACAGCAGTAGCGCTGGTGATGATTGCATTTTGTTCACCCAGCTCGAGCGCACCAACTGCACAGGCAATGGATACTGCGCCTGGCACAACTGTCGCAGTTTGCTCGCCCAATGCCAAAGCACCGGCACTACAGGCGATCGTCACGCCGCCTGGAAGGATCTGCGAAGCATGCTCTTCCAATGCCAGCGCACCCACGGCACATACAATATTCACCGGTGGGGGAGCATTTACAATCGTTGCATTATGTTCCCCTAAACTCAATGCGCCTGTTGCACACACAATCGTCACTACCCCCGGCACAATGACTGCATTGTGCCCACCAAGTCCCAAGGCACCCACACTACACGAGATAACGACCGGAGGCGTACCAGCTACACCTGGTTTTTTGATAAGAGGACGCGCGGGATACGAACGGCCAAGACGAGCCATGATTTTAGATGCTCAAGATCATATAACAATAGGCATTGATCGCCGCGCCGAATGTCACGCGGATGCGCGCAAACTTGCCAACCTGGATCACGGGCTCGCGCCCTAATGGAAACTGTTTGATAAATTGATTGGTGGGTGCGATCA
>Ga0210377_10002151_pt1 | contig 17484 bp, 18 predicted proteins | sample PLM4_65_b1redo_FD_155480 | JGI IMG/M metagenome (GOLD analysis project Ga0210377, IMG submission 155480) | Groundwater sediment microbial communities from an aquifer in East River, Colorado, USA - PLM4_65_b1 redo | ecosystem: Environmental > Terrestrial > Soil > Riparian zone | place: USA: East... | reverse complement strand
CGAGATCGAAAAGCTGGCAAAATCCATATCCGGAGGGAACTTCAACAAGATAGAGGGATTTCGGTCCAACGACGAGCTCGGTGCCGTCATCACGGCGATCAATTCCATGTCCGAGGAGCTCGGCCACCGCGAGGAAGAACTGATACAGTCAAAAAAGCTTGCCTCCCTCGGCATCCTGACGGCCGGCGTGGCGCATGAACTCACCAACCCGCTCAACAATATATCGATGATCGCGCAGACCTACGCGGAACTGTATCCAAAGCTCGGTGAACATGACCGGATCGAGTTTATGAACAAGGTCGATGCGGAGACGGAGCGGATACGGAAGATCGTGAAGAACCTGCTCGATTTTTCAAAACCCAAGGATGCTAACCCGAACGAGGCGGACATCAACATGGTGGTGCAGAAGACGCTCACCCTTGTGCAGAACATGATCGATGTGTCGAACATCGATACATCGATCCACCTCGCCGACGGCCTGCCGCATGTGTTCGTGGACGAGCACCAGATCCAGCAGGTCCTGGTGAACCTGATCACGAACGCGGTCCAGGCCATGACCTCGGGCGGCAGGCTCGTTCTTTCATCAAGGCCGGGGAAGAAGGGAAATTCCGTTGAGATCGGTGTTGCTGATACGGGCAAGGGCATAGCGCCTGAGTTCCTCCCCCATATTTTCGATCCCTTTTTCAGCACCAAGGGAGAAGGGGGGACCGGACTCGGGCTCTCGGTCAGTTACGGGATCATCAAGAATCATCATGGAGAGATCAGGGTGGACAGCATGGTCGGGATCGGAACGACCTTTACCATAGAGCTGCCCCAGTACAATAAAGAGGAGAAGAACAATGAATAGTCACAAGATCATGGTCATTGACGATGAAAAGATCGTAGGCGACATGGCGAAACTGTCACTCGAGCAGGAAGGCTATATCGTTGAAACCTTTCTGAACGCAGAGCCGGCGCTGAAGCGGTTGCAGGAAGAAAAATTTGACGTCGTCGTGACGGATTATAAAATGAAGGGGATCGACGGGATGGAGGTGCTGAAGACCGTGAAAAACCTTTATCCCGCGACACAGGTCATCATGATAACGGCCTTCGCCAACCTCGATGCGGCCATTGAGGCGCTCCGAAGGGACGTGCATGACTTTTTCCCGAAACCCGTCAAGATAAAGGAGTTGAAGGCTTCCATCAAACGGGCGCTGGAAAAACAGCCTTAAAAGCCATGACAAACCTTGCAGGAAAATTGAACTCGCTTTACCGGACCCTCCGGAGCGTTCGCCGCAAGCGGGATTCGTTCGAGCTGCTTTTTTCCCGGTTCCGGGAGGTGCTCGACGATAACAACAGGGCGCTCGAGATCATTACGGACATGGGTGATACCCTTGGCGGGGACTATCTGTTCGACATTCAGTATGTTAAAAGATCCTATGCCGATCTCCACGCCGCCATGGGCGACTCCCTCCGCGATTTTGACCTGCTTACGCACGGCCGGTATCCAAAGCTCCGCGAGAAATCCCGGGAAATCGACGAAGGGATCAGGCATGTCATCGACGAAACCGTTATCGCGGCAAAGGACCTCGTTGTTTTCTATGAGCAGGTTACCGGCGATAGGGCGCGGGACATCGGCGGTAAGAACTCCAACCTTGCGGAGATCAAAAACGCGCTGAAGCTGAACGTGCCCGATGCCTTTGCCGTAACGACCCGGGCCTTCGACGCCTTCATGGGCCATAACCGGATTTTTGAAAAGATCCGGCTCCCGCAGAACAATGCCCGGGTTCCCGGGGTGTCCCTGCATGAAGTGCATGAGCTTATCCTGCATGGTGAGATGCCGCCCGACCTTCATCGTGCCGTCGACAAGGCCGTCAATAAGATCAGTTCGCAGTGCAAGGAGAAGTGTTCCCTCGCCGTGAGGAGCAGCGCGGGGGAGGAAGACGGAGACTTCTCGTTCGCCGGACAGTTCGAAACCGTTCTGAACGTGCCCCTCGAAACCGCTGCAGTTGAAAAGGCGTACCGGAAAGTGCTCGCCAGCCTTTTCTCTGAAAGGTCATCGATCTATCAGAAAAGACTGGGGTATGACATCAGTGACATGAAAATGGCCGTGGGCTGCATGGTGATGGTGGATGCCGATACGAGCGGTGTACTGTATTCGATCGATCAACAGGGAAGCCATGATACGCTGATCATCAATGCCGCATGGGGGCTTGGCACCTCCGTTGTGGAAGGCCAGACCGATGCTGATCTTTACAGGGTGAATAAGGGCAATGGGGAGATCGTCGACACGAGGATCGGCGCGAAAGACTCGATGGTCGTCGGGATGGAACAAGGCGGTGTGACGGCAGTAGCGACGCCGGAGGGGAAAAGAACACGATCGAGCCTTGATCACGGGCAGGTCGCTGAGCTTGCTTGGCAGGCGCTGCTGATCGAAAAGCATTTTCGCAGGCCCCAGGACATCGAGTGGGCCATCGACAGCCAGGGGAGGGCGTTCATCCTTCAGGCGCGGCCCCTCAGACTATCAGGCGATGACACCGGCACGGGTGCCGCGGACCCGGGCGTGCCTGATGCGCAGGTCCTCGTGAAGAACAGCGGGCTTGCCGTGCAGAACGGCGTGGCAGCGGGCAGGGTCTTCATCCTTAAGAACATCAACGAACTTGATTCCATCCCAAAGGGCGCTATCCTCGTTGCGCGGCACGATTCTTCTCACTTCGTCCGCGTGATGACCGACGTGTCAGCGATAGTCACCGAAATGGGAACGCCTACGAGCCATATGGCCGCGCTGTGCAGGGAGTTCAGAATACCGACAATCGTAAACGCGGGCAATGCAACGCACCTGCTTGCCCACGGCCAGGAGATCACTATTCAGGTGGAGAACGATGGGGCGACCATCTACGAGGGGCTGGTCAGGCAGGTCGTGGAGCATGCGCGAAACGATTCCATAATAATGGAAGAACTCCTGGAGTTCCGCAAAAAACGGTATCTTCTGCGCTACATTGCACCGCTGAACCTTGTCGATCCTTTGCGGGATGAGTTTACACCGCAGGCCTGCAAGACCATGCATGATATTCTGCGTTTTATCCATGAGAAATCGGTCGCCGAACTTATCGAAACCGCGCAGACCGGCGTGAAGGCCGGCGCCGTTACATTAGACCTGACGATCCCCGCCGGGATCATGGTCATAGATATCGGCGGAGGCCTGGACAATTCCTTGCACAGGGACCATGTCACTGCTGAGCAGGTTGCTTCACTGCCGCTTCGGGCGCTGATCAGTGGAATGACCCGCCCCGGCATCTGGCGCTCCGATGCGGTCCCGCTGAACGTCAATGATTTTATGTCGAGTATGCTGCGTATGCCCGATATCATGTCCGACAGCGGCGGCCGCGTGGAATCGAACATGGCCGTCATTTCCCGGGAATATGCGAACATCAGCCTGAAGTTTGGTTATCATTTCATCATCCTGGACTGCTTTTGCAGCGAGAACACAAGAAACAACCACATTTATTTCCGGTTCACCGGAGGCGCCACCGACATGACCAAGCGTTCGAGGAGGCTGCAGCTCATCGCTGAGATTCTCGGCGAGTACGGTTTCAATATCAAGACAAAAGGCGATCTGATCGTTGCCCGACTCGCGAATATCGACAGGGGTGAGGCGGAAAACGTCCTCGATCAGCTTGGCAGGCTGATCTCCTATACCCGTCAGCTGGATGCCGTGCTTCGGGACGACCAAGCGATAAAGCGCTATGCAAGGAAGTTTTTAGACGGGATCTATCAAACGTAAGCGTCCGGAAAAAGAAAATTCACCGGAGAGGATGTATCATGGCCGCGACAAACATCGACAAAAAAAACGTATCAAGTCATATTTTACCGACAGCAGCAAACCTGCTCGGACTCTGTTTTTTGATCCTGAACCTCAAAAAGCTCTGGAAGGCCGGCAAGATCGTGGAGATCGTCGACAAGGCCGATGGAATAGCGATCCTGATCTTTCTCACGGCAAGCGTATTATCGTATGCCTCTATGCGTTCCTCAAAACGGGAGGCATTGTACGAAAAGATCGCGGATATTGTTTTTCTCGCGGGTTTGTTATTGCTCTCGCTCATATCCGTGATTACGGTTTTTGAACTGGCAAGTTAGCAAACCGGGGGGCGGATCGCTGAGAACAGTGACCGGTCCGGTTGTGAAACATATTTATTCACCTTGCTTTTTTAATTGAACTGTACTATGATTTTATCAGCAGTATCCCTGCTACGCCGCATGTTCATGAAGCCTCACCTTATTTATGCCTGACAAAGCATCCCCAGCCAAAGGAATCATAAGGTCACTCGGTCTTGTGTTCGGCGATATCGGCACGAGCCCGATCTATACGCTCACCGTCATCTTCCTGCTGACCAGGCCGACGGCTGATAATGTCGTGGGTGTGCTCTCGCTCATCGTCTGGACGCTCATCATCCTCGTTACCGTGGAGTATGCCTGGCTGGCCATGAGCCTCGGCAAACGCGGCGAGGGCGGCACCATCGTGCTCCGCGAGATCCTGGTCCCGCTCCTCAAATCAGGCAGACAAGCCACGGTCGTCACCATGCTCTCGTTCATCGGCATCTCGCTTATCATCGGCGACGGTGTGATCACACCGGCCATCAGTATCCTGAGCGCCGTGGAGGGTATGCACCTGATCAAGGGGTTTGAGGGAATGAACCAGACGTCCCTCGTCGTGATCGCCGGAGCGATCGCCATCCTGCTCTTCTCGTTCCAGAAAAAGGGGACCGAGCGTGTCGCGGGGGCCTTCGGTCCGCTCATGGTCGTCTGGTTCGCTGTATTGACGCTCTCCGGCGTGGTCTCGATCGTCCAGGTCCCGTACGTGGTCAAGGCAGTTAACCCGTACCATGCCTTCAGGTTTTTATATGAGAACGGCATCACCGGATTCTTCGTCTTGTCCGAGGTCATCCTGTGCGCTACGGGCGGCGAGGCGCTCTACGCGGACATGGGGCATTTGGGCCGTGAACCGATCGTGCGGGCCTGGTACTTCGTGTTTGTTGCCCTCGTGCTCAACTATCTCGGGCAGGGCGCCTTCCTGATCCAGCATCCGGAGGCCAAGAACGTGCTGTTCGAGATGGTCTATCACCAGGCGCAGTTCCTGTACATTCCCTTCCTCGTACTCTCGATCATCGCCACGGTCATTGCCTCGCAGGCAATGATCAGCGGCATGTTCTCGATCGTGTACCAAGGCATCACCACGCGCATCATGCCCATGTTCAAGGTGGAATATACCTCTGAGGAGCGTCATTCGCAGATCTATATCGGGTTCGTCAACTGGTTCCTGCTGTTCGCCGTCATCTTCATCATGGTCGAGTTCCAGCAGTCGAGCAATCTTGCCGCGGCGTATGGCCTCGCGGTGACCGGCACCATGACCCTTACCGGCATCTTCATGACCTGGATCTTCTATCTCAAGAGGAAGTTCGGCAGGTCGGCGCTCTCCCTTGTCGTGACCTTTGTCTGCCTGACGTTCCTCCTGTCCAACACCTATAAGATCCCTCACGGCGGATTCTGGTCCATCATCATCGCGATGATCCCGTTCCTGATCATTCTCCTCTACCGCAGGGGACAGCGGAAGCTCTACATCGCCCTCCAGCCGCTGCCGATCGACGTCTTCCTGCCGAGCTATATCCAGATCTATCAGAATATGAGCAAGATCAAGGGGACGGCGCTCTTCTTCGCCCGGGACGCGAAGGAAGTCCCTCCTTACATGGTCCATACCATATTCAAGAACAACATCATTTACGAGGACAATATCATCATCTCCATCGTCAAACGCGAGGACCCTTTCGGCACCACCGGGTTCTTTAAAGAAGAACTGGCGCCCGGGCTCAGGTCCTTCGAGATCCAGGCGGGCTACATCGAGGTGCCGGATGTGGAGGAGATCCTGCGCGAGGCAGGGATCAACGAGAAGACCATCTTCTACGGGGTAGAGGACATCCTGCCGAGCAACATCATCTGGCAGATCTTCTCGATCATCAAACGGCTTACCCCGAACATCGTTCAATTCTACAAGCTCCCGTACAACAAGCTTCACGGCGTGGTCACGCGGGTGGAGATGTGAATGGATAGTGCGGAGTGCAGAATGCGGAGTGCGGCATGAAGATCCATGATGTATTCGGGAAGATCGGGGAATCAGGTGAGTATGTCCTCGGTTCGCGAGAAACGGGGAGTCATGCCTGTTATCTGATCTACGGAGTATTGAAACCCGGGGAGAAGGGACGGGAGTTGAAGCCCGGCAAGGGGCATGAAGAGATCGTTCTTGCGATCGCGGGCGACCTTCAGTTGTCCGGCCATTATACGGGAATGCTCAAGCAGGGACAGGCGATCCATCTTGAGGGTGAGCAGACGTGTCACGCTGAAAATCCGGGCATGATCAATGTCGTGTACGTTGTTTCCGGAGGGCATTCCGAATCTGAGCAGGGCCACCATTGAATTCGTAACAAGTCAAAAAAACCACCGCGGAGACGCAAATCAATTCAGACAGACACCCTCGTTCAAAATTCAATTTGACAAATCATTATCATATATTTACAATGTAATTATGGCTCACGTGACATTCGACTGGGACAAAGAGAAGAGCGCATCAAACCAAAAGAAGCACGGGATATCCTTCGAGGAGGCGCAGACCGTATTTCTTGACGAGCATGCGCTGATGATACATGATCCGGATCACTCCGACGATGAGGAACGATTCATCCTCCTTGGATTAAGTGTTAAATTCAGAGCATTGGTTGTTTGCCACTGCTATCGGAAAAACAATGAGGTCATAAGAATCATTTCTGCGCGCAAGGCTACGCGTGCAGAACAAAGACGATATTGGGAGAGGTGATCGAAATGAGAAAAGAATACGATTTTTCAAAAGCACAAAAAAACCCCTATGCGCGCAGGCTCAAACGTCAAGTCACTCTTAGGATGGATGAGGGCACGATCAGCTACTTTAAGAATCTTGCGCAAGAGAATGGCGTCCCCTATCAAACTCTGATCAATCTCTACTTGAGAGATTGTGCAGCCTCGCATAAAAAACTTGCTCTTCACTGGAAAATCGCATAAAGACCTAACGAGTCGCTCCAGGAAAGAGGAGATGGAGATATATGAAAGTGAAAGCGCGTGATTTTGACAAGAAATTCTATGAAGGTTCGGATATTTTCAGGCACCTTGATATGAAAAAGGCCAGGAGACCCGAGCTGGAACAGAAAAGAGTGAACGTCGATTTTCCAGTGTGGATGATCCAATTATTGGACAAAGAAGCGAAACGCCTCGGGGTCCCTCGCCAGTCGATTATCAACGTAGGGGTGGCGGAGCGTCATTAAATACCATCGCCCCCACGCGTTCCGGTTGGATATTAGGCCCGTGTCCCCGCTTTCTCCTTTAATCATCGCAAGCTTGCTCAACATTATTTTGCATCCTCCATCGCGGCGTCCAGTGTTCTTCCTCTCAAACTTCATAATATCTGCAATAGAAATGCCCATTGACTCGACAATGATAATTCGTTTTGAAATCAATTGATTATTGCAAAGCACCTGCCCGTTTCGCGGGTTGAGTATTCATTTTCAATGGTCTATTTTGAATTACATACTCATTATGATTAATGATTTCAGGAGCGGGCATCGGCAAAGAGCGAAGATCGAAATCGCGTGATTTAGGCGTAGAAACCACGAATGCTGCTTGCCGGTCTCAAGCTATGCATGACGTTGTTTGGTAGTTGAAAGGAAGAAAGGAGGAAGGATCACAGCGGCAGCTTCCTCGTTTCCTCAATTACGTGGCCGGCCTCTGTCCCGGTCAGCGACTGGAGCTTGTCTCCGAATTTCGAAAGCCGTTTGTCCGCTTCGTCATATCGCATATTCGTGTTTGTCAGATGCTTACCGACCAGTTCGAATTCCTCCTGAAATTTTCTGAAGTCACCCGAAAGCCTTGCCAGGCTGCGAAGAATCTCCTGCGCCTGCTCCTCGATATGCAGGCCCTTCAGCCCGAGGAGGATGGTCTGGAGGTATGCATAGAAGCTGTTCGGTGAGACCGGGATGACCCGTTTGGCAAAGGAGTAGTTCAAAAGCCCCTTGTCGGTATCAACGGCCTCGTCCCTGATGATGAGCTCATAGTACACATTTTCCGCGGGGATGTACATGAGCGCGAAGTCGAAGGTCCCTTCATCGGGCAAAATGTACTTGCCGGCGATCGCGTCGATATGCCTTTTGACGTCGGCGATGAACTTCTTCTTGGCGATCCTGCGTTCGTCCTCTGTCGCGGTCTCAACAACGCGCTTGAAATTCTCGAGCGGAAATTTTGCATCCACCGGCACCAGGTTCGGGCCGATCCTGATGGCAGCGTCGACAGCCTCTCCGCTCTTGAACCGGTACTGGAGCGTGTAATGGGCCGGCGGGAAGATCTGGGCCAGGAGGTCGCCGAGGAAAAGCTCGCCGAGCCCGCCGCGCAGCTTGGGTGAACGCAGGATCTCCTGCAGGCTCGCGATGTCCTTGCCGACATCGAACACCTTCTTTGTCGCCTCGCTCAGGCCGCCGAGTCCCTTGCTCACTTCCTGCACCACGCGGGCGGCGTTGTCCAGCCTGCTGTTCAGATCTCCCGTGGATTTCTGGAGCTGCTGGGTGACCTGATTCAGCTGAGCGTTCACCTGGAGCGTGACCTGGCTGAGCTGCTGGTTCACCGAATCCTGGTTCTTGAGCATGGTATCGGTCAACTGGCCGCGGAGTGACTGCACTTCCTGCTGCATGAGCATCATGGTGGGATCGGCGGTCTTCTTCCAGGACTGGAGCACGAGCCAGAGGAGGACCAGGATTATTGCTGCAAGGAGTATGAGGATGGCTGTTTGCATATGAGTTCGGAGCTTTAAATTGGGAGTTAGTTATAAAGAATCAAATTCTTCTCATAATAAATAGAATATTAAGACGAAAACTTAAAACCTTATCTCGCGCAAAGCCGCAAAGGCCGCAAAGAACGGCGGTAACAAAAGCAATTATTGTTTTTATCCAAGACTTACATGCTTTCCTTTGCGCGCTTTGCGGCTTTGCGCGAAAATGATTTGCCTGGTTCCGGCTTGTCCGTGTTAGGAGTAAGGGGTCACGAGTACTTGAATTTATCGCTCCGAACTATGAACTCCGAACTATTTAATTTCCAGCATCCTGTCCAGCGCCCGCTTAGCGGGGACACGGATGTCCTCAGGAACCTTGATGACATACTGCATCTTTTCCATGGCCGTGAGCACGCTATCGAGCTTTGTCCGCTTCATGTTGGGACACACCATCTCATTGTTCAGCACATAGAAAAGTTTGCCGGGGTTCTCTTTTCTCAGGCGGTGGAGCAGACCTTCCTCTGTTCCGATGATGAATTCCTTCTGGTTCGATTCCCTGCAAAAGCGGAGCATGCCCGAGGTGCTTGTGATGTGGTCCGCCATGTCCTGCACCTCGGGAGGGCATTCGGGGTGGACAACGAGGACGGCGTCGGGGTGGTCGGCCTTGGCCTTTTTTACGTCCTCGATATCGAGGTGGCCGTGATGGACATTGCAGAACCCGTCCCAGGAAATGATCTTCTTCTTTGTCCTTTTGGCGGCATAGGCAGAGAGGTTCCGGTCGGGGATGCAGATGATGGTATCTTCTTTCAAGGATTCGACGACCTTCACCACATTCGATGAGGTGCAGCAGATATCACTCTCTGCCTTGACCGCGGCAGAGGTGTTCACGTAGGCGACCACCGGCACGCCGGGGTATTTCTTTTTCATGTCCAGAAGCGTGAAATCGTCGGCAAATTCGAAGGCGATGCCGAGCTTGTCGGTGTAGAAATCCCGCCTCGTCTTGCGCGGGCCCTTGACCGTGACCATGTCGGCCATGGGACATCCCGCGCCGATCTCGGGGAGCAGCACGGTCTTGGTGGGAGAGAGGATCGAGGCGCTCTCGGCCATGAAGTGGACACCGCAGAACACGATCACGTCGTAGTCTGTTTTCGCGGCCGCGCGCGAGAGTTCGAGTGAATCTCCAGTGATGTCGGCGATGTCCTGAACCTCCGGTCGCTGATAGTTATGCGCGAGGATGATGGCGTTCAGGTCTTTTTTGAGCCTCAGGATCTTATCGCGGAGAGAGTTGATGTCGGTCTTTGTCGTTGTCATATATACGATGATAATACCGATAATAACACTTGATTGTCAATGGAATTTGATCATCTTTGCCACAAAGGTACGAAGGCACAGGGTAAGACAGTAATTTGTGTCTTAGTCACTTCGTGCCGAACCCGCTTCCGGGCTTTTCTATTGCGCAGGCCGCTGATTTCGGGTATTCTACCCCCCATGACAGACAACGAACAGTTCAAATCAGGCTTCATCTCCATCATCGGCAGGCCGAATGTAGGGAAATCAACTCTTTTGAACGTCTTACTTGGTGAGAAGATCGCCATCGTCTCAAGCAAACCCCAGACCACCCGGAACCGCATCCTCGGCATCGTGAACCAGCCGGGTGCTCAGCTCGTGTTCCTGGACACGCCGGGCATCCACAAACCCATGCACAAGATGAACGAGGTCATGGTCAAGACCGCGCTTCAGACCTATAACGAGGTGGACGTGATCCTCATGCTCGTCGAAGCCCAGGAGCAGCCCGGCGGGGGAGACCGGTTCATCGTCGAAACCCTTGCTAAAGTGAAGACGCCCGTTTTTCTTCTGATCAATAAAGTAGATCTTATAAAAAAGGAAGCTCTTCTGCCGCTGATGCAGGTTTACAGCTCGATGTACAAGTTTGCCGAGATCATCCCCGTGTCAGCGCTCAAGAACGACCTCGGCGGCCTTGTCGAGACGATCTTGAAGCGGTTGCCCCAGGGCCCGAAGTACTTTCCCGACGACCAGATGACGGACCAGCCTGAGCGGTTTATCGTGTCCGAGCTTGTGCGGGAAAAGGTCTTTGAGCTCACGAAGGAAGAGATCCCCTATTCAACGGCGGTGGTGATCGAGGAAATGAAGGAAGAGCCCGAGATCACGCGGATCTCAGCTGTTATTTACGTGGAACGCGACTCGCAGAAGGGCATCCTGATCGGCAAGGGCGGGGGCATGCTGAAAGAGATCGGCACGCGCGCACGCCTGGATGCGGAGAAGCTGCTCGGAACGAAGATTTTTCTGAAACTCCTGGTGAAGGTGAAAAAGGGCTGGCGCGAGGACGAGCGCATGCTGAAGAACTTTGGGATACTGGGGGAAGGATAAATGCAGTGCGGAGTGCGGATTGCAGAGTGTGGAATTTAAAATGAAGTCCGTCTTTCCCGAAGGGTTCTAAAGCCTGCTCTGGTATGATCAATGCCGAGGGGAATCCATCGAATATCAATACGTGAAATAGTGAAGGGAAACAACGATCATGCATGAACTGGTAAACTGGCTGCTCGTGACCATCGGGACGCTGGGCTATCCCGGTATCTTTCTGCTCATGGCCATGGAGAGTTCGGTCATCCCGGTCCCGAGCGAGCTGGTGATGCCGCCCGCTGGATACCTCGCCCAGCAGGGTCAGATGAACATTTGGGTAGCCATCCTCTGCGGGACCGCCGGGAGCCTTGTTGGCGCCTACGTGAACTACTATGCGGCCCACTATCTGGGAAGGCCGCTGCTGCTGAAATACGGCAAGTACGTCTGGATCACGGAGGAGAAGTTCGCGAAAGTGGAAAAATACTTCCACGATCATGGGGAGATATCGACCTTTATCGGCAGGCTCTTCCCCGTGGTGAGGCACCTTATTTCGCTTCCCGCAGGGCTGGTGGGCATGAACCACATGAAATTCTCTCTCTATACGCTGCTCGGCGCGGGCATCTGGGTGACCATCCTCACCTGGATCGGATACGTCATAGGCGCGAATCAGGAGCTGATCATGGAATATTCGCACCAGGCCTTGATCGGCGTGGTGATCGTGAGCATCGTAATTATCCTCGTCTACGTCAGGGCGCATAAAAAGAAGAAACAGCAGCTAGCCAAAAGCGTGGATTAAAGCGAAACAACACGCAGCAAAATTATATTTACTTCATTTAATCTTTGCCGCCGTAGTATATTTTTTGCATGGCCCTGCGGAACATTCAACGGTGTGGAGGAGGCTGGAATGGCCCGAGAAAATCGCACTCTCCTGATTGTCGACAGTAGCGCCTCCCATCGCTTTTACCTGGGGTCGATGCTCAGAAGGCTCGAATATGCCGTTCATAGCGCCGCGTCGGCGGAGGATGCCGTACAATTAATGGCCGATATTCTGCCTTCGCTCGTAATAACGGAGTTTGCGCTGCCCGAGATGAACGGCATCGGCCTGCTCACGACGATGAAGCAGGACCAGCGTTTGAAGACCGTTCCCGTTATCATTCAGAGCGCCGATGATGGCCCGGGAATGAAAGAGCGATGCATGACCGCGGGTTGCACGGCATATTTCAAGAAGCCGGTAGAAATTGAAGAGTTGTACAAGACCATCCAGGCCGCGCTTGAATCCTCACCGCGACATACTGTGAGGATCGAAACGGCCTTCAAGGTGGAGGTGGGCGACAAGAAAGCACCGGGAGGTTCTGTGAGGCAGGAAACCGTCATTGAGCTGTCAGATGGCGGTCTCTACATAAGGACACTTACGCCTGATCCAATAAAGACGGTTGTTCCCCTCATGCTGTTTATCGAAGACAGGCTGATCAATGCAACGGCCATTGTGCTGTACGTCTCACAGAAAACTGGAGGGCAGGACCAACGACCGGGGATGGGAATGAAGTTCATCAAGATCGATGAGAAAGACAGGGCATTTATTCGGGACTATATAAAAAAACAGATCTCGCAGGGGCTGTCCCTCTCACACGACTAGTTTATGCAATACAATTAATTCGGAACACCAGGTCACACACCTGGGAAAAAGGCAAAGACGGCGTCCGGAGAGTCAAAATCATGTTGCCTCCGGGGAGACAGCGGGTTTGCCTTCTCATTATGCATGCCGGAGCAGACGAATATCCCTTCTCTCCTTACCGTTGGCATCCTTGAAACTAAACAGGGCGTCGGCTTTTTCTCGTCTCAATTCCTTCTTTTATCCGGACCTCCCTCAGTGTATAATACTGAATACCGCAGTAAGGAAATGCCATGAAATCCAAGACAGAAGCGATCATCATCAGCAGCATGAACTTGGGCGAGGCGGACAAGCTCGTCACGTTCTTCTCGCTCGACCGCGGCATGCTGAAGGGCGTTGCCAAGAACGCGCGGAAATCCTTTCGCCGCTTTGGGGCGGGACTTGAGTCTTTTACGATATCCAGGCTGCATCTCCACGAGCGCGAGCACCAGGAACTGGCGCGGATCGAATCCACGGACATAATCGAACAGCACTCATCGATCGGCTGCGATCTGGGCCGCGCCGCCGTCGGCGCGGTGATGCTCGAACTGGTGCGGGAGATGGCGCCGCTCGGCGAACGCAACGCGCCTGCCTTTCTGCTCCTTTCCCATGTCCTCCACCTTCTCGACGAGGGTGAGGACCCGCACTTTCTCCTCCGGATCTTCGAGATAAAGTTCCTGTCGCTCCTGGGCTACCAGCCCAAGCTTGACCATTGCCTTTCCTGCGGCATTCAGCCGAAAGGGGACGTTATCTTTCTCGGCATGAAGGGCGGCATGCTCTGCCCGGATTGCATGGTATCGTCCGGCGATCCGCAGATAAGTATTTCCCAGGGCGCTGTGGGGTTCTATTACCAAGCGCTCAGGATGGACATGGACAAGGTTTGCAGACTCAAACCCTCTCCCACGATCATGCTGGAGCTCGACCAGGCATTCTCGGCACACACCTTCCACATCCTCGGCAAGCGGCTCAAGTCAACGGAGTTCCTCAAGTCGGTCTGCTCTCTGTCCGGGTAGACTTGATGCGGCTGTAATGAAGATATTTTACTGCAGATAGGAACAAGGGAATAATCTCAAATGTCAAAGCTCAAAGTCAAAATCAATGTCAAAACGACAGGATCTACGTTTGATATTCATTAATTGATCCTTGATTTGAAATTTGATATTTGCTCTGCTTACTGAACAGACTTATTAGTCCGACGGGACCCTCTTATTACGATCAGCCCGATGCTCACAAGCACGCAAGCATAAGCGAAGAGGTCTCCGTAGCGGGTGTAGAAGGTCTTTTCAGTGCCCGGGAAGATCGTGCGCGTCAGGTGAGCCCGGGTGAAGATCCCCGACGCGGCCAGGATATGACCTTGTGCATCAATGAATCCCGAGATGCCGGTGTTCGCTGCGCGGGCCACGGGTACGCGGTTCTCAACAGCCCGGAAGACGGCCATGGAGAAGTGCTGGTACGGGGCAGCGGTCCTGCCGAACCAGGCGTCGTTCGTGACCGTGGTGATCACGTTCGCCCCGTTGTCCACAAATCTCCTGACCAGATCGGGGAAGATGATCTCATAGCAGATGACGGTGCTCAGCCTGGTGCCGGCATGCGCACCAGTTCCCTGAACAGGGACCGTCATCACCGTGTACTCATCGCCGGCCTGAAAATCCCCGATCGCCTGGACCATTTTTTCGACAAAGAACAGGACATTCTTGAGCGGCACGTATTCGCCGAAAGGAACCAGGTGGACCTTGTGGTAGGTAGCCGCGACCAGTCCGTCAGCAGAGATCAGGAACGCCGAGTTCCGGCCGATGATCTGTCTGTTCGGTTTTACTTCATAGGTCGGGCTGCCGAAGAGGAGCGGGACCCTGTTCTGTTTCACGAACGCGGCGAGGTCCGCGGTCATGGCCTGGTCTGTCGGTGCTACACCGCTAAAGTAGAACGGCACGGCGGTCTCGGGCCAGATCACGAGGTCCGGCTGCTCCAAGAGCGCTTCCCGGGTCAGCCGCGTGTACACCGCCAGCGTTTCCGCCTGATATGCGGGGTCCCATTTTTTGTCCTGCTCGATGTTTCCCTGCACCACCGATACCTTCATTCCGGACCTCTGCTCCGGCGTGCGTAATTTCACGAACCCATAGCCCAGCACGAGCATCAATGCAACCAGGGCGGCAATCAAGCCGAAAGTGCTCTTTCTGTTCATGATGAATTCCGCGAGAGCGGCATTCACCAGTACGATCAGGAAAGAGACGCCGTACACGCCGGTGATGTCCGCTATCTGGATAATGGGCAGGGCAAGATATTGCGAGTAGCCGAGCAGCGACCAGGGGAAGCCGCTGAATACGTAGGTGCGCGCGAGCTCGAGCGTGGTCCAGAGCGCGGGCGCGGCGACGAAAAACAGCGATGGGTGGTTTTTCCTGATATGCACGGCTGCGGCGCCGAAGACCGCGGGGTAGAGCGCCAGGAAGGCGCAGAGGAGCAGGGTGATGAGCGATGCCGGCACGATCGGAATACCGCCGTAAAAGTGCACGGAGTTCGTGACCCAGTGGACGGTGCCGGCAAAATACACGATCCCGGCGGTCCCGCCGAGCCAGAAGCCGTTCTTGACGCTCTGTCCCTTGAGCGCGAAGAACAGCGGCAGCATTGCGATCCAGGCGAGGAAGTGGTAGTCGAGTGTGGGGAATGCGACGGCAAGGAGAATACCCGAGAACGCAGCGAGCGCAGTGACCCTGAAATTCATGCTACTTTGCAGCCTTCTGTTCCTGCATCCATTTGAGCAGTCCGTCCTTCATGTTGTTGTTGAGGCTCTCGGTCGTGGATGGGGAAACCGCCTGAGGCTGAGCATGCCTGGGTTTATGTGACGCGCTCTTTACGGGTCCTGAGTGGACTGCCTTTGCCATTGCCGGCGGGCTCGCGGCAGGCTGGCGCTTGTGCTCCTCCTGGGCAAGCGGGCAAAGGCATGAGATCGCATGGCGGTACAGGATCTCCTGTTTATGGCCTTCCATGACAATGACGTAGCTGTCGAACGCCCTGATCCTTCCGGAAACGCGGATCTTGTTCTGGAGGGTGACGGTCACGGGAGTATGTCCCGTCAGGTACTGGTCCAGCATTCTATCGAGAAGATTTGTTTCCATGGGAACTACCTCTAACGATTGATCGTGGTGATCGAGTGTTTATAGTAGAGGTGCTGCTTGCCGCCCTCTTTGAGCAGGATGGTGAAGCTGTCATAGGCCTCGATATTTGCCTTGATCCGCTGGCCGTTGATAAGATAGAGCGTGAGGAGCTGGTTCTCTTTTATGGCCTTATCGAGGAACTCATGCTGGATATTGGGCCTGCCTGGTGGAGCTTCGGCAGGGGTCTGGTCGGCTGATGCGGATGATTGCTGTAGCATGGGAACAATCAGGACGGGGTGTGGAGCGGTGACATAGGACATCTCCTGCTTCAGGATGGTGACGGTCCTGCCGTTCTCTTCAAGATTGATCTCATAGCGGCCGATGTCGCGGATGGTCCCTTCATGTTCGGTTTTGTTCATCTGACCGATACGGAGTGTAATGCCGCTTGCCTGGGCTTGCGAGAGGAACTGCGGTTCGATGGCTTGCTTCGGATCTTCTTTTGTTACTTCCATTAAAAAAATCATATCCGAAATTGTGAATATTTGCAAGAAATTTTTCGCATTGCGCGATATTCTTTATTGACTTTTGAGGGGGCATACCATATTATCCAAACCTATGTATGAACTTATGGTTGAATCGAAATTCGCCGCGGCCCATCAGCTCCGCGGGTATAAGGGAAAATGCGAGAGGCTTCACGGACACAACTGGCGCGTGACCGTTGCCGTGACCGCGGAACGCCTGGACGATATCGGCTTGGCCATGGACTTTCACGACCTCAAAAAGTCTCTTCGCGACGTGCTGGACCAGCTCGAGCACACTTTTCTAAACGATATTTTCCCTTTCACCGAGATCAACCCCTCGTCCGAGAACCTTGCCAAGTGGATCTACGACACCATGACCAAGAAGATCAATAACGAGAACCTCGAGGTCGCCAGCGTTACGGTGTGGGAGTCGGACACGGCGTCCGCGAGTTATTTCGATTAGCACTTCATACATCGTTCTCCGCTGTTAGCATTTTGGTGAAGATCCCTTGGACAAACACATCGCTGAAAAAATCCTGTCTCTCGCGAAGGACCTCAAGGCAGACGCAGCCGAGGCCTTTATCCGCTCATCATCATCCACCAGCATAGAGGTCAAAGAACAGAAGGTCGATGCCTTTGACCGCGCCAAAGACATAGGCGCGGGTCTCCGGGTGCTTGTCGGCGGAAGGATGGGCTTCGCCTTTACGACCGACCTCTCGGATTATGCCCTCGCCACGCTGGCACGATCGGCAATTACGAACGCGCAGAACATCGATCCCGATCCGTTCCATTCGATCCCGGAAAAGCCTGCTGCCGATTATCAAACCATAACGATGTATGACCCGGAGCTGGTCGCCTTGACGGAGAAGGAAAAGATCGACCGTGTCATGGCCATGGAGCGCGAGGCCTTTGGCGTGGACCAGCGGATCAAACGCATTCGAAAGGCGTCCGCGGGCTTCTCGGAGTCGGAAACCCTGATCATGAACTCTCACGGCGCCGAGGTCTCGTACCGCGGCACCGCGGCAGTGTCGAGCATCGAGG
>Ga0210377_10002150_pt1 | contig 17485 bp, 16 predicted proteins | sample PLM4_65_b1redo_FD_155480 | JGI IMG/M metagenome (GOLD analysis project Ga0210377, IMG submission 155480) | Groundwater sediment microbial communities from an aquifer in East River, Colorado, USA - PLM4_65_b1 redo | ecosystem: Environmental > Terrestrial > Soil > Riparian zone | place: USA: East... | reverse complement strand
CTCGCGCAGCCGCTCGAGCAGATCGACGGTCTTGAACGTCCGGGTGCGCGCGGACACGGCGTCGACGAGCGCGGCGCGCTCGCGAACACGCGACGGGTTGTCGGCGAAGCGCGGATCGCGGGCCAGCTCCGGCGCCTCGAGCGCGCGGGCCAGCCGGGTGAAGAGCGCGTCAGAGGCGGCGCCGATCATCGCGTAGCCGTCGGCGGTGGCGAACGCCTGGTAGGGGGCGATCATCGCGGTGCCCGAGCCCTGGGGCTGGGGGATCTCGCCGCTGCCGAGATAGCCCATGGCCTGATACGAGACCCACATCAGCGCCGTGTCGAACAGCGCGGTCGTCACCTCGACGGCGCGGCCGGTGGCCTCGCGCTGGCGCAGCGCGGCCATGATGCCGAGCGCCGCCCACATGCCGGTGCCCATGTCCACGATCGACGTGCCGACGCGCGCCGGTTCCTGCCCCGGATGGCCGTTCACCGACATCAGCCCGGCGTACGCCTGCATCAGCGGGTCGTAGCCCGGCAGCGACGCCATCGGGCCGCGGGGACCGTAGGCCGTGATCGAGCAATACACGAGACGTGGGTTGAGCGTGCTGGCCGAGGGAAAGTCCAGCCCCAGCTCGGCGATGGCGCCCGCACGCAGGCTCTGCACGAACACGTCGGCGCGGGCGACCAGACGGCGGAGGACCTCGAGGCCGCCCTCGCGCTTGAGATCGAGGGCGAGGCTGCGCTTGTTGCGGTTGAACGCCATGAACGTGGCGCTCTCCTCGCCCCAGAACGGCGGCGCCCACGCGCGCGCGTCGTCGCCACGACCGGGCCGCTCGACCTTGATCACCTCGGCGCCCATGTCGCCGAGGATCTGCGTGCAGAACGGGCCGGCGACGTTCTGGGTGAGGTCGACGACGACGAGCCCGTCGAATGGCAACGCCACGGGCTGGAGTCTACCACCGGGGCTCGGGAGCGGCCTTGACGGGGTGGCGGTGATCGGTGAGTCTGCTCGCGACATGGCCACCCCCGCCCTCGCGCCCGATCGCGGCCTCCTGCCTAGGCTGGCCCGGGCGATGACGGCCTCGCTGGGGCTCGGCGACGTCCTGGCCGCGGCCACCCGCACCGCGGCCGAGCTGGTGCCGGACAGCTTCGTCCTCGTGTGGGTCCTGCACGGCGACCGTCTCGTCCTCCGGGGCGCCGCCGGCGTGCTGGAGGGCATGCACTCCGGCGTGCGGATCGATCTTGCCTCCGGCGAGGGCCTGGCGGGCCACGTCGCCCGCGGGCGGCAGCCGCTGGTGATCGACAACGTCGCGCACGACCCCCGCGCGAGCCAGCGCGACTTCCTGCTGGCCGAGCGCGTGCGCTGGTTCGTCGGCATCCCGCTCTCCGCCCGCTACGCCCTGGAGGGCGTGCTGGGGGTGTTCGTCCGCGGGGCGGAGCCGCCGCCGCCGGAGGTGCTGGACGCGCTGGGCGCGCTGGCCGCCCAGGCGGCGCTCGCCGTCGAGAGCGCGCGGCTCGACGCGCACAGCGAGCGCCGCCGGCGCGAAGCCGAGGCGCTGGCCGCGGTGAGCCAGGCCCTGGCCCACTCGCTCGATCCGCGCGAGGTCTCCCAGCTCATCGCCGACAGCGTCACCGCGCTGCTGGGCGCCAGCGGCGCCGCGGTCTACCGGCTGGAGCGCCACAGCGGCGCGCTGATCTCGTTGGCGTTCTCCGGCTGGGCCGAGAAGGACTTGTCGCTGGTGATCCCCCGGGGCGTGGGGCTGGCCGGCAAGGCCGCGCTCGAGCGGCGGCTGCAGACGACGCGGGACGCGCTCAACGACCCCAGGCTCGTCTTCACGCCGGACGTGCGCGCGCACGTGCAGCGCTTCGACCTGCGCTCGGCCATGGCGGTCCCGCTGCTGGTGAACGGCGAGGCCATCGGCGCCCTCGGCGTCGGGGCGGGCGCCGGCATGGTGTTCGACGACGACGCGCGACGCCTGCTGGAGGCGTTCGCCGACCAGGCGGCCGTCGCCCTCAACAACGCGCGGCTGTTCGCCGCCGAGCGCAGCGCGCGGGCCGACGCCGAGGCGGCCGAGCACCGCTTCCGCGGGCTGGTGGAGAGCATCGACGCCGTCTTCACCGAGTTCGACGTGGCCACGCGTCGGGTGCTGTTCGTGAGCCGCCAGGCCGAGACGCTGCTCGGCCATCCGCTGGAGGCGTGGACGGCGAATCCGGCCTTCTGGCTCGAGCACCTGCATCCCGAGGACCGCGCGCGTGTGGTGGACTTCTCGCGGGCCGAGGTCGGCGCCGGCCGCAACCACGTCCAGGAGTACCGCATGCTGGCCGCCGACGGCCGCGTCGTGTGGGTGCGCGACAGCGCCAGCCTCGTGCGCGAGGGTGCCCAGCCGCCCCGCCTGCGCTGCCTGTACGTGGACATCACCGAGCGCCAGGGGACCGAGGCGCTGCTGGCAAGCGAGAAGCTCGTGCTGGAGATGATCGCGGCCGGCGAGTCGCTGGCGCGCGTGCTCGAAGCGGCGTGCCGGGTGGTCGAGACCCAGGGCGAAGGCATGCAGTCCTCGGTGCTGCTGATCGAGGGCGACCGGCTGCGGCACGGCGCGGCGCCGAGCCTGCCGCGCGAGTGCGCGGAGGCGGTCGACGGCCTGCGGATCGGCCCCGAGGGCGGCACCGCCGGGCTGGTCGCGATGTGCCGCCAGCCTGTCATCGTGGACGACTTGGCGGACGACCCGCGCGCGCCGAGGGAGCGCGCGCTCGCGTTGCGCCACGGGCTGCGGGCGTGCTGGGCGATCCCCGTGCTCGACGCGGCCGGCACGGCGCTCGCCGTCCTCGTCACCTATAGCCGGAGGCCGGGCCGCCCCGGTGAGGACGACCGGCGGCTGATCGAGCGCGCCGCCCGGCTGGCCGGCATCGCGATCGAGCGCGTGCGGGCCGAGGAGGCGCTGCGGATGAGCGAGCACCGCTACCGCACCCTCGTGACGAATATCCCCGACGTGACCTGGCTGGTCGACCGCGACGGCCACCCCCTGTTCGTCAGCCCCAACGTCGAGACCGTCGGCGGCTACACCGCCGACGAGCTCTGTCGGGCGGGCTCCGCCGGCTGGTTCGGCCGCATCCATCCCGACGACCAGCCGATGGTGCGCGGGCACTTCGAGCAGCTCTTCGAGGCCGGGGCGGGGAGCTTCGACGTCGAGTACCGGCTCCGGCATCGCGACGGCCGCTGGCTGTGGGTGCACGACCGCGCGGTGGCGACGTACGAGGGGCTCGGCACGACCTACGTGTACGGCCTGTACTCGAACATCACCGACCGCAAGCAGGCCGAGGAGATTCGCGCGCTGCTGCTGAACCAGGTGATCACCGTGCAGGAGGAGGAGCGCCGCCGCATCGCGCGCGAGCTGCACGACGAGACCGCCCAGTCGCTGGCCTCGCTGCTGCTCGGCCTCAGCGCGCTGCAGGAGGCCCGCACGACCAAGGGCGCGCGGGCCCAGGCCCGCGACCTCCACCAGGTCGCCACCCGCGCGCTGGCCGAGGTGCGGCGGCTGGCCTGGGGCCTGCGGCCGAGCGTGCTCGACGACCTCGGCCTGGCGACGGCGATCGAGCGCTACACCGAGGAGTTCAGCCGCACGCGCGGGATCGCCGTCACGCTGGAGACGGTCGGGCTCGACCGCGGACGCCTGTCGGCGGCGGTGGAGACGACGCTCTATCGCATCGCGCAGGAGGCGCTCTCGAACGTGGCCCGCCACGCCGACGCCCGTCGAGTGCGCGTGCAGCTGCAGCGCCACGACGCCACCGTGACGCTGGTGGTCGAGGACGACGGCCACGGCTTCGATCCCGCCCGGCCGGCGGCACCGCCGACCGCCGCCCGCGGCCTCGGCATCCACTCCATGCGCGAGCGTGCCGCCGTGCACAAGGGCGCGCTGACGATCGACTCGGCGCCGGCGCGCGGCACCCGCGTCGCCGTCGAGATCCCGCTGGCGGCGGAGCCCGCGTGAAGAAGATTCGCCTGCTGCTCGCCGACGACCACGCCATCCTGCGCGCGGGGCTGAAGATGCTGCTCGACGCCCAGCCCGACATGCTCGTGGTGGCCGAAGCCTCCGACGGCGAAGAAGCCGTGCGGCGGGCGCTGGCCACGCGGCCCGACGTGGCCGTGATCGACCTGACCATGCCGGGGCTCAGCGGCGTGGAGACGCTGCAGCGCCTGCGCCGCGAGCTGCCGAGCGCGCGCCTGCTGGTGCTCACGATGCACGACGATCCGGGCTATGCCCGGGTGACGCAGGCCGCCGGCGCCGCCGGCCACGTCATCAAGGACTCCGAGAGCGCCGAGCTGCTGACCGCGATCCGCGCCGTGCATCGCGGCCGCACGTTCGTCGTCGGGAGCGCCGCCCGGGCCGCGGTCGCGGGCGAATCGCTCGGCCCCGCACCGGCGCTGAGCCCGCGCGAGCGCCAGGTGCTGGAGCTGCTCGCCCGCGGCCACACGAACCGGGAGATCGCCGGCCGCCTCTTCCTCAGCGTCAAGACGGTGGAGACCCACCGCGCCCGCCTCAGCGACAAGCTCGGGCTGCATCGGCGGGCGGACCTCGTCCGCCTGGCCCTCGAGCTCGGCCTGCTCAGCCGCTGACAAACCCGTAGCCTGCTAGGAGGCGAGGAGCTCGCGCATGAAGGTGCGGGCGGCGGGCGTGCTCCAGTCGCGGCGGCCGACGGCGCGTCCCACGAGTCGCCCGGCCCGGTCGACGAGGTAGACCGTCGGCGGGCCCCACACCCCGTACACGCGTCCGGTGACGTCGCCGCTCTCGTCGAGCAGCACCGGCGCCGTGTAGCCGCGCTCCTTCACGACCCGGCGGACGCGGTCGGGCGGCTCCCGGAAGTCGATGAGCAGGACCTCGAGCCCCTGGCCGCGGAACTCACGATGGAGCGCGTTGACGGAAGGCAACTCCTCCCGGCAGTCCGGTCACCAGGTGGCCCAGTAGAACAGCAGCACGACCTTGCCGCGTAGATCGGCCAGGCGCACCTGGCGACCCTCGAGGTCCGGCAATGCGAACGCCGGCGCCGGCTTCGGCTGCTCGTAGCGGTGGATGTCGAGCGAGGCAAAATCCGGCGCTGCCGCCGCCGCCATCGGCAGCAGCAGCGCCAGGACGAGCAGGGCGGCGGGCCGCCGGCTCACGAGACGCCGGAATCCTTCAGCGCCTTGAGCACCTCGTCGGGGTTGAGCAGGTCGAGCGGGTTGGTCTGGATCTTCTGGTAGCGCACCACACCTTGCCGGTCGATCACGAAGTAGGCCCGCTTGGCGTACCGGAAGATCGGACTCTGCTCGTTGGTCTCCATCGCGCCCCAGCCGGGCAGCATCGTGCGGCGGAAGTCGGAGAGCAGGAGGTGCTTGGTGCCTTGCTGCTTGGTGAACGCCTCGAGGGTGGCGGCGTGATCGGCACTGACGCCCACGACCTGGGCGCCGGCGGCTTCGAACTGCGGCAGGGCCGCGTCGAAGTCGCGGATTTCCTTCGCTCAGGTGTTGGTGAAGGCCTGGATGAAGGTGTAGAGGACGACAGGGCCCTTGGCCGTCAGCTCGCTGAGCTTGACCGGCTTGTTGCCGGGACCCACCAGCGTGAACTCCGGCGCCTTGTCGCCGACCACGAGGGCGGGCGCCGATCCGGCGAGCAACCCGATGGTCACGGCCACGACCAGGGCGATGACGGCCAGACGTGCAGTGCGCATGCGAGACTCCTCCGCAGACTACGAGTTGGGGTCGCTGCCAGGGGCCTGACGCCGGGGCAACCCGCGGCCCGGGCCCGAGGTTCCCAGATAGCTTACGCCCGGCCGGTCAACTCCTTGCGCACCAGGGCGGCGCCGGCGGCCAGGCCCCGCAGCTTCTGGTTGCACATGTATCGCGGCGACCAGCCGAAGCCGCAGTCGGGGTTGAGGGTGAGCTTGTCGGCCGGGCACACCTGCATGACCCGCCGGATGCGGCCCGCCACGCTCTCGGCCGTCTCCTCCTGGAAGCCCTTGACGTCCACGACGCCGGCGCCCAGCTCGCGCCCGCTGCCGTACTTCTGCCACAGGTCGACCTCGCTCAGCTCGCGGCTGGCGAACTCCAGCACGAACTGATCGGCGCGGGCGGCCAGCGCGCCCGGGAAGTACGGCGCATAGGTGCGCGGAAACCGCGAGCGCCCGAAGCGATTGCCGAAGCAGATGTGGAAGCCCAGGCGGGCCTTCACCCCGTCGGTCGCCAGATTGAAGAGCCGGGCCATCTCCTCGCCCGAGACATTGCCGCGGGCGGGCTCGTCGAGCTGGATCCAGTCCGCGCCCGCCGCCACCAGGGCCTTGAGCTCGGCGTTGATGACCTCGGCGAATCGCTCGGCCACGTCGACGACGCCCTTGTAGATCGTGCCCGGATGGATCCGCGACCCGAACGTCAGCGGCCCCGCGCAGGTGGCCTTGGTCGCGCGCGTCGTGTGGGATTTCAGGTACTCGAACTCCTTCACGATGCCGAGCCCGCCGGCCGGTGTCTCGATGCGGCCCACCGCCTCGTAGCGCGTCTGCTGGTCGTAGCCCCACGGCCCCACCTTGCGCTTGACCGGCAACGGCTGGATGCCCTTGATGATCGCGTAGTAGGAGTCGACGTAGCCGTCCAGGCGCCGGACCTCGCCGTCGGTGATGACGTCGATCCCGGCCCGCTCCATGTCGCGGATGGCGGCGTCAGCGGCGTCGTCGAACATCTCGTCGAGGTCGGCGGGCCCGGCCTCGCCGGCCTCGTGCGCCTTCACCAGCGTGAACCACCAGCTCGGCTTGCCGTGGGAGCCGACGACCGACGTCGGCAGGATGGGCAGGCTGCTCATGACGCTTTCCCTCCGATGACCCGCAGGACGGCCGCGTCGCGTCGCGCGTCGTCGGGCGTGCCGGCGAAGATGACCTCGCCGCGCTCGATGACGTACAACCGGCGCGTCCAGGCCGGCACGTGGTGAATGTTCGATTCCGCGATCACGAGGCTCATGCCGAGCCGCGTGATCGCGGCCAGCGACTCGGCGAGCGCCGGGATTATAGCCGGCGACAGCCCCTCGAACGGCTCGTCCAGCAGCAGCAGCTCGGGATCGAGGGCCAGCGCCCGGGCGATCGAGAGCATCTTACGCTCGCCCCCCGAGATCTCCGTACCGCCGCGGGCGGCGTAGCCCTTCAGGCGCGGGAAGATCTCGTAGGCGAGCGCGATCCGCTCGGCCGCCGGCCGTCCCCGCGGTTGCGTCCAGGTCGCGATCTCGATGTTCTCGGCGACCGTGAGGTCGGCGAAGATCCCGCTGTCCTCGGGCGAGAAGCCCAGCCCGCGGGCGGCGATGGCGTGGGTCGGCAGCCCGGCGATCGCCTCGCCCTTGAACGTGATGGCGCCGGCGGTCGGTCGACGATAGCCCATGATCGTGCGCAGCGTCGTGGTCTTGCCGCTGCCGTTGCGGCCGACGACGCACACCGTCTCGCCGGGGCCGACCTCGAGCGAGACCCCGCGCAGGATCTCGCTGGCCTCGATCGCCACGCGCAGCCCCGCGACGCGTAGCAGTGGCTCGCTCATCGGCGTGTGCGGCTGGACCCCATCACTCGATGAGCCGATCCGCCCGCAGCAGCAGCGACTGGGGGATCGTCAGCCCCAGCGCCTTCGCGGTCTTCAGATTGATCACCAGGTCGAACTTCGTCGGCTGCTCGACGGGCAGGTCGGCGGGCCGGGCTCCCTTCAGGATCCTGTCGACGTACGTCGCGGCCCGCCGAAAGACGTCACCGACGTCAGGCCCGTACGACATGAGGCCCCCGGCTTCGGGGAACGCGCGATTCTCGTACATGGTCGGCAGGCGATGCTTCGCCGCGAGGCTCACGAGCCTCCGCTTTTCCGCGTGAAACAAGGCCGACGCCACGACCACGACCACGGCGACGCGTTCCCGGACGGCGAGAGCGAACGCGCCGTCGACGTCGTCGGCCACGCGCACCTCCAGACGCGTGAGCTGCAGCCCGAGGGTGCGCGCGCCGGCCTCCATCGGGGGAACCATGGTCCTCAGCTGCCGGGACTCGTAGAGAACGCCAAGGCGAGCGGCGTGCGGGAACGTCGTCTTCAGGAGCTCCAGTCGTTTGACGTTGAGCTCGGTCGAGACGATGTCGAAGCCGGTCATGGTGCCGCCGGGTCGGGACAGACGGGGCACCAAGCCCATGCCAACGGGGTCGCCGCTGACGAAGACGACCGGCGTCAGGGTGCCCGCCTGCTTCAGGGCCGAGGCCGCCGCGCTGCCGTCGGCCACGACGACATCGGGATGACCGCGCACGAGCACGGCGGCGGCGCCTGAGAGTTGCTCGCCTCTCGTGTCGGCGTACCGCTCGGCGAGGACGAAGTGGCTCCCCTCCACGTATCCCAGCGCGCGCAGGCCGGCCCGAAAGGCCTCGGGGTTGCCCGGGTTGGGCGCCGGAGCCAGCCACCCGATGCGGTACGTCTTGCCTGCCGACTGCGCCTCGACCTCGAGCGGCGCCGCGATGAGGCTCAGGGCAAGGGCGGCCAGAAGCGCGGCGTGGACCGGCCACGGCTGTCGCCGCCTCCTCACCACGGCCTCCCGGCGCCGCTCGAGTAGCTGCGGCCGACGACCGTGTCGATCAACCGCTCGTCGGCGCGCACGGCGTCCGGCGTGGCGTCGGCCAGGACCCGGCCCTGGTGCAGGGCCACGATGCGGTCGGAGTAGCCGAAGACGATGTCCATGTCGTGCTCGACCTGGATGATCGCCTGGATGCCCATGCGGGCGGCCGCCCCGACCAGCGTCTCCATGATCGCGTGCTTGTCGCTCGTGCTCACGCCGCTGGTGGGCTCGTCCATCAGGATCACCTCGGGGCGCAGCGCGAACGCGCTCGCCACGTCGAGGAGCTTCTTGTCGCCCTGGGGCAGCGTGCGGGCCGGCCGCGCGAGCTTGTCGGCCAGGCCGAACAGCGCCGCGGTCTCGGCCACCTCGTCCCACGTCGCGCGGTCGCCAGCCAGGGCGGCGAACAGCCGGGCGCCGTGCCGGCGCCGCGAGACGATCGGGACCGCCAGCGTTTCACCCACCGTCAGCGCCGGGAACACGCTCACGAGCTGGAACGAGCGGGCCATGCCGAGCCGGGCCAGCCGGCCGGGGCCGAGGCCGGCGACGTCCACGCCCTTGAAGCGCACGCTGCCGCTGGTGGGCGCCAGCAGCCCGGTCAGGACGTTCACCAGCGTGGTCTTGCCGGCGCCGTTGGGGCCGATGATCGAAACGAACTGGCCGGCCTCGATGCTCAGGCTGACGCCGTCGAGCGCGCAGAACGTCCCGTAGAACATCCTCACGTCGCGCGCCTGCAGCAGGCTCACGCCGAGCGCCCCGCCCGCGGGTCCAGCAGGCCCAGCAGCCCCCGGGGGAAGAAGATCACGACCACGGCGAGGATGGCGCCGAACACGAAGCGCCAGTAGGCGGTCAGCGACATCACCGTGTCTTGCAGCAGGATGAAGACGAGCGCGCCCACCAGCGGGCCCAGGAAGTGGTCGAAGCCCCCCAGCAACAGCATGAACACGAGGTTGCCGGAGTGGGTCCAGTAGGCGAGCAGGGGATCGGCCAGCCCGGTCGGCACCGCCAGCAGCGCGCCGCCCACGGCGCCGAACACCGCGGCGATGACGAAGGCGTAGAAGCGGTAGCGGCGGACGCTGACCCCCACCGCGGCCGCCTTGTCGGGATTCTCGCGGATGGCGCGCAGGCAGAGACCGAACGGCGAGCGGACGACCCGCCACATGACCAGCGTGGCGACGGCGAGCAGCGCCAGCGCGTAGTAGTAGAAGGGGCCGATGAGGAACTCCACCTTGCCGAGGTCGCCGAACGCCCGGCCGAGCAGGAGCGGGCGGAGGACGCGGATGCCCTCGTCGCCGCCGGTGAGCGTGTAGAACTTGTAGAGGAACGAGTAGAAGAGCATGCCGAAGGCCAGCGTCAGCATGCCGAAGTAGATCTTCACGTAGCGCACGCACAGCAGGCCGAGCGGCACCGCCACCAGCGCCGCCGCCCCCGCCGCCGCGGCCAGGATGGCCTCGAGGTGCAGGACGCCGAGACCGGTGGTGAGCGCGGCGGCGGTGTAGGCGCCGAGCGCGACGAACAACGCGTGGCCGAACGACAGCAGGCCGGTGGTGCCGAACAAGAGATTGAGGCCGAGCAGCACGATGCCGTAGGCGAAGGCCGGCAGCAGCAGCGTGAGGTGATAGGGCGGCGCCACCCACGGCGCCGCCAGCACCGCCAGCGCGGCCAGCCCGCCGGCCGTCCGGGCCATCACGCCGCCGCCCGCGCGAACAGCCCGGCCGGCCGCAGGACCAGCACCGCGATGACGACGACGTACACCGCCAGCATCTCGACCTCGGGCCACACCGCGATGGCGCCGGCCTTGAGCAGGCCGACGATGAGCGCGCCCGCGGCCGCGCCGCGCATGCTGCCGAGCCCGCCGATGACGACGACGGCGAACGCTTCCACGATCAGCTCGATGCCCATCTCGCTCGTGGCGGCGGTGGCGGGGATGACGAGGGCGCCGCCGACGGTGCCGAGGGCCACGCCGAGCGTGAACACGCGCCGGTAGACGCGCGTCATGTCCACGCCGAGCGCCTCGCTCATCTCGCGGTTCTCGGCGGTGGCCCGCACGATGCGGCCGAAGCGCGTGCGCGTCAGCAGCCAGCCCATGCCGAGCGCGATCGACCCGCCGGCGGCGATCACCACCAGGTTGTAGACCGGCACCGTCGAGCCGCCGATGCGGAGCTGGCCGTACACGAGGTACACGCTGCCGAGCTGGTGGGGCGCGGTGCCCCACACGAACCGGATGACGTCCTCGAACATCAGGACCAGGGCGAAGGTGAGCAGGAGCTGGAAGCTCTCGTCGCGGTCGTAGATCGTCCGCAAGATGCGCTCGACCGGCGGGCCGATGGCGGCCAGGGCCAGGCCGGCGGCGATCAGCACGACGACGAAGAGTGGCGCCGGCAGCCCCGCGCCCAGCGCCCACGTCACCGCCGAGACGCCGAGGTAGGCGCCGAGCGCGTAGAAGGACCCGCAGGCGAGGTTGAGGATCCTCTGCACGCCGAACACCAGCTGCAGCCCCGCCGCGACAAGGAACAGCACGGCCGCATGGAAAGTGCCGCCGAGCACGATACTGAGGCTCTGCGGGATCAGGACCTGTCGCTCAGACCTTCCAGGAATTGATCCAGTCGTACAAGCCGAGGCCCGTTGGCTTTTGTATCTGCTTCGTTCCCATGGTCTCCACCGGATCGATCGTGGCGAAATCGTATCGGTTCTTGTGCGTCGTGTAGCCCTGGAAGAACGTCGCCTCCATGATGTGGTCCTCGCGGAAGCGGCGCGGACCGGACAGCGACTCGACCTCGACCCCCTCCAGCGCCGGGATGACCGCGTCCGGGGTCGGCCACTTGCCGCCGGCCGCCTTGGCCGCGCGCTCGACCGCCGCCTTGTACGCCGCGATCGTGAAGTAGCCGTGGTCGGACTCGTAGTTCGGCCACTCCTTGAACTTCTCCTGATGCCAGCGCACGAACTCCTTCATGAGCGCGCTCGCCCTGGGATGCTCGAAGTACATCGAGTTGTAGCCGAGGAGCGCGCCCTCCGGCGTGAAGGCCTTCTTGAGCGACTCGTGCACGCCGCCGCCCGTGGTCAGCACGAACCTCGTGCCGGTGGTGAGGCCGGCCGCGTGGGCCTGCTTCATGAAGATCGGCGTGTCGCCGGCCCAGAAGCAGGAGAAGATCAGGTCGGGCTTGGCCTGTTGCAGGGCCGCCACGTGCGCGGTGAAGTCGGTGGCGCCGAGCTTGGGCCACAGCTCGCTGACGACCTGGATCTCGATCCCGTACTTCTTCATGATGGCCAGGAATGCGGCCCAGTTGTCGCGCCCGTAGGAGTAATCGGGGTTGATCCCGGCCACCGTGCGGAACTTGCCCTTCCAGTTCTTCGCGGTGAGGATCGAGGCCATCACCGCCTCGCACTCGTTGTCGGTCGAGCGGAAGGCGTACCGGGGCTTCGGGATCGTCTCCTCCACGCCCTTCTGGGTGGTGGCGTCCCAGGCCAGCCACATCGCCTTCATCTCCTCGGCCACCGGCCCCAGCGCCAGACCCACACCGGTGGAGATGCCGCCCGACACGACGTCGACCTTGTCCGACAGGACGAGCTTGCGAAACCGCTCGACGGTGTCCTTCGGGCTGGACTCCTCCTCGACGACGAGCTCGACCTTGCGGCCGAGGATGCCGCCCGCCGCGTTGATGCGATCGGTCGCCCAGGTGACGCCGCGCAGCCCCGACTCGCCGACGGGCGCCAGCACGCCGGCCTTGGCCGCCAGCACGCCGATCTTGATCGGTCCCGTCTGGGCGAACGCGGGGACGCCGTCGAGGCGCAGCGCCACCGCGGCCGAGACGGCGCCCGAGAGCGCGAGGAACTGTCGGCGTGTCGTCCTCATTGACAACCTCCTTGCGGGCCAGGGGAATGCGCGGACCGGCCCCCGGCGCCGAGCGCGGGGTATTCTATCCCGCTGGCCGGCCGGCCGGTGATGCTAGAATTCTTGGACTGCACACCGCACGTCTGAGAGGAACCCGTGTACGTACGATTCTGGGGCACCCGGGGCTCGATAGCCTCTCCTGGTGAGCACACGGCCCGCTACGGCGGGAACACGTCGTGCGTGGAGGTGCGCGCCGAGGACGGCACCGTCATCGTGCTGGACTGCGGCACCGGCGCTCGCGAGCTGGGGTTGCACCTCGTGCGGACCCTGCCGTCGCCCATGCGGCTGCACCTGTTCATCGGCCACACCCACTGGGATCACATCCAGGGCTTTCCCTTCTTCGTGCCCGCGTTCCTGCCCGGCTCCGAGCTGAACGTCTACGCGCCCCTCGGCTTCCAGCAGAGCCTCGAGGAGGCGATGGCCGGGCAGATGGAGTACTCGTACTTCCCGGTGAAGCTCCGCGACCTGCGCTCCCGCATCCACTTCACCGAGCTGGAGGAGGGGTTCTTCCGCGTCGGCGACGTGCTGGTGGAGACGCAGTACCTCAATCACACGGCGCCCACCATCGCCTACCGGATGTCCAGCGGGGGCGCCACCGTCGCCTACGTCACCGATCACGAGCCGTTCTGGAAGTCCGAGGACGGCGTGCTGCACCACCCGGGCGATCAGCGGCACATCTCGTTCATGCGCGGCGCCGACCTCGTCATCCACGATGCACAGTTCACGCACGAGGAGTACGCCAACCGACTCGGCTGGGGCCACTCCACGATCGAGTACGCAACCGACGTCGCGCTGGCCGCCGGCGTCAAGCGCCTGGCGCTGTTCCACCACGATCCCGGCCACGACGACCCCGCGATGGATCGGATCGAGACCACGGCCAAGAGGCGGGTGAAGGACTGCGGGGGCGTGCTCGACGTGTTCGCCGCCCGCGAGGGGCTCGAGCTGCAGATCAGCGGGAGCCACCGCGCGGTGCCCGTCGCCGAGATCTCCGCGCTGCGCCGCCGCCTCATCGCCGGCGCCCGCATCCTGGTGGTGACGCCCGACGAGACGCTGGTCGCGAGCATCGAGGAGGCGCTGGCCGAGGACGGCCTGGTGGCGCTGCCGGTGCCCGACATGCACGCCGCCCTCACGCGCGGGACCGAGCACATGCCCGACCTGGCCATCGTGGACACCGGGCTGCCGCCCGGCGACGGCGCCGACCTGATCCCCGCCTTCCGCGCCCGCATGGGCCGCGCGAACTTCCCGGTGATCCTGCTGGCCGAGCGGCCCGAGGTCACCGCGCTGCACCGCCCGGAGATCGGCGCCACCGACTACCTCGCCAAGCCGTACAGCCCGCCGATGCTCCGCGCGCGCGTGCGCGCGTGGCTGGCCCGCACGCTCGTGGCCTACACCGAGGCGGTGCTGCCCGGCGCCGTGGAGGAGCCGGTGACGCTGGAGGACGCGCGCGACGACCGCGGCGCCACCCAGACGCTGCTGGCCAGCATGCTGGCCTCGGTCCCGCTGTTCCGCGGCCTCCTGCCGGCCCAGCTCAACGCGCTGGTGGCCCAGGCCACCGAGCAGGTCTATCCCGCCGGCCACGTCATCACGCGCCAGGGCGAGCCGCCCCAGTCGCTGTGGGTGATGCTGTCGGGCCGCGTGCGCGTCGTCGAGGCCACCACCGACGGGCAGGCCGAGATGCTGCTGGGCGAGATCGGCAAGTCCGAGGTGTTCGGCGAGCTGGGCATCCTGCGCGACCAGCCGCGCTCGGCGACCGTGATCGCGGTCGAGCGCACCCACTGCCTGGTCCTGAGTCACCCCGAGTTCGTGGCGGCCCTCAGCGAGTCGCTGCCGCTCGCCAACGGCCTGCTGCGCGTGATCGCCTCGCGTCTGTACGACGCCGACCGCAAGCTGGCCCGCTACGCCCCCGACCCGCTGACCGGCCTCAACAGCCGCCGCGCGCTGTACGAGCAGTACCGGCGCATCGCCGCCGGCGCCCGCCGCCGCAAGAGCGGCCTGTTGCTGCTGGCGCTCGACGTACTCCACCTCAAGACGATCAACGACGGCTTCGGCTACACGCTGGGCGACGAGGTGCTGCGCACGGTGGCCGACGCCCTCACCGAGGCCACCCGGACCACCGACATCGTCGCCCGCTACGGCGGCGACGAGTTCGCGGTGCTGTTGCTCGACGCCATGCCGAAGGACGTCGACATCATCCTGGCCCGCGTGCGCGACAAGCTCGGCGCGCTGGCCACCCAGCGGCGCCTGCCGGTCTCGGTGGAGTGCACGCCCGGCATCGCCTGGAGCCACAACCCGCCCGAGACCGCCGAGGAGTTCCTGCGCGAGGCCGACCGCGACATGCACGAGCGCAAGGCCCGCGAGCGCGAGCGCCGCGAGACGGCTTAGTTACATGGGGGGCCCCGATATGGCCCCCCATACCCCCCAGGGTGGCTCGGACCGCCCCGGCGAAGCCGTGGCGGTCCTCGATAACTCGACAAGCTCCTTAACCCTACTTCCGTCGCTTCGCCGAGAAGGCCTTGATGCGGGCGCGGGCGGCCTCGCTCGTCCGCAGCGCCGCGCCGTAGGCCTCCGGCTCCCGTCCCTTCGTGCCCGCGCGGATCGCCGCCACGATCTCCTTCGTTGCCGCCAGCCCCTCGCGCGGCGAGACCGCGATCTCGCTCGCCCACTTGAGCGCGCTGGCCTCGAGCGTCGGTGGCGCCACCACGCGGTTGACCAGGCCCATGCGCAACGCCTCGCTGGCGTGGACGGTGCGGCCGGAGAGCAGCAGGTCGCGGCCGGGGCCGCCGCCGGCGACGTCGAGGAAGCGCGCGATGCCGTAGCCGGGGTTGAAGCCGAGCGTGACCTCGGGCAGGCCGAGGCGCGCGCGGTCGGAGGCGATGCGCAGGTCCTGGGCGACGGCGAGCATGAGGCCGCCGCCGAGCGCGTGGCCGTCGATCACCGCGAGTGTCACCTGCGGCAGGCGGGCGAAGCGGTCCATCAACACGGCGTGGCGGGTGGCGAGCGCCTGGGCGTCGTCGCCGCTGATCGTCTCCATCTCCTTGATGTCGTTGCCCGCGCAGAACGCGCGACCCTGACCGCACACGAGCAGGACGCGCACGTCCTCCATCGCCGCCACGCGCTCGAGCGCCTGCTCGAGCGCGGTCGTCAGCTCGCGATTGAGCGCGTTGAGGGCCTGGGGACGATTGAGCGTGAGCCGAAGGACGCCGTCGGCGGCTGGCTGCAGGAGGACGAGGTCGGTTTCGAACATGCCCCGGTCTGTCGTGTGTCCAGTCGTTCGTATTGTTGGAGCGGGGGCCGCTTGCTCGGTTAGGGACGTGGGTGGGCTGTCTTGGAAGGTTTTCGGCTCCGACTCCGCAACCATCCGTACAACCCCGCGCCAGTCGCGACGGCGGCCGTGGTGACGCCGGCGCTTCGCCAGAAGTTGGTGCGGAAGAACGGGACCTGGAAGAAGGGGGAGTGGCGGTCCGATGGCTTGAGGCGGCCGTCGAGCAGACCGTCGACGATCGTCATGGCCTCGCGGATCAGCACCTCGGTGGTGGCCTTGGCGAACGCGGCGTCGGCCAGCGCCGGGTGTCCGACGTACCCCTGGCCGCCGTTCCTCAGCGGATAGTTCGGCACGACGCGGGAGACGAGCGAGTACCGCGCGGGCGGCAGCGTGCGGAAGGACTCGTCGACGAGGTCCGGCCGCAGCAGGAGCATCAGTGACGTCTCCCACCAGCCGCCGTGCGAGTCCTCGGCGAAGGCGCCGCGCTCGGCCGCGGTCAGCGGGCGGCCCAGCTCGGCCTCGATCCGGTCCACGTAGCGCCCTCGCAAGAACTGCCAGGCCAGGTGGCCGGTGAACGAGGCCATCGTGACGCCGTGACGGCGCGTGACGATGGCCGAGGCCTCGTCGAGTGCGGTGAGGTGCCCGGGCCCGGCGTGACCGTTGGCGATCAGGATCCATCGGAATCCCGCGCGGGCCAGCGAGTCGCCGTAGTCCACGAGCGCGTCGCGAACCACCCGCTGGCGGACGGTGATCGTGCCGACCGCGTCGAACGTGAACGAGCCGAGATGCAGCGTCGGCGCCAGCACGGCGGACCAGCCGGGCCGGCCGGCCACCACCCGCTCGGCGATGGTCTCGGCGAAGTGGCGGGCGGCGAAGGCGTCGACGCCCACGGGCAGGTGGGGGCCGTGCGCCTCGAGGGGGCTCACGGTCAGGACGATGACCGTCTGCTCGCGGTCGAGCGCGTCGAGGTCGGGGGTCGACATCTCCTCCAGGCGATAGACGCTCAAAAGCTGCTCCCTTTCGTGTCGGTGAAGTAGTCCTGCCTGGCGCGCTCGAGCTCGGCGACGATCGCCTCGCGCTCGACCACCAGTCGCCGGGCCGCCTGGCTCTGGGTGGCGGCCAGCGCGGCGAAGCGGAGGCGGACGCGCAGCCAGCCGGCCCCGATCAAATAACGATACGCGATCAGTCCCGACAGGGGGAGCGAGAGCGCGAAGGCCGCCGCCCAGCCGGCGCCGGCCGTCCGGGCGACCAGCCAGGTCTCCAGGCTCCAGAACAGCGGGAAGGCGACGATGCTGGCCAGCAGGCGGATCGTGGCGTAGTCGGTCTCCTTGCGCGCCATCCGCCGGGCCAGCCAGCGCGGCACGAAGTACGGCAGCGCGTTGACGATCGCGCCGTAGCCGAAGAACGGCAGGCCGACGATCGCGTCCCAGGAGTAGACGAGCCGGGTGCGCGTGGGCAGGCGCTGGCGCCGCGTCTTCACGACCTCGTCGCGCACGTGGTACTGGGCGAGCAGCGCGCGATAGGCCTGGATGCGCTGCCAGAGCGCCTCCACCCGCGCGGGATCGGCCGCCTTGAAGTGCTGCAGGGCGTCGGCGATCGACCGGGACAGTCGCACCGGGTCGACGTCGCGGCGCCGGAGCCCGCGGGAGTCCATGACCTGCTGGGTCAGCTCGTCGCGGTACAGCTCCTCCACCGCGCGGACGAAGCGCTGATCGTCGATGCGCTCGACGTTGACGACTTCTTGTTCCATCGCCCACTGCAGATCGCG
>Ga0210377_10002149_pt1 | contig 17489 bp, 14 predicted proteins | sample PLM4_65_b1redo_FD_155480 | JGI IMG/M metagenome (GOLD analysis project Ga0210377, IMG submission 155480) | Groundwater sediment microbial communities from an aquifer in East River, Colorado, USA - PLM4_65_b1 redo | ecosystem: Environmental > Terrestrial > Soil > Riparian zone | place: USA: East... | reverse complement strand
TCGGTTCTGAACGCCCTGCGTGTCCAGGGTGCCCCGCACGATGTGGTATCGCACGCCGGGCAGATCCTTGACGCGCCCGCCGCGCACCAGCACGATCGAATGCTCCTGCAGGTTGTGCCCGACGCCCGGGATGTACGAGGTGACCTCCATCCCATTCGTCAATCGAACCCTGGCCACCTTCCGCAGCGCGGAATTCGGTTTCTTCGGCGTCGTGGTGTACACGCGCACGCAGACACCCCGCCGCTGCGGCGCCCCCTTCAGGGCCGCCGACTTCGTCTTGCTCTTCGCCTGAAACCGCCCCTTTCGCACGAGCTGATTGATCGTCGGCACGTTCCCCCGCTCCCCTTACCACCGCTCCAGATGCCACAGATTGGCCGGAGCAGGCGAAAAACTTTGGGATTATAGTGAATCCCCTCTTCCGTGTCAAGTTATTTTGACGCGGGTCGCCGAACGGCTTACGACGCTCTCTCCATCTCCGCGGCCGACGCCTCGACGTCGCCCGGCAATTCTTCCGTCCCCTCGATGACGCCCACCTCCTCCACGGGCACAAATCCCGGAGGCATCTCGACGAACGTATCCCGATATTCACTCAGGCCGCTCCCCGCCGGAATCAACCGGCCGACGATGACGTTCTCCTTCAGCCCGAGCAGATTGTCCACGCGGCCGGTGATGGCCGCCTCGGTCAACACGCGGGTCGTTTCTTGGAACGACGCCGCCGAGATGAAGCTGTCGGTCGAGAGCGAGGCCTTCGTGATGCCCAACAGGATCGGCTTGCCGACAGCCGGCGCGCCGCCGGTCGCCAGCACCCGCTCGTTTTCCTCGGCGAACGCCATCTTGTCCACCTGGCTGCCGATCAAAAATCCGGTGTCGCCTGGATCCTCGACCTTCACCCGGCGCAGCATCTGGCGCACGATGACCTCGATGTGCTTGTCGTTGATCGACACCCCCTGGAGCCGATAGACTTCCTGCACCTCGTCCACGAGGTACTTCTGCAGCTCCTTCGGCCCCAAGACGTCCAGGATGTCGTGCGGATTGGCGGAGCCGTCCATCAAGGGCTCGCCCGCGTGCACCCAGTCGCCCTCGTGCACGTTGACGTGCTTGCCCTTGGGAATAAGGTACTCGCGGACGTCGCCCATCTCGTTCTTCACCAGCACCTTCCGCAGCCCCTTGACGTATCCCGCGTACTCCACGACCCCGTCGATCTCGCTGATGACGGCCTGCTCCTTCGGCTTCCGCGCCTCGAACAACTCGGCCACGCGCGGCAGACCGCCCGTGATGTCCTTGGTCTTCGTCGTTTCCCGGGGGATCTTGGCCAGCACGTCGCCGGGATGCACCGTCTGATTCTTCTCGACGAGGATGTGGGAGCCCGCCGAGAGCGGGTACCGCGCGACCGCGTTGGGTCCGGCGATCTTCGAGGTTTTTCCGGTCTCGTCCTTGATCGAAATCCGCGGCCGGAGTGCCGTGTTCGGCGAGTCGATCACGACGCGCCGGGACAGCCCCGTGACTTCGTCCACTTCTTCGCGAATCGTCACACCCTCGATGACGTCCCCGAACGCGATCTTGCCCCCGACCTCGGTGAGGATCGGGAACGAGTAGGGATCCCACTCCACCAATTTCTGAGTGGGCTCGACCCGTCCGCCGTCCTTGACCTTGATCTTGGCGCCGTAGACGACCGAGTACTTTTCCTTCTCACGGCCGGTTTCGTCGTAGATGGCGATCTTGCCGTTGCGGTTCATCACCACCATGTCGCCCTGCTTGTCCCTCACGGTGCTGAGGTTGAGATATTTGAGCACACCCGTGTTCTTGGCTTCCAATACGGTCTGCTCGATCACCTTGCTCGCGGTGCCGCCGATGTGGAACGTCCGCATGGTGAGCTGGGTGCCGGGCTCGCCGATCGATTGCGCGGCGATCACGCCGACCGCCTCGCCCTTCTCCACCATCCGGCCGCGCGCCAAATCGCGCCCGTAGCACTTCGCGCAGACACCGCGGCGCGACTGGCACGTGAGCACCGACCGGATCTTGACCTTGTCAATGCCCGCCTCGACCACCGCCTTCACCTTCGCCTCGTCGATCTCCTCCCCCAGCCCGACGATCACCTCGTTCGTCAGCGGGTCGAGGATCTCTTCCGCCACCACGCGACCGAGGATGCGCTCATCGAGCGGCTCGATGATCTCGCCGCCCTCGACGAGGGCCGTCACGAAGATCCCGTCGCTGGATTGGCAGTCACTCTCGCTGACGATGACGTCCTGGGAAATGTCGACCAGCCGCCGGGTCAGGTATCCCGAATTTGCCGTCTTGAGCGCGGTATCGGCCAACCCCTTGCGGGCACCGTGCGTGGAGATGAAGTACTGGAGCACGGTCAGCCCCTCGCGGAAATTCGCCGTAATCGGCGTCTCGATGATCTCGCCGGAGGGCTTGGCCATCAGGCCGCGCATGCCCCCGAGCTGGCGGATCTGCTGGGTGCTGCCGCGCGCCCCGGAGTCCGCCATCATGAAGATGGAGTTGAACTCCGTGCGCTCGGTCGCCGTCCCGTTCTTGATGCTCTCCTCTTCGAAGGCGAGTTCCTTCATCATCTCGCTCGCCACCTGCTCGGTGACATGCGCCCAGGTGTCCACGACCTTGTTGTAGCGCTCGCCGTTCGTGATCAACCCCTCGGAATACTGTTTCTCGATCTCGCCCACTTCATTTTTCGCCCTGGTGAGGAAGGCTTCCTTCTTCGTCGGGATGTGCATGTCGTCGATGCAGATGGAAATCCCGGCGCGGGTGGCGTAGTAGTAACCGATGTCCTTGATCCGGTCGAGCAGGACCACCGTTTCACGGTGGCCGGCGCCACGATAACACAGGTCGATCAGCCGCCCCAGCTCCTTCTTGGTCATCTCGCGGTTGACGGCCGAGAACGGCAACATGGTGGGCAGAATCTCGCCGAGGATGACCCGGCCGACCGTCGTCGAGATCAGGCCGCCGTTCAGCCGCACCTTGATCCGCGCGTGCTCCTCGACCTGGTCCGCGTCGTACGCCATCCGCACTTCCTCTGGACCGTAGAAGATCTTGCCTTCGCCTCGCGCCCCGGTGCGCTCCTTGGTCAGCCAGTAGCAGCCCAAGACCATGTCCTGAGACGGCGTCATGATCGGCTTGCCGCTCGCGGGCGAGAGGATGTTGTTGATCGACATCATCAACACCCGGGCCTCGATCTGGGCCTCGATCGACAGCGGAACGTGCACCGCCATCTGGTCGCCGTCGAAGTCGGCGTTGAACGCAGCGCAGACCAGGGGGTGAAGCTGGATGGCCTTGCCCTCGATCAGGATCGGATCAAACGCCTGGATCCCCAGGCGGTGCAGCGTGGGCGCGCGGTTGAGCAGGATCGGATGCTCCTTGATCACCTCGTCCAGCACGTCCCACACCTCGGGCCGCTCGCGCTCAACCATCTTCTTGGCGCTCTTGATCGTGGTCACGTAGCCGCGCTGCTCGAGTTTCTGGAAGATGAACGGCTTGAAGAGTTCGAGCGCCATCTTCTTGGGGAGGCCGCACTGGTGCAGGCGCAGCTCCGGCCCGACCACGATGACCGACCGGCCCGAGTAATCCACGCGCTTGCCCAGCAGGTTCTGTCGGAACCGGCCCTGCTTGCCCTTCAACATGTCCGAGAGGGATTTGAGCGGCCGTTTGTTCGGCCCCCGGATCGCGCGGCCCCGTCGTCCGTTGTCGAAGAGCGCGTCTACCGCTTCCTGGAGCATCCGCTTCTCGTTGCGGATGATAACCGCCGGCGCCTTCAGTTCCAACAGCCGCTTGAGCCGGTTGTTGCGGTTGATGACCCGGCGATACAGGTCGTTGAGGTCCGAGGTCGCGAATCGGCCGCCGTCCAGCGGCACGAGCGGGCGCAACTCCGGCGGGAGGACAGGGATCACGTCCATGATCATCCACTCGGGCTTGTTGCCCGACCTCCGAAACGCCTCGATGACCTTGAGGCGCTTGGTCAGCTTCTTCTTGACCGCCGCGGAGCTGGCATGGACAATCTTGGTCTGCAACTCCGCGTACTGGCCGTCCAGATCGATCTTCTCCAACAGCTCGCGAATCGCCTCGGCGCCCATCCCGGCGCGAAACGTGTCGCCGAACTCCTCGGTAAGCTGCCGGTACCGCTCTTCGGTCAGGACTTCCTTCTCCTTGACCGGCGCGTTGCCGGGCTCGATCACGACATGGCTCTCAAAGTACAGGATGCGCTCCAGGTGCTTGAGCGTCATGTCCAGCAGGGTGCCGATCCGGCTCGGCACGCCCTTGAGGAACCAGATGTGCGCCACCGGCGACGCGAGATCGATGTGGCCCATCCGCTCGCGGCGAACCTTGGACTGGATGACCTCCACGCCACACTTGTCGCAGACGATCCCGCGGTGTTTCATCCGCTTGTATTTGCCGCAGTTGCACTCCCAGTCCTTAATCGGACCGAAAATCTTGGCGCAGAACAAGCCGTCCCGTTCCGGCTTGAAGGAACGGTAGTTGATCGTCTCGGGCTTTTTCACCTCACCGTAGGACCACGACCGGATCTTCTCCGGGGATGCGATCCGAATGCGGATCGCATCGAACGAGACCGTGTCCTTCGGCTTCTCGAAAAAGTTGTACATGCCTTCCACGGCTATCCCCCTTGTTGGTGTAGGGGCGACGCATGCGTCGCCCCTACGATCGCAACCGTGTTCACTCCTTCGGGTGCTTGATCAGCTCGACATCCAGGCCCAGGCTCTGCAGTTCCTTGATCAACACGTTGAACGACTCGGGCAGCCCCGGCTCCAGGAAGTTCTCGCCCTTGACGATCGCCTCGTAGATGCGCGACCGGCCCGGCACATCGTCCGACTTGACGGTCAGGAACTCCTGGAGGGTCGAGGCGGCGCCGTACGCCTGCAGCGCCCACACCTCCATCTCGCCGAGCCGCTGGCCGCCGAACTGCGCCTTCCCGCCCAGCGGCTGCTGGGTGACCAGCGAATATGGCCCGATCGAGCGCGCGTGGATCTTGTCGTCGACCAGGTGATGGAGCTTCATCATGTACATGTAGCCGACCGTGATCTGGCGCTTGAACGCCTCGCCCGTCCGTCCGTCGTGGAGCGTGATCTGCCCCGACGTGGGGAGATGGGCCTCGGCCAAGAGATCTTTGATCTCCTTCTCGGTCGCCCCGTCGAACACCGGCCCGCTGACGTGCACCCCGAGCGCGTGAGCGGCCCAGCCCAGATGAATCTCCAGAATCTGGCCCACGTTCATCCGGGAGGGCACGCCGAGGGGGTTGAGCACGATCTCGATCGGCGTGCCGTCGGGCAGGTACGGCATGTCCTCGACCGGCAGCACCCGGGCTACGACGCCCTTGTTGCCGTGACGCCCCGCCATCTTGTCGCCGACCTGCAACTTGCGCTTCATGGCCACGTAGACCTTCACCAACTTGATCACGCCTGGCGGCAGCTCGTCGCCCTTCTTGAGACGCCCGACCTTGTCGTCGTACGTCGTCTGGAGCGCGTCGATCTGCTCCTTGGCGGCCTTCTGCAGATCCTCGATCCGGTCCTGCTCGGCCGACTCGCTCAGCGCGATGTTGCGCAGATCGTCGTCGGTCAGCGTGTCCAGGACCTCCTTCGTGATCGCCTTCTTCTTCTTCAGAATCACCTCGCCGGACTCGCGGTCGACCAGGTCCTTCGCTACCACCTTGCCGACCAGATAGCGGCGAATCTTCTTGATCGTCTCCTCCTCGAGGATGCGGATCTCGTCCTGGTGGACGCGCTGGAGGCGGTGGATGTCCTCGCTCTCGATCGTCTTGGCGCGCTCGTCCTTGTCGACGCCCTTGCGCGAGAAAATCTTGACATCGACGATGACCCCCTCGATCCCCGGCGGCACGTACAGCGAGGCGTCCTTGACGTCGCCCGCCTTCTCGCCGAAGATCGCCCGAAGCAGTTTTTCCTCGGGCGTCAGTTGCGTCTCGCCCTTGGGGGTCACCTTGCCCACCAGGATGTCGCCGGGACGCACCTCCGCGCCGATCCGGATGATCCCGCTCTCGTCGAGATTGCGGAGCGCCTCTTCACTGACATTCGGGATATCCCGCGTGATGTCCTCCTTGCCCAGCTTGGTGTCCCGCGACTCGAGCTCGAATTCCTCGATGTGAATCGAGGTGAATCGATCCTCGCGGACGAGAGCCTCGCTGATCAGGATGGCGTCCTCGAAGTTGTACCCGCCCCACGGCATGAACGCGAGCAGGATGTTGCGTCCCAACGCGAGCTCACCGCGGTCGATCGACGGGCCGTCGGCCAGCACCTGCCCCTTCTTCACGCGCTGCCCCAGGCGCACCACCGGCTTCTGGTTGATGCAGGTGTTCTGGTTGGAGCGCTGGCACTTGATCAGGCGATAGACGTCCGCGCCCGCGTCGCCATCCTCGTCCCCCGACGGTTTCTTGCTGCCGTCCGTCCGCACGACGATCCGGGTCGCGTCGACGCTCTCCACCACACCGGCTCGCTGCGCCAGGATCACGTAGCCGGAGTCGCGCGCGACCACGCCCTCCATCCCGGTGCCCACGAGCGGCGCCTCGGTCTCGATCAACGGCACCGCCTGCCGCTGCATGTTCGATCCCATCAGCGCCCGGTTGGCGTCATCGTTCTCCAGGAAGGGCACCAGCGCGGTCGCCACGCTGACGATCTGCTTGGGCGAGACGTCCATGTACTGGACCTTCTCCGGCGGCACCATGATGAAGTCGCCGGCGGCCCGCGCCGACACGATGTCGGCCGTGATCCGGCCCCGCCCGTCCACCTTGGTGTTGGCCTGCGCCACCACGTACTTGTCCCCGTCGATCGCCGAGATGAACTCCACCCGATCGGTGACCCGCCCGTTCTCGACCTTGCGGTACGGCGACTCGATGAACCCGAACTGGTTGACCCGCGCGTAGGTGGCGAGCGACGTGATTAGCCCGATGTTCGGCCCTTCCGGCGTCTCGATCGGGCAGATGCGGCCGTAGTGCGAGGGATGCACGTCGCGCACCTCGAAACCGGCGCGCTCCCGCGTCAACCCGCCGGGTCCCAGGGCCGATAGACGACGCTTGTGCGTGATCTCGGCGAGGGGATTCGTCTGATCCATGAACTGGGAGAGCTGACTGGACCCGAAAAACTCCTTGATCACGGCGATGACCGGCTTGGCGTTGATCAGGTCATGGGGCAGCACGGTCTCGATGTCGAGGAGATTCATCCGCTCCTTGATCGTCCGCTCCATCCGCACGAGCCCGATGCGAAGTTGGTTCTCCAGGAGTTCGCCCACCGACCGGACGCGCCGGTTGCCGAGATGGTCGATGTCGTCAATCTCCCCCTTGCCCGTCTTCAGCCCGATGAGGTAACGGACCGTCTCCACGATGTCCTGGGCGGTCAGCGTCCGCTTGTCCAAGGGCACGTCGAGCCCGAGTTTTTTATTGAGCTTGAGACGCCCCACCGGCGAGAGATCGTAGCGCTTATTGTTGAAAAACAGGTTGTCGAAGAGCGTGCGCGCGGTGTCCACGGTGGGGGTTTCCCCCGGCCGCAGCCGCCGGTAGACCTCGACCATCGCCTCCTCGGGCGAGCCCACCTTCTCCATCGCCAGCGTATCGCGGATGACCGGCAGCACCTGGATGTTGTCGATGTACAGGAGCTGAAAGCCGTCGATGGCGGCCGCGGCGATTTTCTCGAGGATCGCCTCCGTCAATTCCTGATTGCGCTCCATAAGGACCTCGCCGGTGCCGGGGTCGACGATGTCGTTGAACACCGCCCGGCCGACCAGATCCGCCTTCGAGATCGGCAGGTCCTTGATCCCGACGGTCTTCAGCTTCTTGAGGGTGGTCCTGGTGAGCTTGGCGCCCTCCTTGACGACCGTCTCCTTCGCCTTCTTGTCGACCAGGTCGATCGAGGCCTTGATCCCGTGGTGGATCTCCGCGTCGAGCGTGCGCGCGAAGCGGCCGTCGGACACGGTGATCTCCTCGATGGGATAGTAGGTCTTGAACAGATCCTCGATCGTGTAGCCGAACGCCTTGAGCAGTACGGTGGCGGGAATCTTCCGTCGGCGGTCGATCCGGACGTAGAGGATGTCCTTGGCGTCGAACTCGAAGTCCAGCCAGGACCCGCGGTACGGGATCACCCGGGCGGAATACAGCACTTTTCCGCTGGCGTGGGTCTTGCCCTTGTCGTGGTTGAAGATGACGCCCGGCGAGCGCTGGAGCTGGCTCACCACGACGCGCTCGGTGCCGTTGATGACGAACGTGCCGTTCGGCGTCATCAAGGGCAGCTCGCCGACGTAGACTTCCTGCTCGCGCACGTCGCGGACCCGCTTGACGCCCGACTTCTCGTCCTTCTCCCACACGATCAGCCGGGCGCGGATCTTGAGCGGCGCCGCGAACGTCATCCCGCGCTCGAGGCACTCCCTGACGTCGTACTTCGGCGCTCCCACGGCGTAATCCAGAAACTCGATCATCGCCGTCTCGTTGTAGTCCACGATCGGGAAGACCGACGTGAACGCGGCCTGCAGGCCGATGTCGTCGCGCTCCTGCGGCGAGGCGTCTCTCTGCAAAAACCGGTCGTACGATCGGCGTTGAATGTCGATCAGGTTGGGAATCTCCACATGGGTCGCGATCTTGGAAAAATCCCTCCGCTCGATCACGCCATCAGTCATCGATCCTGCCATGCATGCTCCCTTCCAAGCTTGCTAAACGCAACGTAGGCGCGAGCTTCAGCGCCGAGGCTGCGAGAGGTCGTTGTCTCTCCCCATGCCGGGGCGTTCAATTTGAACGCCCCGACCGGACACACGCGGCTACTTGATCTCGACCTTCGCGCCCACCTCTTCCAGCTTCTTTCTCATCGTCTCGGATTCTTCCTTCGCGACCCCGGTCTTCACCGCCTTCGGCACCGCCTCCACGAGGTCCTTGGCCTCCTTCAACCCGAGGCTGGTCAGTTCCCGAACCACCTTGATGACCTGGATCTTCTTGTCGGCCGGCACCGTCGTGAGGATGACGTCGAACGCGGTCTTCTCCTCGACCGCCGCCGCGGCTGCGCCCCCGCCGGCGGCCGCCATCATCGCGACGGGCGCCGCGGCGGTCACGCCGAACCGTTCCTCCAGGGCCTTCACCAGCTCCGACAACTGCAACACCGGCATCACTTCGACGGCTTTAACGATCTCTTCGTTGGTCATGGTCGCCATGCGTGTTCTCCTTCGTTCATTCGGCTATGGACAATGGTGTGTCGTGCAACTCGTGACGTCGGTCACGCGCCTTCGGACGCCCGCTTCTTGAGCACGGCGTCCATCGTCGCGACATACTTCCTCAGGATGGCCTGCAGCCCGCCGACCAGCCCGGTCACCGGCGCCTGCATCTGGCCGATCAGGCGGCCCAACAGCACCTGGCGGGACGGTAGCGCCGCCAGGCGGGCCAGACCGGGCAGGTCCAGCGGCCGGCCTTCGAGCATCCCGATGCGGAGCTTCAACTTCTCCTGCTGGGCGGCGAATTCCTTCAGCGCCTTCGCGATCGACGCGGGATCGCCGTAGCCCAGCGCGACGCCGATCGGACCGTCGAAGGACTCGCGGATCTGCGCCAGCCCGGTTCCATCGGCGGCCTTCCGCGCGAGCGTGTTCTTCACGACCCTGAACTCGCCCCCTGCGCTCCGCAGTTTGGTCCGCAGCGCCCGCAGATCCTCGACCCCCAGCCCGCGGTACTCCGCCACCACCGCCACCTGGGCCTTGGCGAACCGGCCGTGGATGTCGTCGATCAACGCGGCTTTCTCGCTTTTTCCCTTCACCTGGTTTTCTCCCCCCTTTCGTCAGGAGCGGCGAGCGCGTTCTGAAGCGGCCCCACCGCGACCGACGAAGGGTCACCGCCTGCGGGCTGCGCGAGGGACACCCCTCGAACGACCAACGGCGTGGTCGGCGACTACAGCCGACCCACGCGGCGCGATCCGTCATCTCGTCTCGGTGGGACGCTCGGAGCGGCGCTCGCCCTCCGATGTCGTTTAGGCCCTACGGGCTCCCACGGTCTTCGACGCTCGTTCTCGAAGCTGTCGTGCCTGTCGTCCCTCTTAGGCCACCTGTTTGCCCACGCAGGCCACGTCGATCTGCACCCCCGGGCCCATCGTGGACGACACGGTGATGGTCTTCAGATACGTCCCCTTGGCCGACGACGGCTTGGCCTTCATGATCGATTCCAGAATCGCCATCGTGTTGTCGTAGAGCTTGGCCGCATCGAACGACACCTTCCCGACGGGCACGTGGACGATCCCGGCCTTCTCGACCCTGTATTCGACCTTCCCCTGGCGGATCTCGCGGATCGCCCGAGCGACGTCGAAGGTCACGGTGCCCGTCTTGGGATTCGGCATCAGGCCGCGCGGCCCGAGGATCTTCCCCAGCCGTCCCACCACGCCCATCAAATCCGGCGTCGCCACCACGCGGTCGAACTCCAGCCAGCCCTTGGTGATCCGCTCCGCCAGGTCGTCCGCGCCGACGTGGTCGGCGCCGGCGTCCCGCGCCTCGCGCTCCTTCTCCCCCTTGGCGAACACGAGGATGGTGACCGTCTTCCCGGCCCCGTGCGGCAGCACAACCGACCCGCGGACCATCTGGTCCGAATGCTTGGGATCGACGCCGAGCCGCACGGCCATGTCAACCGTGGAGTCGAATTTGACGAAGTTGGTGCTCTTGACGAGGTCGAGCCCTTCCCTCAGGTCGTGCAGCCGCGGCTCAACCCGTTTCTTGGCGGCTTCGAATTTCTTTCCCATGGCGTCTACTTCCTTTCGGACGAGGGGGTCACCTGCAACCCCATGCTGCGAGCCGTCCCCTCGATGATCCGAACGGCCCCGGGCAGATCGACCGCGTTGAGGTCGGGCATCTTGGTCTTGGCGATCTCATGAATCTGCGCGGCCGTCACCTTGCCCACCTTCTCCTTGTGCGGCGTGGCCGACCCCTTGATGATGCCGGCCGCCTTCTTCAGCAGATCCGAGGCCGGCGGCGTTTTGGTGATGAACGTGAACGTCCGGTCGGCGTAGATGGTGATCACCACCGGGATGATCGAATCACCCAGGACTTGCGTCTTCGCGTTGAAGGTCTTGCAAAACTCCATGATGTTGACGCCGTGTTGCCCCAGCGCCGGGCCGACCGGCGGCGCGGGATTGGCCTTGCCCGCCGGAATCTGCAGTTTGACCATCGCGGTCACGACTTTCGCCATATGGTTTCCTTCCTTACTTGAACGACTTGAACCGTTGGAACGACTTAAACTTTCTCCACCTGCAGAAATCCCAGCTCCACCGGCGTGGACCGGCCGAAGATGCTCACCAGCACCTTGACCTTGGCATGCTCCTGGTGCACCTCGTCGACGATTCCGTTGAACCCGAGAAACGGCCCGTCGATGATCCGCACGTTCTCGCCCTTTTGGAACTGCGTCTTGCTCCTTGGCTTGACCGTTGCGGTGTCCATCTGATTTAAGAGCGTGGCCATCTCCTCCGGGCTCACCGGCAGCGGCAGCCCGCCGCCCCCGCCCACGAACCCGGTGACCTTCGGCGTGTTCTTGACGAGTTGCCACGTCTCCTCGTTCATGTCCATTTCGACCAGCACGTACCCCGGGAAAAATTTCTTGGTCGACATCCGGCGCTTGCCGTCCCGGATCTCGACCACCTCCTCGGTCGGGATCATGACCTTGCGGATTTTGTCGGACAGGCCGAAGGTCTTGGAGCGCTCCTCGATGCTCTGTTTGACCCGGTTCTCAAACCCCGCATAGGTATGAACCACGTACCACTCCATCGTCATCGTGCCTGCCTTTTGTTCGGAATGACTATCCATAATAATTATCCAATGATGAGACCGACAAGCTTCACCAGGACCGTGTCCATCACGGACAAAAACACCGCCACGACGGCCACGAAGATCAACACGACCGACGTGGACCCCAGCGTCTCGGCCCGCGTCGGATACGACACCTTCTTGAGTTCCGCGCCCACTTCCTTGAAAAACTCATTCACTTGGGCGATCAGCTTTTTCATCGTTTCGTCCTCATCTCGCAGCCTCGGCATGGCAGGCCAGGAGGGATTCGAACCCCCATCCCGCGGTTTTGGAGACCGCTGCTCTAGCCGTTGGAGCTACTGGCCTAATCGGGCGTCCTCTGGAGCCACCGTCGCGATCACTTCACTTCTTTATGGGCGGTTTGCTTTCGACACCGCCGACAATACTTCTTCAGTTCCAGCCGATCCGGCGTGTTCCGGCGATTTTTGGTTGTGGAATAATTGCGTTCCTTGCAATCCAGGCACGCCACGGTCACGATCTCTCGCATAACGCCTCCATACTCCTATCCTTGGAGCCCGTTCAGGAACGCGCCAGATGCAAGGCGGAGCGAGCACCGGAGCGGAGCGTACAGGGTCTGTACGTGAGCACCGGAAGCGCAGCAACAACGCAGCAGATGGCCGTTCATGGACGGGTTCACGCGATGACGCCGGTGATCACACCGGCGCCGACGGTGCGGCCGCCTTCCCGGATCGCAAACCGCAGCCCTTCTTCCATCGCGATCGGCATGATCAGGTCCACTTCCATCCGCACGTTATCCCCCGGCATCACCATCTCCACGCCCTCCGGCAGCTTCGCCACCCCCGTCACGTCCGTCGTCCGGAAGTAGAACTGCGGCCGGTAGCCGTTGAAGAACGGCGTGTGCCGCCCCCCCTCTTCTTTCGTCAGGATGTACGCCTCGGCTTTGAACTTGGTGTGCGGGGTGATTGTCCCCGGTTTGGCCAGCACCATCCCCCGCTCCACGTCTTCTTTCTTCGTCCCCCGCAGCAGGATGCCCACATTGTCCCCCGCCTGCCCCGAGTCCAGCACTTTCCGGAACATTTCCACCCCCGTCACCACCGTCTTCTGGGTCGCCCGGATCCCCACGATCTCGATTTCCTCGCCCACTTTCACCACGCCTCGCTCGATCCGGCCCGTCACCACGGTGCCCCGGCCCGAGATGGAAAAGACGTCTTCGATCGACATCTGAAACGGTTTCTCGATGTCCCGCTTCGGGGTCGGGATGTAGCTGTCGATGTTCGCCATCAGTTTGAGGACGGCTTCCGCGCCCAGGGGGCCTTTGTCGCCCTCCAACGCTTTCAGCGCGCTGCCCGCCACGAACGGGATCGCGTCCCCCGGAAATTCGTACTTGGTCAACAGTTCCCGCACTTCCAGTTCCACCAGCTCCAGCAGTTCTTTGTCGTCCACCATGTCGGCCTTGTTCAGGAACACGACGATGTACGGCACGCCCACCTGCCGCGCCAGCAGGATGTGCTCCCGGGTCTGCGGCATCGGCCCGTCCGCCGCGCTCACCACCAGGATCGCCCCGTCCATCTGCGCCGCCCCCGTGATCATGTTCTTCACATAATCCGCGTGCCCCGGGCAGTCCACGTGCGCGTAGTGCCGCTTCTCCGTCTCGTATTCGACGTGCGCGATCGCGATCGTGATGCCCCGCTCTTTCTCTTCCGGCGCCTTGTCGATCTGGTCGTACGCCAAAAACGTCGCCAGCTTCTTCTCCGACAGCACTTTCGTGATCGCCGCCGTCAACGTCGTCTTCCCGTGGTCGACGTGCCCGATCGTCCCAATGTTGATGTGCGGCTTCGTCCGCTCAAATTTCGCTTTCGCCATGAGAGCCTCCTAAAACAAAAATTCCGAGTCTCGGTGCGGGAAGTCAGCGCCTACGTTCGGCCACGCAAGCGAGGACGAGCCCTCGACCGGGATCGAACCGGTGACCTCTTCCTTACCAAGGAAGTGCTCTGCCAACTGAGCTACAAGGGCGTCGCTTCCCGTCGAATCCCTCACCACCGCGGCCACGACCTCAAGAGCGGGAAACGGGGCTCGAACCCGCGACCCCCAGCTTGGAAGGCTGGCGCTCTACCAACTGAGCTATTCCCGCGCAACCTCGTTTGCGAAGCGCCGCGCAGGCCCGCCGTCCCGGGCCGAGCAGCGAGGCGCTTTTGACCTGGCAATCCCTAAACCAAAACCATCGCAACATCGGGCCTTGAAACCGGCCCTGCATTGCGCAGCCCGCTTCGCGGGGTTGGGTGGGGAGGGGAGGGTTCGAACCTCCGAAGGCCGAAGCCGACAGATTTACAGTCTGTTCCCTTTGTCCACTTGGGTACCTCCCCTCCTCGCTAGCGGAGCGCCTCGCAGGCCCTGCCTTCCCGGGCCGAGAAGCGAGATGCCTTTGACTCTCTCTCCCCTCCTCGCTTGCGGGGCGCCTCGCAGGCGCTGAAGTCTCGCGCCGAGGCTCGGCATCTTGTCGCCTTAACGAGCTGGCGAAGGGAATCGAACCCCCGACCTGCTGATTACAAGTCAGCTGCTCTACCAACTGAGCTACGCCAGCCTCGCCCCCGTACCACGTTTCCATTTACAAACACACGCTCATCTGCTATCAATACACCCATTCAGACCGGCACGTCGCACATCGTGAGCCACGTTGTTGGTAAAGGCGGGTCGATTCCCGGAAGAATAAACACGCTATTATAGGAATCGACCCTCCCCATGTCAAGCGAAAACATCGGGATGGGAAAGGACACCCACGACGCACCTTAACAGGGAGGATCGCGCACAGATGAATCCACACAGCCGCCGCTCGTCGCCGCTCGTTGTCGCCGCGCTTTCGCTCGTGTTAGCCGCGGGCCTCGGCCTCGCCGAACCCGCCAGGGCAGCCAAGTACGACATTACCATTCTGCCCGGTTACCTGCAGTCCGAATTCCACGACTTCAGCGAGCAGCTCGGTCTGGCTCTCGCCTACCGCGCCCTCGCTCCAGCCGAGCCGCTGGGCCTGCTTGGCTTCGACGTCGGCGTCGAGATCACCGCATCGAAGATCGACCGGAACGAATCGTTCTGGACGAAGGTGATGCCCAGCACCCCGCCCGGCTATCTCCCGTTTCCCAAACTGCACGCTCAGAAGGGATTGCCATTTGGAATCGACGTGGGCCTCGTCTACACGAAACTGCCGTCGAGCAACATCGGAATGGTCGGCGGCGAGATCAAGTGGGCCATCCTGAAGGGCACGCTTGCCACGCCCGCCCTGGCCATCCGGGGGAGTTACACGACGTTGACCGGCGTGGACCAGTTAGACCTGTCGACCTACGGCGCCGACGTCTCCGTGAGCAAGGGGATCGCGTTTGTCACCCCCTATCTCGGCGTGGGACAGGTGTGGATCAAGAGCAGCACCGACGCCGTGCCGCTCCAAGATGAATCGATTTCCGCGACAAGAACCTTCGTCGGCGCGAAGCTGAGCCTCCTCTTGCTCAGCTTCGCCGCCGAAGTCGACTTCTCCAAAGTCCCGTCGTACAGCTTTCGAGCCGGCCTGAGTTTTTAGGACTGCACTGGAGTAGGGGCACGGCATGCCGTGCCCCTACTCCAGGGAGCCTGTTCAGGAATGGTCAGATGCAAGGCGGAAGGAGGCCTTGCGCGCGGAGCGTACTGGTTCGTACGTGAGCACGCAAGGCCGACTGACAACGCAGCAGATGGCCGTTCCTGGACAGGCTCCTACGACTGGTAGAACTGGGCGATCGTCTCCACGACATACGCCTGTTGGGTCTCGGTCAGTTCGGGGAAGATCGGGAGCGCGAGCGTCTCCCGGGCGGCGCGCTCGGCTTCGGGGAAATCCCCCGGAGCATATCCCAGGTGCCGATAGCAAGGCTGTAGGTGCAGGGGAATCGGGTAGTAAATCTCGGCTCCGATTTCCCTCGAGGCCAGAAACGCCTTGAGTTCGTCCCGCCGCTTTGAACGAATCACGAATTGATTGAAGACGTGGCCATCCGTCAGGGATGGCACGGCCAACACGTCGCGCAGCCCAGCCTGAGTGAGCATCGTGATATACCGCTGGGCATTCCCCCGTCTGGCCTGCGTCCACTCATCCAGGTGGGCGAGCTTGACCCGCAACACCGCGGCCTGCAGCGCATCCAGGCGGCCGTTGATGCCGATCTCGATGTGCTCGTATCGTCGCTCGCTGCCGTGGACCCGCAGACGCCGCACCGACGCCGCCAACGCGGCATCGTTCATGACGACCATGCCGCCGTCCCCGAAGCCACCCAGGTTCTTCGACGGGAAGAAACTGAACGCGCCGGCCTGGCCGATCGCGCCCACCATCCTGCCCTGCCATCGCGCCCCGATGGCCTGCGCCGCGTCTTCGATGACCGCCAACCCCTCGTCGTCCGCGAGCGCCAGAATGGGCGCCAGATCGGCCGCGCCCCCGTATAGATGGACCGGCAGGACGGCTTTCACCTTGGGGGTCAGCGCCGCTTCGAGTCGTGACGGATCGAGGTTGTAGGTGATCGGGTCGATGTCGACAAAGACCGGCACGGCGCCCAACCGCGAAATCGACCCGGCCGTGGCGAAGAACGTGTAGGGCGTCGTCAGCACCTCGTCCCCGGGCTTGACCCCCACGGCCATCAGCGCCAACAGCAACGCGTCGGTTCCCGACGTCACCCCGATCGCATGCGCCGCGCCGACGTATTTGGCGACCTCTTGCTCAAACGCCTCGACCTGCGGTCCCAGGATAAACGCTTGGTCCTCGCAGACCTGGTGGATGACCTGCAAGACGTCGGGTTTGATCTTCTGGTATTGGAGTTTCAGGTCAAGAAGGGGAACGCGCATCGCGGCGGATTGTAACAAGGCAGGGAGGGGGTGTCAAATCATGCGGCTCGCCGCGGCACCACACTTGCTACTGTGTGAACGGGAAAGCGGCGGCGCAGTCGTCCTGGCTGGCCACAGGATTGGGCGCGTTGAAATTGGTCCCCAGAGGGACGTTCACCCCGTCGTTGGCGTAGCGGATCACCGAGCCGTCCGGATCGACACAGTACACGCGGTCGCCGCGAAGATGCTTCGTCACCGCGGTGAACGACGCCAACGTTCCCCTCGCCTCCAGCGCCCCACCGGGCTTGAGCGTGATGTCAGGCACCCCGCCGGCCGTAAAGGTCACCGGCCCCGTGCAAATCGGATCTCCAATGCACCCCGTGCCCGATGTCGACGCGTACTGCTGGCGATCCATGAAGAACGCAACTTCAACGGTACGGGTGGTTTGGATGTCTGTTAGCGCTTGTGCGTTGTATGCTCGAGCCCGATACTGATTGAACTGGGGAATACCGATTGCGGCAACGATGCCAACAATCGCGATCACGATGAGCAGTTCCACCAAGGTGAAGCCGCGGCTATTCACACTGCGAATACCGCCACAATGATCATGTGACAGGCCTCAAATCGCTCGTCGTCCAGACCTTCCCTTGATTGTTGAGGTAGAACACACCGCCATAGGGGTCAGTCGGAAGCTCACCGAGCACGCCTCGCTTGACCAATTCGCTTAGATCCGCGGGGGCAGATCCAAATCGCCCGCGATAGTCTTGGACCGCCCGTTCAAGAATCCAGATGCCACGCAACGCCCCGATGCGTTTTCTGATTTCCTCCTTGGCTACTTGATCGTCGGTCTTCGCTTCAAGTTCCTGAAGAAATGCGATCGCCGTTTCGCCTCCACTGCTTTCAGACGACAATCGAGC
>Ga0210377_10002148_pt1 | contig 17491 bp, 20 predicted proteins | sample PLM4_65_b1redo_FD_155480 | JGI IMG/M metagenome (GOLD analysis project Ga0210377, IMG submission 155480) | Groundwater sediment microbial communities from an aquifer in East River, Colorado, USA - PLM4_65_b1 redo | ecosystem: Environmental > Terrestrial > Soil > Riparian zone | place: USA: East... | reverse complement strand
TCCCGACCCTTTGGGATATAATTCGAGTGTATATCAGGCTGGAGGAGGAGTCGGAGGCCCGCGATCGTGTATAGCGCCTTCATGCAATACAAGGAAGTCCTCGTCACCGGGGGCACCGGTTTCCTCGGCGGGTCCGTCTGCCGGGCGCTGATCGGGCACGGCTTCCTGCCGCGCCTCTTCGCGGCCCCCGGGTCCGAGGGAAGAATCGAACCGGATGTCCGCGAGCGATGCCGCGTGACCCCGGGGGAGCTGACGGTTCGCGAGAGCGTCGAAATGGGAGCCCAGGGGACCTCGGCGATCGTGCACCTCGCGGAGGTATGGAAGGAGCAGCCTCGGCGGGGGGTCACCTTCGAGGAAGCGAGCGTGCACGCGACGGCCAACGTCCTTTACGCGGCTTCGGTCTGGGGGATCCGTCGGCTGGTCTTCGTCGGCGTCGCGGGGGGGCGCCCCGGGGACCCGGATCCGTACCTCGACGCCAGGGGAAAGGCGGAAGCGCTGGTGCGGAAATCGGATCTTGCGTGGACCGTGTTCCTCTCCGCGTCCTGGTACGATCTCAGGGACGGATCGCCCCGGGTCTCCACGGAGTACCTGAAGGAGTTGGCGGAAGCCGTCGCGGAATCGGTTCGACGGCAGGATACGGTCGGGCGGGTGTACGAGAATACGTCCACGGACCGGTTCCCGTGGCGGGAACTATCGCAATTCAGCGGTCATCGTCAGCCGACGCATTGATACGGTCGATCAACTGGCGTAGCCGGCCTTGCCGGCCGCTGTCGAACCGGAAGACGATCCGGGGAAGGTCGGCGATCTCCGGCTCGTCCGCCTCTTCGGGAAGCGCGTCCGCCTGGGAGATCGCCCCCTCCGCGAGGATATCCGGGAAATCCCTGTTCAGGGCGGCGAGCGTGCCGGAGGCCAGAGGCTGCCGGATGCGGATCACCAGGTCCTGGCCCGCGTACCTCAAGCTGTGGAACACCCGGTAAAAGCCGTGGATCTCCCGGACGGCTTCCTCCACGCTTGAAGTGATCCGGAAGAGGGAGAAATCCTCGGCGGAGATCAATCCCGATTCCAGCAGGCTGGTTTCCAGAAACCGCCGCCACGACGCCCAGTAGACCCCTCCGGGCTCGTCCACGAGGACGACGGGAAACGGGTGGGTCTTCCCCGTCTGGAGAAGGGTCAACACCTCGAACGCCTCGTCCATCGTTCCGAACCCCCCGGGAAAGAGGACGACGCCGCTCGACTCCTTGAGAAAGAGCAGCTTCCGGGTGAAGAAATATTTCGTATGGATGAGATGGGGGTTTCCCTCCATCACCGTGTTTTCGGGCTGCTCGAACGGGAGCAGGATGTTCACCCCGATCGCGTGTTCCCGCCCCGCGCCGACGTGGGCCGCCTCCATGATCCCCTCGCCGGCGCCGGTGACGACGAACCAGCCCGAGCTCGCCATCGCCCTGCCGAACGACTCGGCCTGACGGTACGCGGGGGAACCCGCGGAGAGACGCGCCGACCCGAACACCGTCACCTTGGGGCGTCCGCGAAGCCCGTCGAAGAACCGGAAGGCGTGTCGAAGCTCCTTCAGCGCGCGGGAGAGGAGCTTCAGGTCCGCCCGCCCCGTCCCGTCTTCCGCCAACCCGTCGACGGTCCGGTGCATCTCCCCGATGAGCTCCTCGACGGTCACCCGGGAGTTCCTTCCCTGGTCGCGGGCTTTCAGCATCGTTCTCTCCCGTCCTTCCCGGTTCACCGGCCGGAGGCGCCGCCTTTTCCCCCGTAGGAGATCCGGTAGATCGTCCCGGACATGTCGTCGGATACGAGCAGGGACCCGTCGGGCATCTCCTGCACGTCCACCGGGCGGCCCCACGCCCGGCCCCCCTGCAGCCAGCCATCCGCGAACACCTCGTGGCTCACGGCGCGGTTCCCATCGCGCCGGACGAGGGAGACACGGTAACCGATGGGCTGCGACCGGTTCCACGAGCCGTGCTCGGCGATGAATACCTGTCCCCGATACCCCGGCGGGAACATCCTCCCCGTGTAGAACCGCATGCCGAGGGATGCGACGTGCGCGGGCAACTCCCGCTCGGGGGGAGTGAATCCGGCCGGTCTTCCCCTGGCGCCGAACTCCGGATCGGGAAGATTTCTCCCGTGAACGTAGGGGAAACCGAAATGGAGCCCTTTCCGCGGCGCGCGGTTCAATTCGTCCGGAGGGAGGTCGTCCCCCATCATGTCGCGGCCGTTGTCGGTAAACCAGAGCTCCCCGCCGTCCGGGCTCCAGTCGAACCCGACGGTGTTCCGCACCCCCGACGCGAACACCTCCAGCCCGGTTCCGTCCTGCCGCATCCGCAGGATCGCGGCGTAGCGCGGGTCGGCCCGTTCACAGACGTTGCACGGCGCCCCCACCGGGACGTAGAGCATTCCGTCGGGTCCGAAGCGGATGAACTTCCAGCCGTGGTGCTCGTCCTTCGGAAAGCTGTCGTTGACGACGACCGGCTCGGGTGGGGAGGTGAGACGCGATTCGATCCCGTCGAACCGCAGGACCCGGTGGATCTCGGCGACGTAGAGCGCACCCCCGCGAAACGCCACGCCGTTGGGGCTTTTCAGTTTCCGGGCGATCGTGACGACCCGGTGCGTCCCCTCCGGCGTATCGCCGGGGAGGACGGCGTACACCTCCCCGCGGCGGGTGCCGACGAAGAGCGTCCCCCGTTCCCCGAGCGTCATCGACCGGGCGTTGGGGACGTCGGCGTACGCGGCGATCCGGAAGCCCGGCGGAAGCTTGATGTCGCCGAGGCGACGTTCCGCCGTGCTTCCGGTCGCCGTGGAGAGCAGCACCCAGAACGCGGCGACGATGCAGGAAACTACAGCCGTCGGGCGCCTCCCCTTCTTCAGGATTTTCCGCCCCCCATCTTCTTGAAAAACTCCTCGCCCCGCCGTTTCATCTCCTCCGGCGGAACATCCTCACGGTGCGTGGCCAGATCCCACGAGTGCCCGTACGGGTCGACCACGCTTCCGGTCCTGTCGCCCCAGAACATGTCCTCCAGGGGCCGTTTCTCGGTGGCGCCCGCTTCCAACGCCTTGCGGAACGTCTCGTCAACGTCCCGGACGTAGAGGTAGATCCCGGTTGGCGAGCCGCCGAGCGTCAACGGCGAGCGGCATTCCATCTCGGGGATCTCGTCGCAAAGGAAGAACCGGGAATCTCCGATCTTGAGTTCCGCGTGCATCACGAGCTTTCCATCCGGGCTGTGCATCCGGCCCAGCTCCTCGGCGCCGAAAGCCCTGCGGTAGAAATCGATGGCCTGATCGGCATACCGCACCGTCAGGAACGGCGTGATCGAGTGGTACCCCTCCGGAATCGGCTTTACGGCCACGGACATCTTCCTTGCTGCCTTCATCGGCACATCTCCTTTCTTTCCCGGCACGAAAACCGCCGGGTCGCCTCCCGCCCAACCCGCGATCCTTCCGCGGTCGGTACGGGACGTACCGGTTGTTGCCGTCCTCCGACCTCGCCGGACTCTTGTTGGATGATCCGGGGTTTTTCGCGGATTCCCCGGGTGGAAAAATACGGCGGTCGCCGTGCCGGATTGCCTGTTCCCGGCGAAACGTCCGGAAGCGCCGGCCCCATCTTACTCATGGCCGGTCATTGAAACGGGAGGGATCCACATGAACGAGAACGACAGGAACAAGCTTTGCCGGCAGATCGTGGAGTCGGTAGGCGACGCGGTGATTTTCGCGGACCGGGACGGGATCATCCGGCTCTGGAACCGGGCGGCGGAAGGGATCTTCGGCTACACGGAAGCGGAGGCGGTCGGACAGTCGCGGGACCGGATCATCCCCGAGCCGCAACGCGAGCCGCACTGGAAGGGGTACGGAAAGGTGATGCTCGACGGCGTCACGAAGTACGGTTCCGAAACCCTCTCGGTGCCGGCGGTGACGAAGGACGGGGAGCGGATCTCGATCGAGTTCACGATCAACCTGCTCCGCGACGGGGACGGGAAGGTGCTCGGCCCGGTCGCGGTGCTACGCGACGTGACCGCGAGGTGGGTCCGGGAGAAGGAACTGCGTCGGCGGCTGGCGTTCCTGGAGGCCGGTCAGACGACGTTGTGATACAGCGGAAATACTTCGTATATAATGCATTGTGATCATCGGTACCGCATTCCGGCGGCGTCTTCGCTCTCCCCGAAGGTTCTGACATGAGGGTCCTTCCGCTCTATCCCGTATTCCCCGACAGGTTTTGGAGCTTCCGCCCTTTCCTTTTCTTCTTTCTGTCGGCCGTCCTGCTGGCCCTCGGCGGCGGATGCGCGACGTTGCCGAAGGTTTCCGATGCGATCGATAATGCGGCCACCCGGGAACCTCCGCAAATCCTGTCGGCGAAAGGACTGTTATCCCCCGAAAAAAGCAAGGTCCTGATGGAACGGTTGAAGCGATCCGTCGCCCCGACGGACATGGTGGAACGCTATGGCGCCGTCATCGAATCGGTGAGCGGAAGCCCGCTGACGAGCGGAAACAAGGTCACCCTGCTCGTCGACGGTTCGGCGACCTACGCCGCCATGTTCAAGGCGATGGAGAGCGCCAGGGACCATATCAACCTCGAAACCTTCATCATCGAAGACGATGAGACGGGCCGCCGATTTTCCGATCTGTTGCTGAAAAAGCAGGCGGAAGGCGTGCAGGTCAACCTCATTTACGACAGCCGGGGCAGCTTCAGCACGCCCGATCCGTTTTTTGAGCGCCTGCGCGACGCGGGGATCCAGGTCGTCGCCTTCAACCCGATCAATCCGCTGAAGACCCGGAAATCATGGAACCTGACGCACTCGGATCACCGCAAGATCCTGATCGTCGACGGCAAAGTCGTATTTACGGGGGGCGTCAACATCAGCGCGGTCTATTCGAGCGGACGTTCCGGACGGCAACCGGAGAAAAAGCCGTCGATTCCCTGGCGTGACACGGACGTCCAGATCGAAGGCCCGGTCGTGGCGGAATTCCAGAAACTGTTTCTCGACACGTGGCAGTCGCAGAAGGGCCCGGAACTTACCGGGCGGAACTACTTCCCGGATCTGAAGGCCGTCGGAAATGCATTTGTGCGAGCGGTCGCCAGTTCCCCGGGAGAGTCCAACAGGCTCACGTTCGTCTTGTACGTGGCCGCCATCACGTTTTCGGAAAATTCGCTCCATCTGACGAATGCATATTTCGCCCCCGACGACGAGACGGTGGACGCCCTCCGCGATGCCGCCAGGCGCGGGGTGGACGTGAGGATCGTTCTTCCCGGGACCACCGACGCTTCCCTGCCCATGCATGCGGGACGGTATTTCTTTTCCGAGCTTCTGAAATCGGGGGTGAAGTTGTACAGGCGCCGCAATCTTCTGCTGCATGCGAAAACCGCGGTGATCGACAACGTCTGGTCCACCGTCGGCTCCACGAACATGGACTTCTGGAGTTTCTCCATCAACGACGAGGTGAACGCGGTGATCCTGAGCAAGGAATTCGCCGCGGAAATGGAGGAGATGTTCGCCAGGGACCTTGCGAATTCCGACGAGATCCGGCTGAAAGAGTGGAAAAAAAGACCGGTGGTCGACAAAATCAAGCAGTGGATTGCGCATAAATTCCGGCGATGGCTGTAATCGATCGTCGACGGATGTTGAAGAAGACTCCCTTCCGGAGATTGTCCGGGGTCGCCCCCCTGATCGTATTGGCGGCGATCCTTTGCGGCGAAGCTTCGAGCCGCGCGGATACGTTGCCGCAGCCTCCCTGCGGAAGCGCGACCTTTCCTCCTTATCCCGACCTGGAGAATTCGCCTGCCGTAATGGCTTGGGACCGCGCCGCATCGGGTCGCGACTGGACGCCGCCGGCCTGCACCGGCTGGACGGATCCGGGATTCACGACATTGGTGGTGGCGGTGGCGCGATTCCGCCATTCCTCCGGGGCCGAAGGTCTTCTACGGCGTATCGGGGCGATCTCCGGGCTTTCCGGCATCCGGTACTGGTCGACCACGCGAAAGCGATGGCAGACGCTGATCATCGATGCCCACGCGTTGTCGGATCCGACCGGGGACAGTCGCCGGGAAGACTTCTCCCCCGGCGAGATGGCGGAAGGGAAGAGTCTCTACTTTCAGCAGGAGGATAACCTGTCGGGGAAGGCGATCTACCGGATGCGCGTCCGAAACGCCTCTCCCGACCGGCTGGTGGTCGATTCGGAAAATACCGGCGCCGTACGCTTCCTGCGGATGTCCGTTTTCCGCCCGGGCGGCATGCAGACGATTACCTTCCTCGACCGCGAGTCGCAGGACGTCTGGCGGTATTACAGCATCCTGCGCACGAACAAGGATGCGAGCCGCCTGGCTGCGGGATCCGAGGCGTCCTCCATCAACCGGGCGGTGGCATTTTACCGTTACCTGGCGGGCATTCCGACGGACAAGGAGCCTCCGGCGTCGCCATAAGCCATTTGGCTGGAGGCTCCTTTTTTCCGCCGCTATTTCACGATCAGGCTGTTTTTCACCGATTTGACACCCTTGACGCCGCGGGCGACCTCTCCTGCCTTACTCACGCTCTGCGCCGAATCGACAAATCCGCTCAACTGGACTTCCCCTTTGAACGTCTCGACGTTGATCTGGAACACTTTCAGGGAGGGTTCGTTTAAAATCGCGGCTTTTACCTTCGCCGTGATTGCCGAGTCGTCGATATACTCGCCGGTCCCCTCGCGTTTTGACGTGGACGCGCACCCGACGAATGCCGCGATCAGCCCGATGCAGATCAGGATACTCAACATGCGATGTCTTTTTACCATGACGCTCTCTCCTCTCGTCCGGTTCGTGCGTGCACTGCGGGTTTCCGAAGCGATCACCCTTTCGTCCCTGACACCGTCCCCTGTGTTTTACCTTCTATCCTGTTTCTCTCCCTCTTCCCGATCGGGTTTTCCCTGCCCCTTATCGTGTTTTCCCTGCCCGTTTTCGGGGTTTCCCCTTGAAGGCTTCGATTGTCGCTGGACTGCCTCCCGCTGTTGTGGCTGGGAGCGCTGCGGCTTGACCTCCCGGTGTTGCGGTCTTGCCTGGGATTTAGGTTGGACCGCATGGGACGACTGTTTCGATTGCGTTCGTGGCCTCAATCCTTGGACACCCCAAGTCTGCTGTTTCTCCCAATGCCTGTTCTTTTTCCAGCCGCTCCAGTTCCGCTCAACTTGGTGGTGAGGGATCGGCTGGTAGTTCCATGGGCGTCCTCCCCAACGACGCTCCCTGTAGTCGTTCCTCCAACCTCTCGGGACCTTCGAATAAAAGGACGGGACCCTCTGGTAGTAACCCCAGCCCGAGTCATAGTGCCGTGACCGATACCAGCGCCCTTCCCACGGACGCCACCACCAACCGTCGTAGAAAAAGATCTCCACATCCGTGTCGGGGACGACATAGACATACGTCTCGGGGATCACCACCATCGCCGGAGGTGCGGAAAATGCGATGAGCGGAGGCAGTGAAATGCTTACATCCACCCCCGCCGTCGTCGGAGCGGGAAATAAAAACAGTAACGCCAATAGCATCGTTCTAAAGAGTACCTTTTTCATTTCTTTACCTCCCCTGCTTCCCGAAAACCTTTTTGGCCTTCCCGATCTTTTCCTGTACTTTGCCTGCGGTCTTTAATACCTGTCGCGCTCGTCGTGCCCGCGCTTCTCGCCCCTCCCTCTTTCATCTCCCCTGCCTCTTTCGTCGCCCCTGCCTCTTTCATGGCCCTTGTCTTTGAACCTGACCTCCTTCGGGTAGCGGTCCCTTGGCAGTTCCGCCCAAGGCCCGCTCCTTTCGTTCGAGTAGTACCAGCGATCGTTCCGGTAGTGATAGTGATATCCGCTCTGGTAGTAGTAAGGCTCTGATTCAAATACGACGACCGACGGAAGCGCCGGCACGACGACCATGCCGGAGCCTCGGTGTCCGGGACCCACCACGCACCCCACGACCAGAAACGACCCGAGCAGAACAACAAGCAATATTTTTTTCATTCTCTCCTCCTTAACCCTTCGGGCGTGCAAGAAGCAGGACCGCGCCGGCCGCGATCGCCGCCACGCCTGCCCAGGCAGGGATGTTCACCGTCTGCTTTTCCTTGAACGACAGCTCGATCGGTCCCAACTTGGCGTCGTGGGTCTCCTTGGTGTAGCTGAACTTGCCGTACATCACTCCCAGGACGCCGGCCACGATCAGCGCGATGGCCAAGATCTTGATTCCGCTCATCTCGTCTCCTTCCTGCAGGACGTTGCCGCAGAGAAGCATCCCCGGTGCGCTACAGAACCTTCCGTCCCTGAATGACTCTGATCAGCACCACCACGATCGCGACGACCAGGAGGACGTGGATGAAACCGCCCATCGTGTACGAACTGACCAAACCCAGCGCCCAGAGGACGAGCAAAACGACGGCTACGGTCCAGAGCATTTTTCATCACCTCCAGTCGTTATCCGGTGCAGTTCAATCCCCATCGGCCGGCGGTTCCGTCTCGCCCCGCGGCGTCGTCACCTCCACCACACCGGAGGGCGGGGAGTCGCCTGCGCCGCTCCATGCAAGAACCCGGTAGCGGTAGGTCGTGCGAGGATCGACGATCCCGTCGCGGAAGGCCGCGACGTGCGGCCCCACCCGGCCGATCCGCCTGAATTTTCCGCTAGGGCCCTGACCGTATGCCCGCTCGATGCGGAACCCGAGTCCGCCGGCCCCGGCCCCGCATTCGGTCCATGCAAGGATCACCTGCCATCCGCCGACGGCGACCGCCACCAGATCGACAGGCGCGGAAGGGAGGCCGGGGGGCGAAGTTCGGTTGGTCATCCGTCATCCTCAAGCCCCGCCGAGGACCGGTCGTGAACACACGGCCCGTCGAAGCGGGGAAATCTCCAGTCGGTAGCATCTCCTGAAAACAAGCGGGGCGGAATCGGCTTCCGTCCGAAACGCGAGCCGCTGTTTGTCTGTTTCTCGACCCGGTGTTTGTCCTATGGAGGGAGGGGAAGAGGCGCGGCAGGATTCGGCTTAATCCACCAATTGGTTCTTTATGGCGTAATGGGTCAGCTCCGCGTTGTTCTTCATCGCCGTCTTCAGCAGGATGTTGGTCCGATAGCTGCTGATCGTCTTCACGCTCAGGCACAACTCCTTGGCGATCGCGCCGACGGTTTTTCCGGAGGCGATCATGAGCATCACCTGGTATTCGCGATCCGAAAGAATCTCGTGGAGCGGCTTTTCCGAGTCGCTATCCAATTCACCCGCCAGGATCTGGGCGAGCGAGCCGCTGATGTATCTCTCGCCCTTCAGCGCTTTCCGCATCGCGAGGACCAGTTCGTCGCCCACGCACTCCTTCGTGAGATATCCGGAAGCGCCCGCGCGGATGGCACGCACCGCAAACTGTTCCTCCGGGTGCATGCTGAGGATCAGGACGGGCAGCTTCGGCCGGTGCTGCTTGAGTTCCTTCAATACGTCCAGACCGTTCTTTCCGGGCATCTTGAGGTCCAGCACGACCAGGTCGTATTCACTCTTCAGGACCTTGGTCATTGTTTCCTGTCCGTTTCTCGCCTCATCGACCTTGATCGGGTTGAAGGACTCCGCCAGGACTTTCCCCAACCCTTTTCGCACGATCTCATGATCATCCGCGATCAGCACTTTAAGCATCCGGACTCTCCCTTTCCCCGATGGGAAGCGTCACTCTTACCACGGTTCCCTCGCCCGGCTTCCCGGATATCAGGGCTTCTCCTCCGAGCAGCAGGACGCGTTCCCTGATCCCGGTGAGGCCAAGCGACTTGGAGTCGAAAATCCGTCCTTCCTTGATCCCGATGCCGTTGTCTCTCACCTCTACGAACAGCGTATCGCCCTTCCTTTTCATGCTCACGTCCACCTGCGACGCCGCGGCATGGCGCATGACATTCGTCATGGCCTCCTGAACGATTCGGAAGATCGCCGTGGCGTGCGTGGGATCGGATATCTTGCCCCCTCCCGGAACGACAACCTTGCAGCGTATCCCCGTCCGGTCCTGGAAATTCTTCGCCATCCACCTGATCGCGGCGACCACGCCGAGTTCATCCAGTATCCCGGGCCTCAGGTCGGTCGCGATCCTGCGCACCGTCCGGATGATGCGGGATACAGCCAGTTCGATTTCCTGAATTTTCGCGGAGTGCTCGGAAAATCCGCCGGAGACCAAGCTTCTTCTTATCAACGAGAGGTCCATTTTCATGGCCGTCAACGCCTGTCCCAGTTCATCGTGGATCTCGCGCGAGATGCGCGTCCTGTCCTCCTCGAGCCGGGTTTGAAGACTCCCCGAGAGGTTGCGCAACCGCTCGCGGGATCTGCTGATCCTGTCCTCCGCCCGCTTCCCCTCGTCGAGCATCTTCTTCATGAGCCGGTTCGCCGTCAGCAGCTCGGCCGTCCGCTCGTCCACGCGTTTTTCCAGCTCTTTGCTGAAGCTCGCTAATGCCACCTCTGCCTGATGGCGTACGGTGATGTCGCGAATGTTGCATTGAATCACTCTCGTGCCGTTCTCCCGGTAGACATTGCTGACAAACTCCACGTGCTTATGCTGGTGCTCTTTGGTTTCGAGCGGCAGGTTGTCGTAACGGATATACCTCTTCTTCTGCAATTTCCTGAACGCGCCCCGGCTGGCGGCGATATCCCTGAACGGGCCGATTTCCCAGAGCTTCCTGCCGAGCAACTCGGTGTGGGAATATCCCAGTAAATTCTGGAGGAAGGGGTTCGCGTCGGTGATCTGTCCTGTGTCCGCGTCCAGGATGAGGATGCCGTCTTTTGCCGTCTCGAAGAGCCGCCGGTAGCGAATTTCGGAAGCCGTCAGCGCTTCCTGGGTCCGCTTGCGTTCGACGATATCACTCTCCGTCATGGGGTGGGTTTTCGTTCTGGTTGGCATCGACACCTCCAGCCAAAGGTGTTTTCTTCCGCCATTTGCCGATCGTGTGCGGATTATATCAAGAATGGATCATTTACTGATTCTTTAACGTTTCCAGGAATTTTCAACTCCATAGTACCCATGTCGATCCATTCCCGCGATGCTTATAAAAATGCGCCGTCCATCCGCAGGACGGCGCCGAAAATGGGGAATGCATCTTTCAGCGGACAACGACCCGCTTGTTCATGAGCATCAGGATGACGAGGACCAGAATGACCAGGACCGCCAATCCGATCAGCCAGCCCACCCCGCCGTCCGCTCCCGCGGCCACCCGGTCGGCCAGGGTGGCAAGCCGGTGCAGGTCGCTGTCGCTCATCGACCGGATCTTGGCCATCGCCTCCTCGGAGGAGACGCCGTAATCCAACAGCTTCTGCAGGACCACCTTCTGCTCCAGAACGGTCTGCACCTTGGCGATTTCCGCCGCCCGGAGGTCACTGCTCGTCCCGTAGGAGCCGATCACGCCCGCCTCGGCCACTCCCCGGAAGGACCCCAGCACTCCCATCCACCCCGCCATGACGACGGCAAGGACGAAAAACCATGAGGCTCGGCGAATCGTCTGCATGACAACACCTCCCTGTTTTTTCCGACGGCACGCCATATCTCATCGTGCCCCGTTCTATAGATGATATTTCCGTCCGCCGGCTTCGAACATCGGCAATTGTCCGAAATACGAATCGCCGTTTGTCTGATTCCCGGACCGGTGTTTGTCCTATGGTTCAGAGCATCCGCACGAGTAGTTTATGCCGCACCCAGGGACAAATCTCCCGGATGGTACACTGATCATTGTATGGAGGGCCGAAATGTCCACTGAGAAATCCGATCGAGACGCTCGGCCCAACACCGCCGATACGGGGGGAACCCTCTCCGAGGTAGGTCGTGAAGCGGCCTTGCTCAAGACGGGGGCGCTGCAGAACGCGATCCTGAACAGCGCCAACTTTTCGAGCATTGCCACCGACGAGAAGGGGGTCATCCAGCTATTCAATGTCGGTGCCGAGCGCATGCTGGGCTACGCGGCCTCCGACGTGGTGAACAAGATCAGCCCGGCCGACATCTCCGACCCGCAGGAACTGATCGCGCGCGCCAAGTCATTGAGCGTCGAGATCGGAACCCCGATTACGCCGGGCTTCGAAGCGCTTGTCTTCAAGGCCTCGCGCGGGATCGAGGACATTTACGAACTGACCTACATCCGTAAAGACGGGAGCCGCTTCCCGGCGGTCGTATCGGTCACGGCGCTGCGCGACGATCGGGGGACCATTATTGGCTACCTGTTGATCGGCACCGACAATACCGCGCGCAAGGAGATCGAGGCCGATCAGAAGCAGCTCGCCCAGCGCCTTCGAGACCACCAGTTTTACACCCGCTCCCTGTTCGAATCGAACACGGACGCGCTGATGACCACCGATCCGTCCGGTATCATCACCGACGTCAACAAGCAGATGGAGGCGCTCACCGGATGCACCCGCGACGAATTGATCGGAGCTCCGTTCAAGAGCTACTTCACCGATCCGGAACGGGCCGAGACGAGCATCAAACTGGTGCTAAGCGAGAAGAAGGTCTCGAACTTCGAGCTCACCGCGCGTGCCAGGGACGGGAAGGAAACGGTGGTGTCCTACAATGCGGCCACCTTCTACGACCGGGACAGGAAACTGCAAGGCGTGTTCGCCGCCGCGCGCGACGTCACCGAACGCAAACGGCTCGATCAGGTGCTGCAGGAAAAGAACATCGAGCTGGAGGCCGCCAGGGCCCTGGCGGAAAAAGCCAACCTCGCCAAGTCGGAATTCCTCTCCAGCATGAGCCACGAGCTGCGCAGCCCGCTCAATGCCATCCTCGGGTTCGCACAGCTGATGGAGTCCGATACCCCGCCGCCGACAACCGCCCAGAAGGAAAGCATCGCCCAGATTCTTCAGGCAGGATGGCATCTGCTGACGTTGATCGACGATATCCTCGACCTCGCGAAGGTCGAGGCCAAGCAGGTGCCGCTGTCGCGGGAGCCGGTGTCGCTGGCCGAAGTCATGGTCGAATGCCAGGGGATGATCGAACCGCAGGCGCAACAGCGCGGCATCCGCCTGGTCTTTCCCGGGTTCGACTTGCAAAGTTTCGTCCTGGCCGATCGGACCCGGGTGAAGCAGGTTCTCATCAACCTGCTTTCCAATGCGATCAAATACAGCCAGCCGAAGGGAACGGTCGAGGTGAAATGCACCGGGAGCGCGCCGGAACGCATTCGCGTGAGCGTCGGGGACACCGGTGCGGGGCTGTCTCCGGAACAGATGGCGCAGCTGTTCCAGGCGTTCAACCGCCTCGGGCAGGAGGCGGGCAGCGAGGAAGGCACGGGCATCGGCCTCGTGGTGGCCAAGCAGCTGGTCGAGTTGATGGGGGGCGTAATCGGCGTGGACAGCACCGTCGGGGTGGGAAGCGTGTTCTGGTTCGAACTCGGCTCGATTGCCGAGCCGCATCTTTCCATGGAAGGAGCGGAAGCCGCGGCTTTGGCCCAACCGCATGTGCCCCGCGGATCGCGGCCGCACACCCTGCTGTATGTGGAGGACAACCCGGCGAACCTGAAACTGGTCGAGCAGATCATCGCGCGCCACCCGGAGATTCGCCTGCTTACCGCCGTGGACGGGAACAGCGGCATCGGGATCGCCCGCGGATCCCTCCCGGATCTGATCCTGATGGACATCAATCTGCCCGACATCAACGGATTCGAGGCCCTGAAGATCCTGCGCTCGGAACCGGCCACTGCGAAGATTCCCGTCATCGCCGTCAGCGCAAGCGCAATGCCGCTTGACGTCGAAAGAGGCCTGAAGGCCGGATTCTTCCGCTATCTCACCAAGCCCATCAAGGTCACCAAGTTCATGGAGGCGATGGATGAGGCGCTGATCTTCGCGGAACAGACGGTCGGACGAAGCGGCGAATAAAGGGACGGTCGATGGTGAACTCAGACGATATCCTGAACGCCGGAATCCTGATCGTCGACGATCAGGAAGTCAATGTCCTTCTGCTCGAGCGGATGCTGCGCGGCGCCGGCTATCTTTCCATCTCGTCGACGATGGATCCGAACGAGGTCTGCGACCTTCACCGCAAGAACCGGTACGGCCTGATCCTGCTCGATCTCCTGATGCCCGGCATGGACGGATTCAAGGTGATGGAAGGCCTGAAGGAAATCGAAGAGGGCGGTTATCTTCCGGTCCTCGTCATCACCGCGCAGCCGGATCAGAAGTTGCGCGCGCTTCAAGCCGGCGCCAAGGATTTCGTCAGCAAACCGTTCGATCTGGCCGAAGTGCTGGCGCGCGTACACAACATGCTGGAAGTTCGCCTATTGTATGCCGAGCTGCAGAAGGCCCTCGAGCAGGTGAAACTGCTGAGCGGCCTGCTGCCCATCTGCATGTGGTGCAAGAAGATCCGCGACGACCAGGGCTACTGGAACGCGATCGAGCACTACCTCGGCCAGCATTCGGAGGCCGAGTTCTCGCACGGGATCTGTCCCGACTGCAAGAGGAAATACTCCGGGGAGATGTTAGACAAGGAAAAATGAGGAATCAGCTTCCTGCCGGTTTCTCGTCCGCCAGTTGCCGTGAGGAGAGTTCCGTAATCAACGTCCGATAGACCACCCGGTCCGGATCCTGTTTCGGGTAGCTGAAGATCTGCACCTTTGTCGGAACCCCCTTCCTGGTGTTGAGCAACAACTCGGTGATCACCCCTTCGGAAGAGCGCTTGCACTCCAGAAGGTGGTTCCGGTACACCTCCTGGTTTTCCCTGGGAACGAAGGAAGCGAAGGGCATGCCCAGCAGTTCCCGGCGCTCCGCCCCCAGCATGGCGGTGCCCGAAAGGTTGATGCCCCGGATGATGCCGTCCTCGTCGAGGTCGATGGCGCCGACCGGCGAGAAATCGTAATAGTCCGCGTTCTTGTCGCGGGACTCCTCCGCGGCCTGCCCTGCGTCCTTCAATTCCCGATTCCGAGCCGACAATTCCTCCTGTTGCAGGTTTAGTCCCTCCACCGTCTTCTCCTGCTCCTCCACCCGCTTCCGGTCACGCTGAGCCATTGTGTTGATGATCTGGAACGCGAACGAAGGATCATCCCTGAATTTTTTCAGGACGAACTTATAGTCCGCGGTGATGACCCGCGTGCCCCCCAGGGAGCGCGCACTCTCGGTACGTATCGGGCCCATAAAGACGCCCATGTCACCGAAGGAGTCCCCCTTCCCAAGTTCGGCCAGCGGGACGTCCTTCCCGTCCTTCTCCTGGTAAATCACCACTTTCCCCGACTGGATGAAGTACAGGCAATCGGCCGTATCCCCCTGCCGGAAGATGATCTCCCCATCCGGGAATAGTGTCCCCAGGTCTTTGTCCGGCATTGGCATATCTCCCCTTCCAGTCTAGGGCGATTTCTGCGAAAACATCCATCCCGTTACGGTTTCATAGAACAACCGGGCAAGGAAAAACGGATGGAAGATCCGGAAAAACACGTTCCGATGCGATTCGTTCCCGGTGAAGGTATCCCACAGCACGCTGCTCATTCTTTGAGTTGAGGAACCCGCCTGCTCTCCCTTCGTCATGCGCATCACGCCGCGCCGCAGGAAGGGGGACTTTTTTATAAGATTTGTGGCGGTGAACACTACCTTCCCGAACCGGTTGTCGTTCACGACCGCGTCGCATACCGGCCGGTAGTGCCTGTGGAAATCCCGTCCTGAAATCCCCGACATGAATGCCGTCTGCGCGGCATTCTTCGCCGTCCGGTAAGCGGATCCGATCCCGTCCTTGTAGCGCCGGCTCACGTAACAGTCGCCGACCATCACGAAGCGGTCGCCGTAAGCGCCTTCCGCCCCACCGAGTGTGACCGAGGGGAAGCAGCGGCATTGTGTCCCGGCGGGAGTCCAACCGGAGGGGAAACAGCTCACGACCTCGGGACGACGGAAAAAGGAATTCACCATCTCCTGGTCGATGCCCCTGCCGAGGAGACAGACCGTCGCGTACTCCCCTTTGGGGATGATCGCGGCAAACTCCAGGTGGGGAATGTCGAGGAGAAAAACGTGCATCGTGTCGCCCAGGCACTTCTCGATCGCGTCGTTGCCCAGGAGGATCTCGGTAATGTGGGTCCTGGTGGTGGCCGGGGGTACGTATCCTGTTCCCCAGCCTTCGAAGATCTTCAAGTCGGGGGAATTGACCCCCAACGCCCCTACGAGGAGGTCGTATTCTTCCGAACGCCCCGATTTCGTTGTAACACGGGGCCGGCCCTCGAACATGACAGCCTCCGTCACCCGCTCCCGGACGATCCTGGCGCCTTTCCCCTCCGCCAGCGTCAGGAGAAAGCCGTCGAAGCTCGCCGACAGGCTCAGCGCAACCCCGCACGGACCGGCTCCCCGTCGTACGGATGCGATCCTCTTCTCCTCACTGGGAGGCTTGATCCGGACGGATCCCTCGTCCGTATGAAAGGTGTAGCCGGCGATCCCCTGCTGCACGACCGGCGAGGGCAGGGAAATCCCATCCGCGGCGAGTGACTGCACCAGCGAACCGTAGATGATCCCGCCGCACTTGTTGCAGCCGGACTGCCCCGGTTGGGAGAAGTCTCGGGGTTCGTAGACATCCACCCCGATGTCCAACCCGGCCTGTTGGGCCATCGTGAGAAGAAAGTAGCTGAAGAAGGAGCCTGCCGGTCCGCCGCCGATCACCGCGACGCGGGAACCGTTGTCCAACCGGAGTTCCGGAAGTTGTACTTCCTTCATTTCGGTGGCGCAACCGAACCTGCGTAGACCACTTTGCACTTCCCCCCGAAAAGGTCTCTCGTCTGCTTGAACAGCTTGAGCACCGGCCCCGCGACGGATTGGAAGAGTTGCACCTTCTCCACCTCCGGCTTCCGGAAAGAGCCGCGGATCTTCTGGCGGACCTTGGCGCACCCCTCCCCGTCGAGCAGCGCCACGGAGACATCGATGAACCGTTCATTGGCGAAATCGAGACTTCCCATGAGCGCGATCCGGTTCGCGTTCGTCGCCAACGCCACGTCCTTCGCCCGCGCAATTCCGCGTTCCACCGCCCAGTCGGAGACGAGCGCCCGGATCTTGCTGCTGCCGTCGGATCCCCGGAAAAGGCTCGCGAAGTTGTATCCCTTCGTTACCAGAGGGGCGAAGGGGCCCGCGATGAAGAAGGCGCCCACGTCGACGAGGTTGAAGCTTTGCGTCGCCTCGAACCGGGAGAAGCTGCGGTCGAGGTCGACGCCGGTGACCGTAAGGTTCTCGCCCCGCAGGGAGACCTCCCCGTCCGCGGACCGCTTCATCTCGTTCGCGGTCTTCCCCCGCATCGACAGGGCGGCGGAGAGGTCCATCGGCCCTTCCGCGATCCCCTTCGGCGACAGGACCTTGAAGAACTCCTCGATGCGGAACCTCGACAGGGAGTAGCGGACGCGGTATCGGGGGACGGGGCCCGACAGGTCGGTCCGCAAGGATCCCGACCCTTCTCCCCCGAAGAGGCGCATCGACACCGGATCGAGATCGAGGACGCCGCCCTTGCCGGCTATCGCGGACGAAAGATCGGTGACGACGAGGTCCGCCGTCCGGACCTCTCCGATCCCGGCGGTCCCCGAGAAGGAAATTCTCCGCAGGCAATCGACTTTTCC